>FUFK010049732.1_pt1 | contig 25826 bp, 22 predicted proteins | sample 1021851 | NCBI WGS metagenome assembly FUFK01 (sample SAMEA51879418, study PRJEB19060) | metagenome | reverse complement strand
CTTATGATTTTGAACAGAATGAAACAATATATTGAACACGATGGTATAAAAAGGTCTTTTGTTATCAAACAGGTAGAACGTAGATCGTTTCAGGAAATTGATAAAGCCAAAGAAACTGATTCGAATATTGATTGTCCATCACTCATCAAGGACGAACTGAAAGAATTCCGAATCAGAAAAGCTCAAAAAACAAAAATTCTTCATCATATATCTCAAAACACTCCCGATGCAGCATGAACCCCATTGATGTTAATTGCCAGGTTCATCATAGAAATCATTGGGGAGAATTCTGTTCCATGCTAATCTCCNNCTCATGAGCCCCCTTAAAGAGAGAATCCCATGAGTTACTGCAGAACAACTTTATTTGAATATCAAACCNNAGAAGGTGAGGCTTACTGGCTTCGCTAATCTGTTATCAAAATATTTGAGCATCCCTGGATATTATTTTAGGGCAGCAGATCACGTATGCGGTAATAGGCCATTGCAAGGACCAGTGCAGGCATCCTTAAATATGGTCCTCCCGGAAAAGAAAGGTGCGGGATCCTCGAAAAAAGATCGAATCTNTCAGAGGTTCCTGCTANCGATTCTGCNATCAGCTTTCCCGCCAATCCGGTCAATGCCACTCCATGTCCTGAGAAACCCTGGGCATAAAAAATGTTCTTCCCAATTCTTCCAAAATGAGGTGCCCGATTCATGGTGATGCCAACGAATCCACCCCACGCATATTCGATCACGGCCTCAGATAATTGTGGGAACACTTTCAACATCCTGGATTTCATTGATGCAGCAAGCTGAACGGGTGGCACGGTTGAATAACTGACTCTGCCTCCGAAGAGCAAACGATGATCTGCAGAGAGGCGATAATAATCTAAAACAAAATTNATATCTGCNACGGCCATGTTATTGGTGATCAACTCTCTGGCTTTTTCCTCACCTAAAGGCTCTGTGGCGCCAATATAAGTCCCGACCGGCATNAGTTTTTTNTGGATTTGTCCTGAGATTCCAGAAAGATAAGCATTTCCTGCCANAATNAGGTNGGAACAGGAAACGTCTCCCTTAGAAGTGATGACCTTGATCCGGGATCCTTCCCGAACTTCCCGAACCATCGTTTTTTCATAAATAAACACGCCCTGTTTTTCAGCAGCATCCGCAAGTCCGAGGGTGTAATTCAAAGGATGAAGGTGACCGCTGTTGGAATCGTATAANCCGGCAAGGTAGCGATCGGTATTGATTTTGGANTTAAGTTCGTTCCCAGTCCAAAGTTCCAAATGGTCGTATTGATAATCCGCAGAAAGTTCTGCCCTCCAAAGTTCCAGTTCACGATGCTGCCTGGGTTTGATTGCGGCATGCATCTGTCCGTCGGTCCAGTCGCATTGGATTTGGTGATCATGGATCAGTTGTCTGGTCAATTCGAGGGACTCGAGGGAGAGGTCCCATAGTTTTTTTGCGTCATCCACACCAACCAGGCTGCGAATTTTAGACATTTCACAACTGTAGCCGAAAATACTCTGGCCCCCGTTCCTGCCTGAAGCTCCCCAGCCGATTTGATTACCTTCGAGTAATATGACTCGATATCCACGTTCAGAAAGATGCAGCGCCGAAGAAAGCCCGGTGACACCTCCTCCGATGACACAAACATCACAGCTTTCTGTACCGCTAAATTCAGGATAATCCGTTTGACGATTCGCGGATGCGAAGTAATACGAATCTGGATGGGGCTGGCTATCGACCATTAATTCTGTTGATCAGACAGTATGGAGATACCAGTCATATTCGTGAGGCGTGATCACCCTTCGAAAACGCTTTTGCTCACCAGATTTCAATTGNGTGTANAGCGTGCTGAATTCTTGACCAAGGATGGATGAAAGTCTGCTTTTGTTTTGGAATAGATCGAGGGCTGCTTCCCAGCTTTGGGGCAGGGGCCTAGAACCATCTTCGTATCCATTGCCGACGGTTTCTGGAGGAATTTCCGGATCCTCTTCAAANCCATGGAGAAATCCTGAAATCAACATCGCCATCACCAGATAGGGGTTGGCATCGGCTCCGGAAAGTCGATGNTCAATCCTGGTTGAATCTTCGTTNCCTGATGGAATCCTCAAAGCCGTCGTTCGGTTATCCTTNCCCCAGGTTGCATTGATAGGTGCATATGAATTTTCTTCGAACCGATGGTAGGAATTGGCATGGGGTGCACAGAAAATCATGCTTTCAGGCATCAAATCCAAGATTCCGGAAACAGCCTGATTCAGTTTTTTNGAATTTNTCGGGGCCAACAGATTTTCCCCCTGATTATCGTATAGACTGAGATGAAGGTGCATGCCGCTGCCAGGAAGAGAAGCAAAGGGTTTCGCCATGAAAGTCGCTTTCATTCCATGGTTTCTCAAAGTCCCTTTGACCACCTGCTTCAGGTTCAATGCATGGTCACAGGCAAGTAGAGGGTCATTGACATGGTGAAGATTGATTTCAAACTGTCCCGGAGCCAGTTCAGCAACTGAAGTGTCCGCGGGAACTCCCATNGATNCACAGTTCTCAACAATCTCTTCCAACCATTTCNGGCAAAGCTCCAGGCTTCCGATTGAATAAAGNTGTCCTTCTGATGTTTCTGNATTGAGAGAATCAGGAATTTTGATTGTTTCATCATTNCCCTTTTGGGATTCAATGACAAAAAATTCCAACTCGAANGCAGCTTTCCATTGAAATCCTTGGAGATCGTTTTTTTTCAGGAGATTCTTCAGGACTTCCCGGGGATTACCAAAAAAAGGGGAGCCATCTTTTTCTTCCATGGAGAGCATCATCTGTCCGATTCCCGGCTGCCAAGGAATGGGTTTCAAACTCCCGGGGATGAGACTGCAATGTCGATCAGAATCTCCACTGGAGATCCCCAGACCTGTTTCCTCNATGGTTTCTCCAACCACATCCATGCCAAAGACAGAAGCTGGAAGAAACATTCCATCGCTNGAGATTTTTTTGAATTTTTCCAGAGTGACGCGTTTTCCGCGGAAAACACCATTCATGTCCGGAATCAGAACATCGAATGCCTTCACATCCGGATGATGCTTCAAAAAAGAATCGATTTCTTTTTCCAGGGATCCCGACATGAACCTTTGCTTAGACTGATCGAAATACCTCGATTATTCGGGGGTCACGTAGGCTGATGTGATGCCTCCGTCCACCACGAACTCGGTTCCAGTGACATATGACGATTCTTCGCTGGCAAGGTATAAGGCAGCCTGAGCCATTTCCCGAGCTTCTCCAAATCGGCCCATAGGAATGTGAACCAAACGGCGTTGTTTCTTTTCTTCGGTATCAAGAAATTTCATCAGCAGTTCGGTCCTGAGGGGTCCGGGACAGAGTGCATTGACCCGAATGTTTTCCCGTGCGTGAATCACCGCCAGTTCACGGGTCAGGGCAATCACCCCCCCTTTGCTGGCTGTGTAGGCAATCTGAGGAGTCGCCGCTCCCATCAGCCCGACAAAAGATGCTGTATTGATGATCGCNCCACCACCTGCACGTTGCAAAGCAGGTATGCCGAATTTACAGCCAAGAAAAACTCCTTTCAAATTGATCGCCATCGTCAAATCCCAAACATCTTCCTCGGTCACCATGGCATTATCATCCCGGCTGTCCATAATTCCGGCATTATTGAAGATGATGTGCAGTGCTCCGAATTTTTCTTCGGCTTTTCGGATCATCGCTTCAGTTTCCACAGAACTCGAAACATCAGCATGTTGATAAAGTGCTTCTCCTCCAGAGTCACGGATCGCAGCAGCNGTTTGTTCACCTTCACTATCGTTGACATCCACCACCAAAACCTTTGCCCCCTCAGAGGCNAAAAGTTTTGCCGTTTCCATTCCTATACCGCTTGCAGCCCCGGTGATCAGGGCGGTTTTACCTTCTAGTCTATTCACAGGAATCTCCTTGATTTAGTTTTTAGTTTAAGCCGCAATTTGAGTTGAGTTGGACATCTCCTGGGATGCCGTTACCAGTTTNTCGAAAAGCCGNTGTTGAGACGGGTCTTCTGCAGCAGTCAGTTCTGGATGCCACTGCACGGCGTAGAGCCAGGGATGCTGATGACATTCTACCGCTTCAATGACTCCATCCGGCGCATGTGCCACCACTTTCCATGGATCCGCCACCCGATTCAAGGCCTGGTGATGCCAGGATGAAATTTCGGCTTCAGAGACTTCCATCAATTGGGCAAGTCTTGAGTCGGGATCCAATTTGACCTTGTGAGGCGTTGGAACCCTGGGTGGAGCACGATGAAGCACAGTTTCCCCAAACTGGTCCGGAAGATGGGCAATCAGATCCCCTCCCCAGGCCACGTTGATGATCTGCATCCCCCGACAAATACCCAAGATCGGGCGCCCCGTCTCATAAAACCGATTAAAAATATTAATTTCCGCCTGATCCCGTTCATCATCAATCATGTAGATCGTTTCGTGGGAATCTCCATGATAACTCTCCGGATTCATGTCACCGCCTCCTGTCAAGATCAGCCCTGAAAGCATAGGCAGGATTTCGTCGAGTTCCGTTTCATCCGGAGCGATCAGGAATGGGACCGCGCCCGCCCTTCTGACACTTTCAAGATACTGGGCAGGCAGAGAAAAAGCGTTTTTTTCATCCCTGCCGTAGGTGGTTAAGCCAATTAATGGTTTCTTCATCATCATTAAATTCTTTCAAAATATCTTCGTAATTCCCAGTCGGTAACCGCTGCCTGGAAGGATTCGATTTCTACTTCAAAAAAACGGATGTAGTGCCGGTGAACATCTTCTCCAAAACTTTTCTTGGCAAATTCACTTTCCCGGAAAAGCTCCAGTGCCTGTTCGAGAGATGTGGGAATGGAAGGAAGGTCTTTGGCCGAGTATACATCTCCCTCAAACATCGGAGGAGGTTCGATTTTGTTGCGTACCCCCTCAAGACCAGAAGCCATAGCCGCAGCATAAGCGAGATAGGGATTGCAGTCTGCACCAGGAATACGACATTCAATCCGCAAACTCGGACCACGACCAACAACCCTGAAACCCGCGGTACGGTTATCATGGCACCAGGCCAACTTGGTAGGAGCCCAGGACTGAAACTGATAGCGTTTATAGGAATTGATGTTTGACGCATAGAAAACCATCAACTCCGGCATGTAACGGATCCACCCTCCCAAAAACCAGCGAAACACTTCAGAACAGGCGATCGGACCTTCGCTCAGGTTTCCTGGAAAAGCATTCTCCTCCCCATTCCAGAGACTAAGGTGAATATGACAACTGGAACCCGCCTGATCCTGGCGGTATTTGGACATAAAAGTGACACTCATTCCAAGTTGATCCGCAACTTCCTTGAGGCACTGTTTGTAAATCGCATGCCGGTCCGCCATGGTCAGCACTTCCGCGTAACGCACATTCAGCTCATGCTGGCCAAGACCCCACTCGCCTTTTGAATTTTCAACAGGTATCCCTGANTGNCTGAGATGCCTGCGTACCGTTCCGTTGAAGTTTTCTTCCCGGGCCCCTTGCAGCGCGTGATAGTCTTCGATGTACCAGCCAGCAGGTTTGAGCTGTTGGTATCCTGTCTCTGAGGCTTCCTGGTAACTGTTCTGAAAAATGAAATACTCGAGTTCTGATCCGGCTTTTGCAGTAAACCCAAGTTTTTTAGCTTCTTCAATTTGGCTCACGAGCATTGAGCGTGGAGCTGGAGCAATCATCTCATGGCTGCTTTCATGTAGCACATCACAGATCACCATCGCGGTCCGGTCCAACCAGCTTGCCCTTCTCAAAGTTGAAAAATCNGGGACNAGATGAAAATCACCATAACCNCGTTCCCAATTTGCGATTTCATAACCATCAACAGGTTCCATCTCCATATCCACGGTGATCAAATAATCACAGGCATGGGTTCCGTGTCCTGCACCTTCTTCCAGAAAAAATTCAGCGTCGTAACGTTTCCCCATAAAACGTCCGTAGAGATCCGTAAAGACCATCAATACCGTGTCGATTTCTTCACGTTTGACCAGTTCCTCGAGTTCCTCAAGGCTGAGCATCCCTTTAATATTTTGTTTCATTTGATTGCTTCCAATGGTTTGATTTCAGCTCAAGAGACTCTCGAAGAACGCTTGAGCCAGGTATCGATTCCCTGGGCGTTGAGGACATAATCGTACTGAAGTAAATCATCGATCTGTTCTAATTCCAACCTGCATTCATGGTTTTCTAATTCTGAAAGCAGGATTTTGCGGATCCCTTTTTCCAACTCGTTCACCCTTGATTCTTCCCTATTTCGTAAGGATTCAGCGAGATCGACAAAAAGATCCAGTCTACGCCTCAAATCATCTGCAAGACCCTGAAGTTCCGAGACTCTTCCATAGTGAGTCAGATAAGCATTTTTCGGTTTCTGTTCCATGATCCGATTCAGGGTTTGATGCATCAACTGCGGTTCAAATTGGACCGGAGTCGTGGAAGGAAAAATGAAGGGACCATTGCGGTTATCCAGTTCCCGGTAGGAAATGCCGAAATTATCTCCCGAAAAGAAATTACCGAAGCGTTCATCAAACACACAATAATGATGTCGGGCGTGTCCCGGACCGTCAAAAAAATAAAACGGTCTTCCCTGAAAATCCAGCCGCATATTATCTTCAGCAATGATTACTCTTTCCTTTGGGATCGGAATAATTTCTCCATACAGGCTCTGCATTTTTTCTTCCCCGTAAACCGCAGTCGTTCCCTGGACCAAACGTGTTGGGTCAATCATGTGGCGGGCTCCCTTAGGGTGAACCACCAGCATCGCATTCGGCAATTCTCGAATCAAAGCTCCTGCTCCTCCCGCGTGGTCCAGATGAACATGGGTTACCATTACATAATCCACGTTTTCCCGGGGAATCTCCTCATTTTCCAAAACCTCCAGAAAATCCCTCACCGAGTGACTCGTACCGGCTTCAACAAAAACCGCATGACCTCTTTCAAGGATTAGGTGACTCGCGGCAAAACCCTGACGGATGTATCCCGCGTCGATGGTTATCACCCCGTTTTCGTGTTTTTGAAAAANAGGACTCATTGATGGNTTCCCAAACGGCGGGACGAAGGTGCTANATTGAATCGGATCTAAATACAGACGATTCAGTCCTTAAAACTGAATCTATCTCCAAGGATTATTTTTGAAATAATTCAAAAACTCCAANCCGAAGTAACATGGATTGAAGTTAAGAAGACTGGCAAATCGAGGCCATCGGAGGATGGTAAGAACAGAATTCTTTTAAATAGACGTATCAGAACTCCTCGTCAATCAGGTCCAGTTCTTCAGAAAGATTAAGGTCATCATCAAGAAGGTCGACGGGGGTATTGAGGTCATCATCACCAATCGGTTCCAGTTCATTTGCCACTCCCAAAGCNGGCATTGCTGCACCGGTTGCAGAAAGGGTTTCATCACCACCATCATTTTTTGAAAGAGACAGAAGAATACTTTGGGCAATTGCTGAAAGATGAACTGGACGGGTGAGAAAAGAGTCTGCACCACTATTAATCGCCTGGAGCCGATGTTCCAGAGCCAAAGGTCCTGACAAGGCAATGATTTGTGTTTCCGGAAACTGATCTTTGGTCTGCTCCAAAGTTTCCAGAGGATCATTTTCATCGGCAAGATCCCACTCCATCAAAATCATATCGATGGTGTCGAGTTTCATCAGACGCCAGAGGTTTTGCTTTTTGGTCACATATTCAACCACAATCCCAAGACGTTCTTCGAGGTATTGTTTGAGGAGATCGGCTTGTTCCTTTCTGCCGCCTAGAATGATCAGCTGTTTACTCTGGAACTGCATTGGAGTCAAATCGCCTTCACTGAACTCAGGAAGCGGAAGTGCTTCTCCTTTTGATAATGATGCAGATTGTTCGTCAGGAGCATCTGTAATCAAACTCAATTCATCTTCGTCAAGCGGACTCAAGTCTTCCAGTTCCTCATCTTCTATGGATGCTGTAATTTCTTCCAACTCTTCGAATTCCTCTTCTGACACATCGTTTGAAGATGCGGGTTCGGTAATTTGAGATGTCCCAATCGTTCCCTGTTCATCGGGTTTATTCTCATATTCTTCACCTGTAACCCCGACAATGTAATCACGTAATCTTGATTGCTCCTCTTCTGTGATTTCGGTGAACTGAACNGCTGCTTGGTAGTACCATTCGATGGGCCAGCACCAGCGTACTTTTCCTTCCAGCTCAAGGTTATCATCGAAGCGAATGATCACCGATTCACCATCCGACATCGAATGTTCACAATGGAAGCGGCAGCCGTTCAGCGATATGTCCAAACCTGTGGCGGCAGGGTCTCGCCAGTCTCCGGTCCTGACATCAATGGTTGCTTCAAATAATACTCTTAAATATTGTCTTCGTTCGGCGGACATGATTTCCCGAGAGGGTTAAACTGGTTGAAGTGATTCTCCCCGTTCAGACAGAGAGTGGGTTGGATGAATCTTTCATCAATATTTTATCATCCATAAGCATTAGCATTAATCAGAAAAGGTGTAAAGTCTTCATGGTGGAGAGTGTTGTGTGACTCGATTCCAAAAAGAATGTTTTTTGTTTTCAAAAAAGGTTTTTTGGAAAAAGAAAACTTCATAGCTCTCAATCAACTTTTTGACGNGCATTACGAATTTCCCATTCTGTTGAAGCAGGGAATGTACCAGTNATAGTNAGCAATGCCAGGGAAACCCGGTTTTCATGATCCAAAGCGTTCCAGAATTCATCGGCCAAATCCGAGCTTTGAGTCTTGATNGGCATNAANAAAGGATTGCTTTGAAAATGTGGAAGTGGATCTCCGTCTTTCATGTAGGTCGTAATGCAAAAGCCAAAACCCTTTTTCACANNNGGAATNTGGTGGTAGTGAACTTCGGAAANTTCTGAAGAAAATGAGCTTTTGCAGGCCAAAGCCAATTCGATTTTAAGTTCTGATGCCTCCAAGGTCATCAGACCTGCGATTCTGGGAGTGAAGTTAGGAGGATCCGGCTCATGCTTTTCATCATGCATTGCCTCAAGAAAAGTTTTTCCATTTCCCATTTTGGCCAAAATCCGATCAGTATGATCCCCATTGGTGACCAAAAACCCTTGTTTCGAAGGAAGTACTGCGTTGTAGATGATCAGAGAGGGATCTTCAAGCAATGAACTGTCTGCCGCTTCAGTCTTCAGACCTCCCTCCGGNTTNAGATTGAACANNCGGTTGCGGCTGTTAGAACTGCGGCCCATGATCCAGTAGATCAGGACTGGATTTCCTCCAGGGTCACATCCAATGACAATTCCCCGACCAGGGTAGCTGTTTTCTACCAGATGCTTATGGAAATTCGCTTCTGCCTTTTCAGCAAGCTCATCAATATTCATACATCTCGAACTGCTCATGATGCAGATCAGAACTTGATCTGAAAACGATGGGCATGCCGGATTCATCTTCAAGTTTGGAGATCGATTCGTTCTCGTTGTTCATCAGNTGCTGGTGGACATCATCATGAACATAAATCGTCATCGATCCTTTCTGCTCTTTACGGTAACAACGTTGGATCTCCCTGAAGATTTCATAACTCACTGTAGCGTTGGATTTGATCTGTCCGGTTCCTTCACAATAGGGGCATGGATCACATAAATACCGGCTTAAATTTTCACGGTCACGCTTTCGTGTCATTTCTACCAGTCCCATTTCACTAATCTGGAGAATCTTACTGCGTGCCTTGTCATTTCTAAGATGATCTTTCAAAGCCTGGTAGACCATTTGCCGATGTTGCTGCAACTCCATATCGATGAAATCAATGATGATGATCCCTCCGATATTCCTCAGTTGGAGTTGATAGACCACTTCCTCGGCAGCCTCGAGGTTGGTCCGGAGGATGGTTTTTTCATGACTTTCTTTCCCCACAAAACGTCCTGTATTGACGTCAATTGCCGTCAATGCCTCGGTCTGGTTAATGACCAAAGAACCTCCTGAGCGCAACCAAACCTTAGGAGAAAGAGCACGCTCGATTTCCATTTCAATGTTGTAGTGGTCAAAGATCGGATCCCTTCGGGAATAATGTTCCACCACTGAACCATATCGAGGGAGATAGGATCTCACAAAATTCTTGATTTCCTTGTATTCCTCCTTGTGGTCTACAACGAGTTTCTTGATATCACTGGAAAAAAGATCTCTCAAGGTCCGAAAGATCACATTCAGGTCACTGTGGAGGAGCGAAGGAGCTTCCTGGGTTTGATATTTTTCCCGGATGTCTTCCCAGAGGGAAATCAGGTAATTGATGTCTGAATGAAGATCATCCTCTGAACGGTTTTCTGCAACGGTTCTGATAATGAAACCTGCGTCCTCTGGTTTGAGACGATTAACGATGTTCTTGAGACGGTCACGTTCACGCTCATCCGCAATTTGTCTGGAAACTCCAAGAGTTTTGGAACCAGGAATGTAAACCAGGTTCCGTCCAGGCATTGACACATGCCCAGTAATCCTTGCTCCCTTGGTTCCGATAGGCCCTTTGGAAACCTGGACCAGGATCGGATTTCCTTCTTTCAAGAGTTTATCAATCGGTTGTTTTTCCTTCCTTGAATTTCGTTTCCCATGACCATCCATCTCTTCTTCAGGAATGATATCATCGATATGGAGAAATGCGGCTCTCTCGGCTCCGATGTCGATGAACGCCGATTCCATCCCGGGAAGGACTTTCACAACCCGGCCTTTATAAATGTTGCCAACGATACGCTGTTCCCGTTCTCTTTCGTATTGAAGCTCGGTCAGCATGCCATCTTCCATCAGGGCGACCCTGGTTTCGTGATGGCTGTGATTGATGATGATTTCCTTCGACATAATGATTTTATCTGGCGGGTAACACTTCACTATCGATCAATTCACGCATCTCNCGGACTGCCTGGTGCAATCCATCAAAAACTGCTCGGCTGATAATGCTGTGACCGATGTTCAATTCTTCAAGATGAGGTAAATGACATATCCGCCTGGTGTTGTGATAATTCAAACCATGACCTGCATTGACTTTCAGGCCTAAGCGGTGTGCCATTTCGGAAGCCTGATGAAGGCGATTATATTCTGAATCGACATCTTTGATGCCGTTTTGCCCATGTCGGTTAAAAGCATGAGCATAACTGCCTGTGTGCAGCTCGATATCATCAGCACCACAATCAGCAGATGCTTCGATTTGTTTGGGATCCGGGTCAATGAAAAGACTGACTCGTATTCCTGAAGCTTGAAGTTTTTCCATTGGGAGTAAAACCGATCGATTTGAGATCACATCGAGTCCTCCTTCCGTGGTGACTTCTTCCCTTTTTTCCGGAACGAGAGTCACAATATCAGGCTGAATTTCTTCAGCGATTCGAAACATTTCAGAAGTTGCAGCCATTTCCAGGTTAAGACGAGTTTGAACAACCTCCCGGATGAGTTTGACGTCACGGTCTTGGATGTGCCTTCGATCCTCTCTGAGATGAATGGTGATGCCGTCAGCTCCAGACATCTCTGCAATTCCGGCAGCGGTTACTGGTTCAGGTTCTACCCCTCGCCGAGCCTGTCGGAGGGTGGCAACATGATCGATGTTAACATGAAGAGCAATCATGGTTTTCTCAAAAGATGACTAACGAAATAGATCAAGNACGTNTTCTTGTTCGGCTTCAATCCGTTCAGGCTTGACCCAAAGTGAAACCGTAGGCCATTGCTGGAGTACTGTAATTTCATCCGGCGTGACTGGTTTGGGTTTNATCTGATAGCTTCCGGGTTCCGATTCGGAGAGATCAATAATTCCATAAATTTCTGAAGGCTCGAGCCGATTTAGGATTTCTGCAGGCCCCTCCACAAACACGTTGAAAACGGATGGATTGATCACACTCACATAAACTGTATTTCGTAGGTAAACCGGAACGTTGTCAAACCGTTTTTTGATCGGAAGGCTCTTGATCCTGATTTCCGCTGTGTAATATTCGACATCCTGGTTCCGAATCTGAAGATTGTTTTGAGGAAGATCGAGTTGCACGATCAGATCAAGGCTTTTATCCAAACCGTTCAAATCGATCTGGCTGGTCATCACTCGCTTGATCGGTTCGACAACAGATTTCGGCCCTTGAACTTTGATGGTCGCGGGGTTGATGGCAATCGAATCAAGCAGAAATCCTTTTTTTGGTTTCCCCTGGAAACGGGGTTCGATTGGCAATTCGATTTCAACAAGTTCTTCNATGGTTAATTCCACCTGCGTGGGCTGAATCCGAGCAATCTTTACTTCAAGCGGAGATAGGATATCCCTCTCACTAATTTGATAAGGTGTCTGACCGGGCTTAGAATTACCCAGATCCAGTACGGCCTGAATTTCAAGAGGATTGAATGATTCTCGGTTTCGTGTCAGCGCGACGATGTTGATCTGAGTTGGGTCGGATTCAACCTGATAGGAATCTGGGACATTTTTAAATACGACCGGTGTAAAAAAACTCATTTGGATCGGTTCACCTGATTCCTTGGAGAGGTACCAGACAAATAATGCCAGAAACACAGCNAGCGCTTTGAATGCTGTATTTTCTTTGAGAAATGCGTTCATGTTACCGGACTTTGAGTTTGTGGCCCGGAGGCATCATTTCCAGATTGTGATGAAGGTTCCTCTTTTTCATCAATTTCATCTTTTTCGGCTTCCGGTTTTTTCTGGAGTGTTTCCGGAACCTTACCCTCCAGGACTTGTATCAAAGCTTCCCGGATATTTTCATTAGCTCCTCTCAAGAGTTGCCCCTTGTAACTTAAGCTGATTTCCTTCCGCTCTTCAGACACAACCAAGACCACAGCATCGGTTTCTTCNGTCAGCCCAATGGCAGCACGGTGCCGGGTTCCGAGATCCTGATCGAGNCGACTATTCATGGAAACAGGAAGGATGCACCTGGCTGCTACCAATTCCCCCTTACGGTTAAGAATGACTGCTCCGTCATGAAGTGGGGAAGTAGGATGGAAGATACTTTGAACCAGTTCCTCGCTTACGGTTGCATTGATCTGTACCCCACGTTCACTGTAGTTCCGCAAACCGACGTCTTGTTCAAAGACAATCAGAGCCCCAACTCTCTGACGAGCCATGATGATACAGGACTGAAGCACGCTATCGACCACATTTTTTCTNTGTAATCCTGTATCACGGAAAAGGGTAATCAGCCCAAACTGTGCAAGGGCGTTGCGGATGTCTGCCTGAAACAGAACGACCATGACAAGAACCAGAGAACTTCCCAAATTATCCAACAAAAGCTGAGTCGCATTCAGATCCAGCAATAATGCCACCACATAGAGTGCCAGCAACAACGAGAACCCCATTAACATTGGGATAGTCCTCGTCCCTTTAATCAGTATCAGGAGACGATAAAAAATCAGCGTCAGCAGGACAATATCAAGAAGATCCTGCCAACGTAGTTGAAGGTCTGGAAGGAAGGGNAGTTTCAGTTCCAAGGTCCCTCCATCAAAATGGAGGGNTGACATGAACCTGGATAGATTTTGCGGTTAACTGAGTAATTCAGTTTCGGCTGAGATGAACCCTGCCAGAAGTGTTTCAGANAAAANATTCGTGGGCTTGCCACGTTTTGCCGTATGGGAAAAATCAGTTTCAAGATTCAAACTGATGATCATATTAAAGTTCAAATACCTAAAGACGCTAAGGCCTTTCAAATTATTTAACAGGTTCAGGTACTGGTTTGTTTAGACATTGGAGAACGGTCTCGCCATCAATTGTTTCCTGTTCGAGAAGCTTNAGCGTTACNTTTTCCAAAGCTTCCTTATTATCGGTGAGGATCTGCTTTGCTCTCTGGTAGGCTTCTCCGAGAATCCGACGAACTTCCTTATCAATCATTTTGGTTGATTCATTACTGAACCCTTTGTGTCTTTGAAGATCCCGGCCAAGGAAAACCTGCCCCGGATTTTCTGTATAGGAAACCGGACCCATCTCATTCGACATACCCCATTGACAGACCATNTTNCGGGCNATNTCGGTTGCTTTTTTCAGATCATCGCTGGCGCCTGTNGTGAATCGGCTAAAAATCAAATCCTCCGCAGCACGTCCGCCCATAATCATGGCAATCTGTCCGAGCAATGTTTTTTCGTTAAAGCTGTGCCGGTCTTCTTCTGGAAGAAGTTGAGTCACCCCAAGTGCCCGCCCTCTTGGAATGATGGTCACTTTATGAACCGGGTCTACTTCTTCAATGGTTGCCGCAACCAAGGCATGGCCAGCTTCATGATAAGCAGTCGTTTTCTTTTCCTCTTCAGTGATCAGCAGAGTTCGTCTTTCGCTTCCCATCAAAACTTTATCCTTGGCATATTCAAAATCCTGGGACTCGACTTCCTTCTTATTGTTGCGAGCCGCCCATAAAGCTGCTTCATTGACCAGATTTGCCAGATCGGCCCCCGTAAATCCGGGAGTCCCCCGGGCAATACTGCGCAGATCTATATCCTTGGAAAGTTCTACATTTTCCGCATGGGATGCGAGAATTTTTTCCCGTCCATTTATATCTGGTGTTGGAACCACGACATGACGGTCAAACCGACCAGGGCGAAGGAGCGCAGGGTCCAATACATCCGGCCTGTTTGTCGCAGCAACGACAATGACCCCTTCATTGGGGCTGAAACCGTCCATTTCGACCAGCAACTGATTGAGAGTCTGTTCACGTTCGTCGTTTCCTCCTCCNAGACCTGCCCCACGGCTTCTTCCAACAGCATCAATTTCATCGATGAAAATAATGCAGGGAGAATTTTTCTTTCCTTGTTCAAAGAGATCACGAACCCGACTTGCTCCTACCCCGACAAACATTTCTACAAAATCAGACCCGCTGATGCTGAAAAAAGGAACTTCCGCCTCACCGGCGATAGCTTTAGCCAACATGGTCTTCCCCGTTCCGGGATCTCCCATTAAAAGAACTCCTCGGGGTATTTCCCCTCCCAGTTTTTCAAACTTTTCCGGGGCAGACAGAAACTCGACTATTTCGGTTAATTCTTCTTTGGCCTCATCAATGCCCTGAACATCATTGAAGCGAACCGTGTTCTGTTCTTTATCTTTCATCTGGGTACGGATTTTACCAAAACTCATCGCCCGGTTTCCGCCACCCTGAATCTGACGCATAAAAAAAAGCCAGATCCCTATGATGAGCAACATCGGCAACCAGCTGTTGAGGATTGCCAGAAAAATGTTGCCCTGATCCGTTGGTTCGACCCTGGTTCGTACTTGATTCTTTTCAAGAATTTCAAACAGTGCAGGATAATTGGGGACTTGAGTCTGGAAGCGTTCGTTGGCATCGGTCAAACCTTCAACCTGACGGCCTCGCATCACTACCTCCAGGACAGAACCGGANTCNACTTTTGAAATAAAATCGGAGAAAGGCAANTCACGGCTTCCTGATGAGCGAGGTCCAAGCAGGTTGAAAAGAACCATCATGGCTAAGCCAATCACCANCCAGATGCCGATATTTCGCATCATTGAATTCACTTGTTTATATGCTCCAGAATGTTTTTGGGGTAATATTCTTCATTTGGNATGGAAGTTTCAAATCGCTCCAAACAATAAAGATCATTCATGATTTTATCGAATATTATTCTCATATTTCCTACTTAACTGCAAGACTCTATAAAAGGATAGAATCTATCATTTTTTCCCTACATGAACTCTATAAACGCTCTTCATTTCTCTTGACTTAGTCAAAGTACAGCATTGAAATTTTTTTGAGTTCTGGCTTAATTATTAAGGTACATTATTNTTTCTGATTTATTTTCATTTACGATGCAAAAGCACTTACCAGATGTCCATTTTTTCAAATATTCAGATCGATGACAGATTTCAAGAAGATTGGAATTTATCATAATCCTGANTTGGGAAAATCGGTTCTAGAAGGCATTTCCAATAGCCTGAAGAACCANCAAATGGAACCNGTCATCCTNAATCCTTCTACGGAGGTTCAGGAAAACATCGATTTAATTCTTACGGTAGGAGGTGACGGCACCGTNTTAGCAGGGCTGATTCACCTGCCCAACTGCCCGGTACTTGCGGTGAATTATGGAACCGTAGGATTTCTTACCACAGGTAATCCTGAGGACCTTGATAAGATCCTAGAGAGGATTCAGCAAGGCCGCTTTGTNATCAGTGAGCGTTCGATTCTAGAGTGCCTTCATCCTCAGGGAACAGCCTATGCTGTAAATGAGTTGGTGATNAAGGGGGCCACCCGTTTGGTCAATATGGCTTTGACCATNAATGGTCACCCGATTCGGAAAATCAGAGGAGACGGNTTCATTGTTGGAACGGCGACCGGCAGTACCGGATATCTACTTGCTGCTGGCTCACCAATCGTGATGCCGGAACTACGGTGTATGATCCTGAGCGGCTTNAATGAGTATGACTTTCGCGCACGCCATTTAGTGATCACCCATGATTCCAGGGTTGAGTTGGAAATTTTAACCAACACCCGGGAAAAGGAGATCCACCTTGCTGCGGATGGTCAAAATCAGGGGCCTCTGGTTCCGGGAGATAAAGTGCTGATCCGGGAATCCGAGCGCAGGGCAAAACTGATTTTCATGGAACCTGATTATTTTTTCCAAAATCTTTCTTCCCGTCTCTCATGGTTTCAAAGAACAGGAGGTGCCTGAAGCATGATGCTCCAACTTCCGATATGGCGTTATCCGGCTGTAGTCATTTTTTCCCTGGGACTTCACGGAATTCTGTTGCTGATCATTTTCAGTGAATATCGGAGGAATCCTCCTCCCAGTCAAATCGAATGGTTTGATTTAAGAGAAATGACGCTTACACCCTCAGAAATCCCAGAAAAATCTCAATCGGCTTCGGCAATTTCTGCTGTTTCAAAAAAACAGGAAATGGTCCCTCAGGAAGAAGGAAAAACTGAGTTCCAAACAAAAACGAAAGAACTGCCAACCGTGATCATTCCGCCGGCCAAGACTCAGAACCCGGAAGGAAAGATCGAAACCATGGTTGAAGCTGGAAAGACTGAAGCTAATNCTNNTCCTNNCAAAGAAGAACAAATCACCCTGGAAAACGTGAGAACATCTTTACCGGTGATGATTCCTGATCAGGAATTAACAGAACGTTTGCTTGAACCGGGATCCAGTCCATCACAACTAGAGGAAATAACGATCCCGGATATTAGCTCAAAACCGGTCTTTAGCCTTGACGATGTCTTACAGGACACAAGAAGTTTCCGAAGCCAGACGGACTGGGACGAAAATTCAGAGGAGCAAAAGGTNTCCAGTTCCCTTGGGGATCTGTTGACAGGAATNCGNATGATNCGNTTGTCGACAAAGGAGAACAAAGAACAACAGAATATGAGACTTGATAGCCTCGAATCAGAAGCTTATCTTCAGGACCTGAATCATTTTTTTACNCAACATTGGGAGGTCCCTCTCCACCTAGCCGAAAGTGAATTGACCGTGGTGGTCCGAATTCGGATAGACAAAGAAGGACGAATTCAGAAATCAAAGATTGAAACATCTTCAGGGAATGCGGAACTGGATCATTCTGTATCAAGACTGTTGAAAAACTTGCAATCTCTCCCATCCTTGCCATATTCCTACCTTGGGCATATCTACGAATTCGGAATTAAATTCACCCCCCGCGATCTTCAGTTCTGACCCGTCCAGTCGAACTTTTCTTCATCCTGTTTTTGGATTGGACATGCACCGTCTGATCATTTTGATCCTGTTTTTTTCATGGGTTTCGACCCCAGTCTCCCTGGATGCAGGACCAATCGATTATTTCGATATCACAAGGCCTAAATTCAAACCCCTGCCGGTGGTGATCCGCATGAATCCGGCGAATCACTTGCAGGGACTTTATGTCCAGTCGGTATTTCAAAGTAATCTGGAACAAACCTTGTTTTTTCGTGTTTATGAAGAGAAATCCCTTCCGGAGAGCCTCATAAAAGGGAATGAACCTCCGGCATTCACNATGAATTTACAGATCCTTGAGGAAAACCCNTTGAAATTCCGGTTCGAGCTTTTCGGGCGTGAACAGGAGACTGCGTTGGCCTCCGGAGAATTGAGAGAAAACGAGAAAACCGATCTGAGGAAACTCGGATTGCAAATGGCCAATACCTTCATCAAAAACTCCCTGGGATTCCGAGGTATTGCACAAAGTCGTATTGCCTACACTTCCCAAAAGAAAAACGGACGCAAGAACATCATGCTTTCCAGTTATGATGGAACCCACCAGCAGCGGTTTTCCTACAACCTTGGTTCCAACAACTACGCCAGTTGGGCCTTTGACAATCAGAATTTACTTTACACGACTTTTACACGGTCCAAAGTTCAGGTCGCGATCCAACCCTCCAAAAGACTTAGGGCAAGCATCCTCTCTTTNCCTGAAGGCACTCAACCCCAGGGAGGTACCTGGTCTCCTAGAGGGGANTCCATCCTGATCACCCTGATGACCAAAGGAAATTCGGATATCTACAATTATCATTTGAAAACCCGAAAACTGGACAGGATCATTGCATGGAAAAGTCTGGAAACTTCACCTTCCTGGTCCAAAGACGCTTCTTCNATAGTTTTTGTATCCGACAGTGTGCGGTTTCAGCAGCCACAAATTTACATCCATGACACCAAAACCAAAAAAACCAGGAGGATCACTTTCAGAGGAAAATACAACAGTTCNCCTCGCTGGTCACCGGATGGAACCCAAATCATTTATGAAGGAAAACGAAAGGGTTATTTCCAGATTTTCAAATACACCCTTTCCACCAATCGCCATCTTCANCTCACCTTTGGTCGTTTCAACAGCGAGAAACCGGACTGGTCTCCAAATGGGAAGCAGATCGTTTTTTCATCAAACCGGGATGGACTTTCAAAATTATTCCTGACTTCGGTGCATGGAGGGAGGATGATCCGACTGACCACCAACCCCAAATCGGTTATCGAAACCAATCCTGTTTGGAGTAAGTGAAAATCATGGTTTTTCTACGCTGGAGCCTTCCTGTTTTCTTGTTTGTTGTTTTATCCCCTGCNTTTGCCCAGCAAACCAGTGGAGGGCTTAATGAACTTCGTGAAAGCCTCGAGCGCCAGGATGCCAGAATCCGCAGGATGCAGGTTCTTTTGGCAGAACAAAATGCCAGGCAAGATGGAATCGAACAGTCTCAGCCTCCCCTTGATCTCATCGAATCGCTCTATGCGGAACTGAATCAGATGCAAGAGGAACTCCAGAATCTCCAGCCAAGAATCAAGGGCTTAGAAGAGCAACTGGAGCAGCAAAATGAAGGAATCCTTGAAGCAAGAAAAGAACCGCTCAAACTTGGAATGTTGGCATTAATGGCAGGCAATCCAGATTCTGCAGCGGAATATTTCAAACCTTTTCTGGCGGAAGAGGCCGANCCTCAAATTCGAAACAATCTNATGATGGCTCTCGCCAATTCCTACCTTGCTCAGGGTTTTGCCGAGCAGGCAGCATCCTATTACGGAACCGTGATAGGGCTTCCTGAGAAGGGCAGGCATTATCCCCTGGCATTGTTTTCTCTGGGTAAAGCATTTGAGTTACTGGGTGAAATTCAAAAAAGGGACGTCGTCTGGAGGGAACTTGAAGTTAATTTTTCGGAACATCCCCTGACCTTTCAGGCACAGTTGTCGCAGAAGAAAACTATGAAAGAACAAATTTCTGAAGGATTAAGCGGGAACCTTGAATTGACCGAAAAATCTGAAGAAGCAAGCGTGCTTGAAAACTGAAGATGGCATCAGCAAAACCACCCGAAAAAGTCATTCCGGTGACACATGCCAAGCCCTGGCTGGAGGAGAAACTGCGTCATGTTGAATTAAAACTTGCTGCAGTTGAGGATTTCGAAAAGGTCTCCACTGAAGAAGGGTTTCGGGAAAGAATGTTGGTTTTGGCCAAACATCGTGATGAATACACGAAACAACTTGAGACTCTGAATCAGGAATTCAGTGAACTCTTCCGGGATTATGCGGGTTTTGAAAATCCCCCGGTGCTGGAATNCCATCCAGTCCTTGAAAAAATCAAGAAATCCTTATGGATTCCTGCTACCGAAAATCAGTATCTNCTCGGCAGCCTGGACCTGGAAGAAGATGGATACAGCAGGATCCGCGATTGGTGCAATCAACTGGAGATGTTGGAAAGAAATGTTATCCGCACGAATGAAGTCATTCATGAATTTTTCCAGGAACGTCACCAACGACATGAAGGGGTGGAAATGGACCAATTGGAACTGGTCCTCGAACAGCAGAAGGTGTTGATTCAGGAATCCCTCAAACTTCAACAGGAAAACCAGAAACAGATCAAACAAGATCAGCGCCTGTTGATGCAGCAGAAAAAAACGATCAGCACCCAACAAAACGACATCAAAAAGAAAGAGATCGAACTGGAGTCAAAACGCCAGAAGCTTGCAGAAGATCAGGCCTTGTTAATGGCGCGTGAGCAGAGCCTCGTTCAGGGAGAAACCCAACTGGAACAAAAAAAAGAATTACTCAACGAGGTTTCAGAATTAATTCGTACCCAGTCCCAGCTTTTATCAGAACAAGTCTTAAGGTTGGAAACATTGAATCAGCAATTAGAAATGAATACCTCTTCCCCGGAAGAAAAGTTCAATTCTCCAAATCAAGAAGACTTCGAATTCCTTCTGGACCACCATCAGCAATTAATCAGTCAGCAGAAAGATCTGCTTGAAAGTGTTCAACACACTGGAGAGCGGCTTGATCAGGATAAGAACTGGATCAANAGTCTGCTTAAGGGATTNCTGGACCAGCAGGAAAAATTCCAGCACCTCGAAGACCGGATGCGTGAAAGAGAGAAGGATTCCATGATCCGTAAAGAAGCCGATCTTCAGCATGAGCGGGGCTGGATTAAGGTTGAAAAAGCAAAACTTCGAAAATCGGAAATTCAGGAATCAAAGAGAGAACAACCCGTTTCCGANACAATTTTCTGAACTCTTTCCAGAAATCCTGGAGATTCCAATTTTCTGAATCTTTTCCCTGTTTCCCATGAAACCCCAAAGACTGGTGTTGAAAATCGGCACCAATGTTCTTCAGCGGCCCAACGGTAAGCTGGATTACAACCAGATCAGCGAATTCACCCAACTGGTTGCAGAAATTCGCTCTCAAAAACATGAAGTGCTGATCATCAGTTCCGGTGCAGTTGGAGCAGGACGCGAACTTTGTCGATTTGATTCAGCAGAAAATCCCCTGATCCAAAAACAAATCCTGGCCTCAGTCGGGCAGGCGAGGCTGATGCAGATCTACACCGATTTTCTGCGGGAACATCATCTCACCATTGCCCAGGTTCTACTCACACGGGCAGATTTCGGAAATCGGGCCTCCTACCTTAACATCCGAAACACCCTGACCCACTTGCTCGAANCAGGGATTGTCCCGATCATCAACGAAAATGACGTGGTGGCNACAGAAGAGCTGACTCTGAGTTTTGGCGATAACGACTGGCTTGCCGTATACGTCGCTGGTTTGGTGGATGCGAACCGNTTGTTTTACCTCACCATAGCCCCGGGATTATTGAAGTTATCTGATAAAAATGGAACAGGGGAAATCATCCCGGAAATTCGAGAATTGAATCAAGAGGTGCTGGATCATTGTTTTCCTAACCAGAGTGTCGGAGGACGGGGAGGAATGGAGAGCAAAGCACGGGCAGCCGGCCTTGCAATGAATTTCGGAATCGATTGCCACATCCTGGATGGGAAGGAACCTACTTCGGTGATGGACGTTCTNTCCGGGAAAAAACGCGGCACCCACTTCGTCGCAGGAGACAAAAAACCNGCCAGNTANCAAAAATGGCTTGCTGCCGGGGCATTNAGCCAGGGGCGTNTGAAAATTGATTCAGGAGCNGAAAAAGCCCTCATCGTTCATAAAAAAAGCCTGCTGATCCAGGGAATCACNGAGGTAGAAGGCCACTTCGAAAGCAAAGAGATGGTGGAACTCTGCAATTCTGATGGAAAAAGGATCGGGGTTGGACGCTGCCATCTTTCTTCGGAAGAATTAAAACAATTTCTCGAAAACAAAAAGCAGATCAGTTCAGAGAAACTTCGTAACCAAAAAGCCATCATCCATCGCGACCACCTTTACCTGGAGTAACCCATGACCGTTAGTTCCTCACCCCATAATCCCAGTAACAGTGTTATTGTCCGGCTCAGACTTTTTAATGAAGTCGGCGTGCTCAANCGTGTGACCCAGAAAATTTCAGATCTTGGAGGAAACATTGGGGCAATTGACATTGTCCGTCCTGAGCCTGATGCCCTGATTCGGGACATCACCATATTCACCCACAATCCGGAACATGGTGAAAAACTGGTCGAGGGATTAAGGGAAATTGAGGATGTAGAATTCATCAATTTTTCCGACCGGACTTTCCTGGCCCACCTTCAGGGGAAAATCGAAATCAATAACCGACTCCCGCTCAGTACCCGTGATGACCTGTCCATTGCTTACACCCCTGGAGTCGCGAGAGTATGCACGGAAATCCATAAAAATCCTGAAAATGCCTATAAGTTGACCATCAAAGGCAACACGGTTGCGGTGGTCACGGATGGAACTGCAGTACTGGGTCTGGGAGATATCGGCCCCAAAGCNGCGATGCCCGTGATGGAAGGAAAAGCGATGCTTTTCAAACAGTTTGCAGACATTGATGCCTGGCCGATCTGCCTCGATACCACAAACACCGAAGAAATCATTTCCATCGTCAAAGCCCTGGCTCCAGGCTTTGGAGGAATCAATTTGGAGGACATTTCCGCACCACGTTGTTTCGAAATCGAGGAACGGCTCCGNAACGAACTCGACATCCCTGTTTTTCATGATGATCAGCATGGCACGGCAGTAGTGACGACGGCCGCCTTGATCAACGCTCTCAAACTCGTTCGGAAAAAACCCAAGGACATCAAGGTGGTTGTTTCAGGTGCAGGAGCAGCAGGAACTGCCTGTTCAAAAATGATCATGCATTTGGGAGTCAAAAATCTGATCGGATGTGACAGTAAAGGGGCCATTCATAATCAACGGACCGATATCAATCAAAGTAAACGATGGTTTGCTGATAACGCCAACCCGGATCAGGAACAAGGATCTTTGAAAGAGGTTCTCAAAGGTGCAGATGTTTTTGTCGGGGTTTCCGCACCGAATATCCTGGATGCTGGAGACATCCGAAATATGGAGAAGGATGCCATCGTCTTTGCCATGGCGAACCCCGATCCGGAGATTCTTCCNGAGGATGCCAGNCCGGTTGCTGCAGTGGTTGCAACGGGTAGAAGTGATTACCCGAACCAGATCAACAATGTACTTTGCTTTCCGGGGATCTTTCGGGGGGCACTTGATTGCAGGGCAAAAACAATCACCGAAGAAATGAAACTCGCTGCATCCCANGCGATTGCGGAAACCTTGGATGAACAGCATCTCAATCCGGATTACATCATTCCTACGGTATTTGACAAAAGCGTGACTCCCAAGATTGCTGCCGCGATTGCGGAATGTCATGCCAATGAAACTTAAAAATCACTTTTCTCAATTGATTTAGGAAAAGACAAGCATGCTGGAAAAANTGAAAGACAAAGGATATCTGGTTTTGGATGGAGCGATGGGTTCCAATCTGTTTTTGCTCGGACTGATCTCCGGNGATTCCCCTGANGCTTGGAATCTTGAGCATCCTGATCGGGTGAAAAAGGTTCATCAGGCTTTCGTTCAGGCGGGTTCTGATATCATCCTNACCAACACCTTTGGAGGAAACCGTCATCGCCTGAAATTACATCAACTTGAAAATCAGGTTGTTGAAGTGAATCGGGCTGCTGTCAAGCTGGCAAGGGAATGCGCTGGAGATTCGGTAATGGTTGCAGGCTCGATGGGCCCCACAGGAGAGATCATCGAACCTCTCGGAAGCCTGTCAGTGAAANATGCCGAAGACGCTTTCCTCGAGCAGGCCACTGGACTCGCTGAAGCAGGAGCCGATTTGATCTGGATTGAAACCATGTCCGACCTCAACGAACTTCAGGCAGCCTGCAACGCTGCTTCCAAAACGGGGTTGCCNTTTGCNGCTACCATGTCTTTTGATACCGCAGGAAGCACCATGATGGGGGTTTCTCCGGCACAATTCGTTNAGTNNATGAAGAATATCCCAGCCTCGGCGTATGGAGCCAACTGCGGTGTTGGTCCNGATCAGTTGCTTCAAACGATTGGTGAAATGAAAAATGCCGGAGGAAAGAATCTGATCGCCAAAGGAAACTGCGGGATTCCGGTTTTTCAGGAAGGTGAAATCCGCTATACCGGCACCGANCANGTCATGGCCAACTATGCTACTGAAGTCAGAAATCTCGGAGCAGAACTGATCGGAGGATGCTGCGGTACCACAGATGCTCACCTGCATGCCATGACCCACGAGCTCGAAACTCAACCCTACCAGCCCACCAAACTGGAAATAAATCCACAAAGCGATGAAAAACCGAAAAGCAGCAGACAGAGACGTCGAAGAAGAAGTTCCTGACTCCGATTAATCGCTTTCCAATCTGTGAAACATGACCGGTGATAAACCCTATAAAGATGGCGGTGCTTTTACCGGTGACAAATATTGGCCGATTGCCGAGGCAAAAATTCCNATTCTGGACTGGGGATTNCTCAGGTCAGATGCCAACCAGGATACGGTCTCTGTTTGGAATGGCATGTTCTTCCGGCTTGAGGATCATCTTGATCGATTCCTGAAAAACAACNAAAAACTGCGTTTCAGCATTTCACAGAATCGTCAGACAATCCGTCAGATTTTATTTGAGCTGGTTCGTANATGCGGGTTCCAGAATGCCTATGTGCAAATGCTGGTCACCCGGGGAAGACCGCCGATTGGCAGCAGGGATCTGCGCATGTGTGAAAANCGTTTCCATGCCTTCTGCCTGCCCTACATCTGGTTGGCACCGGAAGAAATCCGAAATCGCGGGCTGAACGCTCACATCAGCAACATCCAAAGGATACCATCAAAATCCGTAGACCCGACCATCAAACACTACCACTGGCTCGATTTTCAAATGGGGCTTTTCGAGGCCTATGATGCCGGCACGGAAACGGTGATTCTCACCGATTCTCAAGGGAATATCGCCGAGGGGCCCGGCTTCAATGTCTTCATGGCAAAAGACGGAGTCCTTTTCACACCCTCATCCGGGGTGCTTGAAGGCATGACCCGGCGAACTGTNTTTGAACTGTGCGAGATGGAAGGCTTCGAATGCCATGAAACCACAATCTCTCCNAAAACTTTGCTTTCTGCAGATGAAGTGTTTCTATCCAGTACCGCTGGTGGACTGGTCCCCGTNACCCGCCTGGATAATGTNNCCGTCAGTTCAGGAAGTNTCGGGNAAATGACCCTTCAACTCAATCAAAGCTACTGGGACAAACGCCTTGAGGGTTGGCATGGAACTCCAGTNCATGATGAAAATTGAATCGANNNTGCCGAAGNATNCATGNGTNNGCTNNTTTCNAAANAACNTAAAAANGGGAATTTATCTCCTTTACCCAGAGAAACCTGAAGGATCATGAAAAGAATNATGGANNTNCCATTTTCTTCCTTGCCCTGTTGAAGCCTCATGCTAATTTATGCCAACAGCTTTATTCGTGCTGTCTCTTCAGTAACCCTGAACAGAAAGGAGGTGATCAATGGTTTCTAATCAACATGCTCACCGTCCTTCAGAATCATTCTGAAAAGGGCGTGAACAGGTTCACCTCCCCTGCATCAGGGGAGGTATTCATCGTTTCTCCCACCAGCGGTTTTCATCCAGATTGAAATAATCCAACGCGGTTCCCACAAAACTATGTTGGGCGACCTGGTCAACCTCACCGGGATGAGGGTTGACATTGATCACCACCGCACCGGATTCTCTTGCTTCATGAGCTAACCAGACCGGGGT
>FUFK010050665.1_pt1 | contig 25831 bp, 25 predicted proteins | sample 1021851 | NCBI WGS metagenome assembly FUFK01 (sample SAMEA51879418, study PRJEB19060) | metagenome | reverse complement strand
TTAATCAAACGAAAGTTATCTTTGGTTTGATAAAAATTGCAAGCTCTCAGATAGAGACTAAAGAAGAAATTGTTTCAAGAATAAATGAAGCATTGAAATTTATTGATAAGGAACAATTAATTGTTGCTCCTGATTGCGGTCTTGGTCACTTACCTNNAGATTTNGCAAAAATAAAATTAAANATAATGGTNGAAGCTTCTAATANTTTCTAGTGNACTAAAGTTTCTGGATTAGCATAATCATAATTTAAATCATCAGCAATAGCTTTATATGTAACGGCNCCTTTAAAAATATTTAAACCATTCATAAAATTTTTATCATTTTTTAANGCATCTTTAAAACCNTTAGANGCTAANTTTTGAATAAATGGNAAAGTGACTGCATTTAAAGCAAGNGTGGAAGTTCTAGGAACTCCCCCTGGCATATTTGCAACACAATAATGAACAACATCATCAACAACATATGTAGGGTTTGCATGAGTTGTTGGTTTACTAGTTTCAACACAACCACCTTGATCAATTGCAACATCAACAATTACAGATCCACTTTTCATCTCTTTTATCATGTCCTTAGTTATAATCTTTGGAGCATTAGAGCCTGGAACAAGCACACCACCAATTAGTAAATCACATTCAGAAATATAATCTTTTAGATTTATTTTATCACTGTGTAGTGGTTCTATTTTATCACCAAATTTTTCTTGTAATTCTTCTAATCTTTTTTCTGATTTATCAACGATGAAAACTTTTGCTTGCATACCGGTAGCAATTATTGCTGCATTTTCACCTACAACACCTCCACCTAAAATTAAGACATTTCCAGGTTGAACCCCAGGCGCACCCCCTAAGAGTAAACCACTTCCACCCTTATGTTTTTCAAGTGAATACGCACCAGCTTGAATCGACATTCTACCGGCTACAGCACTCATAGGTGCAAGAAGTGGTAATTTATTATTATGATCACTTACTGTTTCATAAGCTATACAAATTGAATTTGAATCAATTAAACCCTTTGTCAATTCTGGAGCTGCTGAAAGATGTAAATAAGTAAATAAAATTTGGTTTTCTCTTATCATTGCTACTTCATTCATTAGAGGTTCTTTAACTTTTACAATCATTTCAGAATCATTGAAAATATCCTCTGCTGAATTTACAATTTTTGCACCTGATAATTCATAATCACTATTTGAAAATCCNGCACCAATACCGGCATCTTTTTGAATTAGTACTGTATGTTTATTCTTTACTAATTCTTTAACACTTTGCGGAGTAAGCCCAACCCTAGACTCCTGAGCTTTAATCTCAGAGGGAACACCTATTTTCATTATCTGTCATGCATATAGTTTGAGATACCTGTTCTTAATTTTTCAATTATCTCATCAATATGTTTTTTTTCACAAGTAAATGGAGGTGCAACAATTAAACAATCACCTGTTGCTTTCAAGCTTAAGCCTGCTTCAAATAATTTTTTAAAACAAGCATATCCAGCTTTGCCTAAACGCTCATCCATTTTNATATCAATTCCTCCCATCATTCCATATCCTCTTATATCAGTNATGATATCTAAGTCTTTCAAAGTAAATAAACCATCTAAGAAATATGGAGACATATCTTTTGCTCTATTAAATAAATCTTCTTTCTCGATTATATCTTGCATTGCTAAACCTGCTGCCATTGAAACAGGTATNGCNGAATAAGTATANCCATGAAAAAATTCTATAGCTCCTGTAGGTGAAGCATCAACAATAGTATCATAGATATGATCACGTGAAGCTACTGCNCCTAAAGGTACAACACCATTAGTAATTGCTTTAGCCATTGTCATGATATCAGGACAAACATCAAAAGCTTGAGCTGCAAATGGAGCGCCCATTCTTCCCCAGCCAGTAATAACTTCATCAAAAATTAAAAGAATTCCGTGTTTGTCACAAATTTCTCTTAGTCTTTTTAAATATCCTTTTGGCGGAACTAAAGTTCCTGTTGATCCTGCTACTGGCTCAACAATACATGCTGCAATATTTTCAGCACCTATGTTACCAGCAATTCTTTCAAGATCATCTGCTAGATCAGCACCTGTTTCAGGTTCGCCTTTTACAAATAAATTTTCAGGTAAATGAGTATGTCTTAGATGATGTACATTTGGCATGAGAATATTTGAGAAAGTTTTTCTATTAGCAATCATTCCGCCAACAGAAATTCCTCCAATATTCATTCCATGATAACCTCTTTCTCTTCCTACTATGTGAGATCTGTGACCTTCTCCTTTTGCTTTAAAATATGCTATGGCTGTTTTAATTGCTGTTTCAACAGCTGATGAACCACAAATAGTAAAAAATATTTTATTTAAATCTTCGGGCGTATGTTTTGAAACTTTTCTAGCTAAATCAAATGAACCACCAAAACCTTGTTGAAATGGTTGAACATAATCTAATTGCTCTAATTGTTTTGATACTGCTTCTCTTATTTCTGGTCTTGAATGACCCGCTGGACTACAAAATAATCCTGAGCTNGCATCAATTAATTTATTTCCATAATGATCAGTATAATAAACACCTTCTGCCTTAACCATTAATCTTGGACTATTTTTATAGTCTCTATTAGATGTAAATGGCATCCAATGTTCTTCTAATGAATTAGGTATTTCAGTTCTTTTTTCTAAGTCCATCTTTTTCCTTATTAAAGATTGAGTATATGAAATTATCGATAAATCAAAGAATATTTCTTACACAATAAAGAAATATCATAGGAAAAATTGTAGCAGTGGTATAGAGAGAATACCAAATATGAGCACATTACCAGAAGATCTTAAAAGTAAAGCTTTAGAGACTCCNNACATACCNGCAGCAGTTGTGTGCCCCAATCAAGAAAGCATATTATNAGCTGTAATTGAAGGTAAGAATATGAACCTCATCGATCCAACTTTAATTGGAAATAAAAGTTTAATTGNNGAAACAGCGAAAAAATTAAGTTTGGATATTTCTAATTTTAATATTGTAGAGGCTAAAGATGAAGAGGATAGTGCTTCAATTGCTTGTCAAATGTCTAATGAAAATAAAAGTAAAATCATAATTAAAGGGAATCTTCATACTGATATTTTAATGCGCTCTTATTTAAAAAAAGAATTTAATTTACTTGATGGTAGAAGATTAAGTCATATTTGGCATATGACTACACCGCAGCTTAAAAAACCTCTTTTTATCACTGATGGCGCCTTAAATGTTTTACCAAGAGTTGATATAAAATTACAAATTCTTAAAAATGCTGTTCAGTTTTGTAATAAATTAAACATTANNAAACCAAAAGTTGCAATTTTATCAGGTACAGAAGATCCAATTGATAGTATGCCAAGTTCAGTTGATGCCAAAAAAGTTATGGAACTTGCGTTAGAAGAAAAAATTAATGCTTTTGTTCATGGGCCGCTTGCTTTTGATAATGCTGTTTCTGAGGAAGCAGCTAAAATAAAAGGNATTAAGAANGATGTTGCTGGTNATNCTGATGTATTATTAGTNCCTAATTTAGAAACTGGAAATTCTTTATCCAAAATAATGGTTTATTTTATGAATGCTTGTGCAGCAGGAATAGTAATTGGTGGTAAAGTACCAGTTGTGGTTCCTAGTNGAGCAGATAGTAAAAATTCTAAACTTGCATCAATTATGGCAGCTGTAGTTGCTGCAAATAACTAANNAGTAAATAAATTTTAGCTCGAATGCTTTTAAGACATTANTTTTTAATTTTAATAATCACTTTTTTATTTGGAAGTGCCTACCCTGTTCAGAAAGTTATTTTTAATGAAAATGTACCCCCATTATTAATGGGAAGTTTAAGAATGTTAGTAGTTTTCATATGCCTTTTGCCTTTTTGGAGATTTAGAATTCCTGAAAAAAAATACTGGTTACCACTTCTCTTTTTTTCAATTTCTATGGGTTTTTTAGCAAATGTTTTTATGACATTGTCTTTAAATGAAGCAAACATAGTTTCTCCGATAATTATTGGTTCTCAATTGGCTGTACCATTTGCAATATTATTAAGCTCATTTTTTTTAAAAGAGAAAGTAAGTATTAAAAAATGGGTGCTTATATTTATTTCTTTTTTTGGAATTATTTTGTTAGGCTTTGATCCTTTAATAAGAAATGAAATTTTTGCATTAATCTTAATAACGTTAATGGCATTCTTTTATGCTAGTGCACAGGTATTTTCCAGATACCTTAAAGATTTAGAGGTCACTCTCACAAATGCAGTAATGGGATTAGTAGGATTTATGTTATTAATTATTTCATCATCAATATTTGAAGGACAAACAATAAACGAAATAAAAACTATTAGTTTTCAGTCATGGTTATTAATATTTCATTCAGGTATCTTTGTTTCAATTGCTGCACACATGTCGATGTTCTATTTATATAGGATGTATCCTGTAAATAGAGTATTTCCATTTTATGCTCTATTTCCTGTATTTGGTGTGTTGTTAACGTTTATAATTTTTTATGAAATACCAACTTTAATTACTTTTATTGGTGGTATAATTGTAATCGTAGCAACTTATTTTATTAATAAGGAAAATTAGCTACTTTAAAACATCTAATCCATCAGATAAATTGATATGTCCTGTTTGACGAGCTTTATTAAACTCTTTAATTCTGTCAAATATATTGATTCCAATTTGTCTATAAATATCAAGTAAATCAATTAAGACCCAATTTTCTCTAATCAAACCATTTTCTAGCCTCCAGAAATCTAGACTTCTCATTTCTAGTGCTTGATTTGATGGAGCAATACCCATCCAGCCATCATTGGTTATTGTTAATCTCATATTAGGCCAACCTGTTTCACACACATAATTTCCTTCATGTATCCAGTGTGTTTGCAAATCTTCCATGCCATCGGTGGCTAATTTTTCATTTGATGAACCACCTTTTCTATCTGGCATTGCTCTTAAAAATGGGATTTGATGCCAATGTCTGAAACCTGCTATACCTCTACCTGTTCCAATTCCGGCTGGTCCGTACCAATTAAGATTTGGGTGCCAATATTTTTCTAGATTCATAATTTTTGGATCTGGATTTTTAGGATGTAAGGATAAATCATTTAACATATCTATAACATGATCAAAATTTTCTTTCTTTTCTCCATTTATTGACAAGCCATCTCCAGTCATAGGAGCTGGGGTACACAGAAATGCACCAAGTTGAGGAGACATTGGCCATGCATTTGCTTGCATCATAATTTCAGGTAAGTCCCAAATAGATTGTACTTCAGTAATTTTATTTTCCTCTATTTTAAAAAACTCATGATAGCGCATATGAATTAAATTGCCTGTTGGTGGAATATCTAAGTATGGTTTTATAAAAGTTCCCATATAATTACCCATTGTACCTATCCATTTTTGCCCTTCAGGGGTTTTTCCCGCCATAATAATCATATCTCTTCTTTCTAGATCAGGGATACTATCCAATAATGGCAAAATACATTTAGAAAGAAAATTATTTAAACCTTTAAAAGTTCCAAAAGGATGGCAAAAATTAAATAAAGATTCTTTTGTAAAATAATTGCTTAATGATTTTTCAATTGTCTTTTTGTTAAATGTTTGAGTTGCAATCTGATAGTTGGCAAAAAAATTTTTTAATTCTCTAGAAATCATTATTTAGCAGTCCATCCTCCATCAATTACTAATGAAGAGCCAGTTATCATCGATGCAGCATCAGAAGCAAGATACACTACTGCACTAGCAATATCACTTTCTGTTGCTACTTTTCCTAAAGGTATATTTTCAATAACAGATTTTTTAAAATTTTTATCTTTGAAAAATTTTTTAACCATAGGAGTTTCAACAAATGTAGGGCAAACTGAATTAACTCTAATGTTGTGTTTTGCTAAATCGATAGCCATTCCTTTAGTTAGACCTTCAACGCCAAACTTGGTCATATTGTAAACACTTCTAAGAGGAGCTCCAACTTTACCTAACTGAGATGAAATATTTATAATTGATCCACCACTTTTTTTTCTATTTGTTGATTTTAGCATAATTTTTGTTGCTAATTGAGCAATATCAAATGATGCTTTAATATTAAGATCAACCACTTCACTCATATCTTTTCTTTTAATTTTAGTAAAATATTCTGGCCTATTTGTTCCAGCGTTATTTACTAATATGTCTAATTTTGGAATTTTAGAAAATATTTTTTTTATTTCTTTTAAATTTGTTACATCACAAACAAAGTAGTTGCATTTTCTTTTAATTTTTTTAATTTGGTTTTTAACAGCTATAAGATCTTTTTCTGTTCTACTTATAATTATTAAATTTGCTCCAGCTTCTGCCAGTGCGATTGCAGATGCTTTACCAATCCCTTTACCTGCACCTGTAACAAGCGCAGTCTTATCTTTTACTTCGAATTTTTTTAGAAACATTTATGCGTATAATTTACAATGAAAAAATGGTTTGATCTAATAAATTCATTTTTTTGATGCACATATCAAATTTATCTTCTTTGTGAAAATCACCTGGAAATGCAATACATTTAACACTTGCATTAACAGCGGCATTACTACTTTCCTCTGTATCTTCAATTGCAAGACATTCTTCAGGTTTTAAATTTAATTTTTCTAGTGTTACTTTATATATCTCTGGATGAGGTTTTTCATTGTTAACAAATGATCTATTTCCAATAAAATCAAAATCCGCTTTTGAAATTTGATTAGAAAGACTTTCAAATACAGCTTCTACATTATTTACAGTTGTAGAAGTTGAGAATGCAAGTTTAATATTATTATCTTTAGTATATCTAATCATTTCATAAACACTTTCTCTTAATTTTTGTTTGTTTTGAATAATGAATGAACTAAATAATTCTGTTTTTCTATCTCTAATTTGTGATGCATTAACATTGATATTATTTTTTTCTGCAAAATCTTCTACTCTCTTAGTGCCACCTGATTTTTTTAATAAAATTCTATAATCTTGCTCGTCCCAATACCAATCTAAACCAGCTTCTTTAAAGGCTTCGTTAAATGAATTACGTTGGATATTAGAAGATTCAATCAGTGTTCCAATTGATCCAAAAAGTAATGCTTTGTATTTCATCTTATAATTTTAATAAATAATTATCATATTATTGTTAACCCTTTACTGCACCTTGAGTTAAACCAGACACTATTTGTTTTTGGAAAAACATCACTAACAAAAACAATGGTGCGGTAATTGATGCAGCAGCAGCAATTGACTCAACTAAATCTGTCATTTTAGTTTCCATATTAAAATATTGCATAATTGCTGGAACCATAGTTTGTGATTGTCCATCTAATAATAATGCTGCAACAAGATAATCATTATAAGCTAACAAGAAAGAAAATAATCCTGTTGTAATTACACCTGGCCACATTAAAGGCATCACAACTTTCCAGAAAGCTTGAAAAGGATTACATCCATCAATTTGAGCAGCTTCATCTAAATCTTGAGGTATATTCATAAAAAATGATCTCAGCATCCATATTGTAAAAGGTTGGTTAATAGCTACTAACAAAACAATAACAGCAATTTTTTTTCCATATAATCCATAATTTATAAAAGGTTCTAAATAACCAGTAACCAAAACAGAATGAGGTAAGGCTCTAAAAATTAAAGCAAAAATTAAAAGCCAAAAGGCAATCATAGAATTACTTCTTGCTAATCCATAACCAGCTAGTGTTCCAACAGTTAATGAAATTGTAACAACCCCACCTGTTACAATCATAGTATTTAAGAATTGTTTATAAAATTCATTACCAACCCAAACAGACAAATAATGCTGAGGAGTAAAACCTATGATTGGGTAAGAAAAAATTTTTAAGAATTCTAAATTTGAAAATAATATATTTACAAATTCAGATAAATTATTTTGAATTAAAAAAAATAATATGAAGGAAATAGTTATATATAAAATGAATAAAATGAAAAAAGTAATTAAAGAAAATTTTAAAATAGGATTAATTAAATCAAATAAAATTTTTCTTATTTGGTATAATTTATAAAACAAATAAATTGATAGAAAAAGAAAAATAAAGTTAACAAAAGATAGACCTCCAACCTGTTCTTTTGTGCTTGGACCAATTATTACCTTTAAAGGATTGGAAGCAAAAGAATCAACAGGAAGTTTTATTGACATTACAACAATCCATAAGAGAGGGAATAAAGCAATTATACACCACGTAATTATTGTAATTGAAACAATAATTTTAAGAGGCGTGGTTAAGTTAAAAAGTTTACTTTCCATTATAATCTTTTTTCTTTTTGCTCTTTAAAAGTTCTTCTTAAAACTGGAATTAATATTATTATAATTCCTATCATTGTAAGAACAGAAGTAGCTGATGCTCTTCCAATAGATCTTGTTCCAGAATCATCAATTCTCAAGAAATCATAAGTCATCCATTGTAATGAAATCCTAAATCCAGAAGCACTAAAACCAACAATTTCATCAAAAACTCGATATGAATCCATTAAATGAATTAAAGCAACAAATACTATTAATGGCATGATATGCGGAATTATAATAAATCTTAAACGCTGAAGTCTATTTGCCCCATCTACAAATGCTGCCTCAATTTTTTCTTTATCGACAGTTTGTAGTCCTGCATAAAAAATAACAAAGGCAAAAGGTATAGTGTGCCAAACTCTATAAAAAAGCATTAGAATCTCTATCGTCCAGCCTTGAGAAAATAGGGCAATATCTTTATCTAAAATATTTTCTAAAAATAAAGTTAATATACCATCTCCTATAAATAACCATTTTATTGATAAAGCACCTATTACAGGTGTAATTATAAATGGGAGCAAGGTTATAAAAATTATTGGACCTTTCAATCTATTAATTAAAACATTAACGCATAGAGCTAATATTAAACCTAAGATTATTACAAATGGTAAAGTAATAAATGTAAATGTTAGTGTAAACCTTAGAGCTTTATAAAAATCAATAGATCTTATTTTACTCCATTCAAAACCATCATTTGAAATAACAGATGATAATTGTTCAAATTTCAAAATATTTTTATAATTTTGAAAGCCTACCCAAATATTATTTTTTATTTTATTTCCATTTTCATCTAATACAGGAACGGTAATTGTTTCTGTTTTACATCCAAAAGGATCGCAATTTTCTCTTTCAATCGTTTCTAATACATCTTGGTTGAATTGAAAACTTTGAATTAAAACTATTAGAAGAGGTAAGGCAATAAATAATGTCATCATTATAAATGATGGCATTGTAAAAACTAAAAAAGTAGATTTTTTCATTTACTAATATTACCCCCCTTAAGATTTTAAAAGGGGAGTAATATACAATTATATAAAATTATAAGAGACCTTTTTCTGTTGCTGCAGTAATATAATCAGCCTCAATTTTTTCTAAAGTAGCTTTTGCAGTAGCTGCGCCAGTCAAATAATCACCAATAGCAGCACCTAAGACTCCATGGAGTGTGCTCATTTTTGCTGATGCAGGATAAGGAGCTGCTCCAGATTTTGCAGTTAAAATTGCACCAATATTTGATGGAGCTGGATCAAACGCATTAGACAGCCAAGGAGCAGCTTCAGGGTTCGCTCCTAAGTTTGCTGGATCTAATCCAACCATAGCTAGTTTAAATGCTGCTTCTGCTTCTTCATCAGTAACATTTTTAGCTATAACAACACCATCCCACCATAATGTAGATGCTGGTTTACCATTCTTTTTTGCTTTAGGCGCTGATGCAAACTTTACTAATCCAACAACTGTTGACTCCTCTGCATTGTCCATAGCACCAGCTCGAGACGCCCAAAGGTTTGCAAGAGCAATCTTACCCTGTTGGAATTGTTGTTGAACATATGTAGAATCTGAAGTTAAATACTCAGGATCCATATATTCTGTTAGTTTTTTCATCATCTTAAGTGTTTCATAGCCATCGTTATTATTAACTGCTGGCATATTTCCATCAAAAAAAGAATCAGCAAAACCCAAATACATATTTACAAATTCTTCTCCTAAATTCCAACCTGACTTGAATGTTCCACCAAGTGGATAATCTACAACTCCAGCATCTTTAATAACTTTAGCAGCTTTCAAAAGCTCGTCATAAGTTGTTGGAATATCTATACCAAGATCACTCAAAATATCTTCTCTGTAAAATAAATGTTGAGCATTTGTCATCATTGCAATTGCCATAATTTTTCCATCAATTACAATTTTTTGATTATCTTGTAGAGAGTCTCCATATTTAGCAACTAGATCGTCAAGTGGTCTAGTTACACCAGCATCAAGAACCGATACATTTGTAGAAGCTGAAACACCTGCCATTGTAAATTGAGATGGGTTGCTTTCTAATGATGCAACAAGCTTATCTCTGTATTCTTGATCAAGTGTAGGTGTAAAATTTCCACACTCTTCCATAGCAGAAGTAACAACTTTCCAGGCATCAAATCCTGCAGATAAAGAAGTTACTGGTACAGAATTGTTTAGCTCGCAAGCTTTTGCATTAGTACCGGCTAAGAAAAAAAATGATGTGAAAATCGCAAATAATACTAGTATTTTTTTCATTTGTTTCCCCTATAATTTATTAATATATTAATTTATAATATTTTATTAATGCAACAGTTTGAATAATTATTCAAGCATTTGCATACATAAAAAAGGAAAAATGATGAATAAAAATGCCACATCCCAAGATGTCGCAAAATTAGCAGGAGTATCTCAATCAGCTGTTTCAAGATGTTTTACTAAAGGTGCAAGCATCTCAAGCAGGACAAAACTAAGGGTTCTTGAAGCTGCCAAAAAACTAAAATATAAACCTCAAACTTTTTTGCAAGATTCTCAAAATATTGAAGATAGTGGACTAGTGGGAGTTATTTTACCTTATATTACCAATCGATTTTATCCAGAGGTATTAACTGAATTGCATGAAGCGCTACGTTTATCGGGTTTTAGAATTTTATTGATAACAACTGATGATGGTGAAGAATTAGACGATAAACTCATTCAGCCATATTTGAAAGAAAGATTAGTTGCAATAATTTCAGCAACTAAACCAACAGATCAATTTGTTGAAAATTGCTTAAATAAAAAGATTCAAATTATAGCCTATAATAGAGCTTGGGATATCCCTACTATAAGTTCAGTTGCATGTAATCATAGATTTGGTGGTGAATTAATTGCAGATCAAATAATCAAAAATAACCATCAGGAAGTTGGTTTAATTGAAGGTCCCACAGGATCTTATGTAAGTAATGAAAGATGTAAAGGATTTAAAAATAAATTAAAAAAATCAAAAAAATTAAAATTATACTCTCAAAAAGGAAATTTTACATATGAAGGTGGATATGCTGCAACAGCAAAAATCTTAACGAATAAAAAAATCTCAGCTATTTTTTGTGCAGATGATACGATGGCATTTGGATGTTTAGATTACATTAAAAAAAATACAAAAATTGAAATACCTAAAGATATTGAAATATTTGGATATGACGATATCTCAATGGCAAACTGGTCATCTTACAATTTAAGTACTGTAAAACAGCCCTTGAGACAAATGTCAAAATTAGTAACTCAACTTATTAATGATAATATTAAAGATCCAGATTATGAGGCCGTTAGTCATTTAATCCAAGGAACGTTAATAAAAAGAAAAACATCTAGATAAATTATATAACTTTGTTTGCTAATTTAGTTCCTTCAACTAAAGAATGAAGTTTTTCATAACAAATATTTTCATCAATTTTGCCAAATCCTGCAAAAGTACTAAATCCGCAATCAGTTCCAGCCATTAGTTGGTCTTTTGGAATTACCGTTGAAAACTGAATTAATCTATCTGCTACAACCTCAGGGTGCTCAACAAAATTTGATGTTGAATCGATAACACCAGGAACTAAAACTTTATCTTTTGGTAATTTAATATCTTGAAAAACTTTCCACTCATGTGCGTGTCTGGGATTTGATGACTCAATTAAAAAATATTTAATTTTAGATTTTAAAATTATTGGTAATATTTTTTCTAGTGGGATATCATGTGTATGAGGTCCTTCATAGTTTCCCCAACAAATATGCATTCTAGTCATATTAACATCTACATTAGTTAAAGCTTCATTCAAACACTCAATTTGAATTTCCGCACGTTTTAAAAATTCTTGTTCGGATAATTCCTTAAAATTCATATGTCTAGCTAATGCAAGATCAGGACAATCTAATTGCACTTGTATATTTGATTTAGTAATTGTCTCATACTCAATAGCCATAATTTCTGAAAGTTTATGTAAATATTCATCATCTGTTTTATAAAACCTATTTGGCATAAATACATTTATGACACCTGGTGATGCAGCATTCATAAATGCTTTTTGATGATTGTTTTTATCTAATGAATTTTTAAAATTCTCTAAGTCTTTATTTAATGAATCTTTATCTTTGATTTTTAATGCATTAGTACAACACGGTCTGCTATACGTTGGTGTACCCCCACTTTTAGCTATTTTTTCTTTATACTCTGGAAAATCATCTAAATCAGCTGGTGCTCTTCTTTCACTTTCTCCAGAAAAACCATCTATCCTATCTTTTATATAAGTGGCATAACTTATTTTACTCATTTCACCGTCACTTATATAATCAATACCAACTTCGATCTGTTTTTTAACAATTGTCTCAACATTTTTTTTCAATATATTATTGAAATCTTCTTTAATAAATTTTTCACCCCGATCTTTAGAAAATAAAATTTCTGAAAGTCCTTTTGATCTAGGCAAGCTGCCTACATGTGTAGTTAATATTTTAGACATTTTTTAATTAACCTGTTTTTATCAAGATTTGTTTCCAAATTGCAGTTTCATCAAATAAAACCCATTCGTTCTTTATACCTCTTGGTCCTATTTCGGCATGATTAATTCCCATAATATAAATCTCAGAATTAGAAGCTTGCCCAAATATACCATTCCCACTGTGCTTCCCAACTAAAGACCAGCGTATAGCAACTTTTTTTGGTTGATTTTCTTCTACAGTAAAACTTTTATGTTCTATTCTAAAAAGAGCATCTGGGAAAGATTGTCTTAAATTTAGCCAGAAATTTGTTACATCATCGATACCATAACAAACAAAACCTCCTGGTTGAAATTGTTGAACTGATCTGTCATAATTTTTTTCAATTGTAGATTTAGAATTAATATTAAGAATGTTTTCTAAATTTTCTGCATATTGATCAGCTATATTATTTTTTGATAAAATTGGTGGTGTATAACTTGATTCTTGAGATGAATTCTTATCAAATGGTTTAATGCAATTCTTTATTCCACCTTCTTGCTTTATTAAAATTGCTGCATATTTTTTTGGATCTATTTCTAGCTGTCTAACAATTGCTCCTTGATCTCTAACTAACCATTCATCATAAACTTGATTATTCTTACAAGCGCAGTCAGCAATGACTCTGTATACAAGTTTTTTATTTGTTGCTTTACCATATAAACCATCTTTTACATGAGTGGCTTTACTAAGAATTCTATGAGAAGATAAAAACCCTTCATCTTCGTTACCAATCCAAATTACATCTTCACCTAATAATTGCCTATCTGGAAATTCGTCTAAAGTTGCATTAGTTGCATCAACTACTGTATTAGGTCCATAAATGATTCCCATAGGTGATCTAACAGGAATATTTTCAGCATAATATTCCATAATTGAGTTAACATCTTTTTCTTCCCATATCTGATGAGTTATTTTTAGAATATAATCTGGAAGATTTTCAAACTTGTTATTAAAACCTTTCATATAACTGAATACTTAATTTGTTTGTCTTATAATAAATAAATTTCCATCCTCATCACTTATCTGCTTAATTGATCGTGATGAGTTTTTTGGTACTGAAAAAGTATCCTTGTCCTTAATTACTACTTTCTCTCCATCACAATCTATTTCCCATTCACCAGATAAACAATGATATACTTCTGATTTCTCAAATTTGTATTCATGTATATGGGCATTTTTTCCATGGAGAAGTGAAAGGCTAAATCCTGTTAAATGCGGTATGTTTGGAATAAATGATTTATTATGAATATTAAATTGATCAAGGTAATTAATAATTTTATTGGATTGATAGTGTTCATCATCAACAAAGTATTTATCTTTTTCATCAAATCGAATGACAAACTTTTCTATATCTTCTGAGGAATAATGATCAAAACTCTTTAATTCATCTTCTTTTAATGGTTGAATAATTTTAGTTTCATCAGTAATTTTCTGTTTTTCTGTATCTACTAAAGAATTATCATTCATTAATACCATACCAGAATCTTTTGCATCTTTTAAAAGTTTTGGAGTCCAAGTGATTACACCTGGATCATTTTCACCTAAAACTACAAACATTAACGCTTCTTCTTTGCTTACATTTTGAAAACCTCTAAACATATTTGTAGGGAAAGAAGCAATATCACCTTTTTTAAGTATTACCTCTCCTTCTGTGCCATCAACTCCCCAATAGAAACGCCAAGCACCAGAATGAATTATAAATACTTCAGCAGTTGTATGGCTATGTAATCCAGAACCGTTCATTGGAGCAGCACTTACAGCGCCAATATTGAAGCCATGCGCTTCAGCTATTTTAACATTTTGTTTAGCATCTTCACTAACACCTGGGCCTATAACAGAATAATTTTTCCTATCTTGATGTCCCTTTAATTTTCCTTCTACAAAAGGAATAGTACTTGGAATAAGTTCCTCAAATTTTGCTAATCTTGTAGTAATATTAATTGACATATCTTTATGATATTTTATTCATTTTTTTTGAATATTATTCAAATTATTGAATAAATCAATTAATATTTATTAGTATGTAAATAATTTTTATGACAAATAAAATTGAAGATTTTGAAACAGGGGAAAAAGAAAACAAGAAAATAATTTTTGTAGATTTAAGTACAAGTGAAAATTTAGAAAATAAAAAAAAATTTAAATATTTATTAAATAAAGTTGCTGAATCTCCTTTAGATGAATTAGGAGTTAATTTAAAAAACTTATACCATGAAGAAGCTGAATTAAATGCTTTTCATCCAATAAATGAAATAAGTGGTGTTGAGAATATAAAAAATAAACTTTGGATACCTCTAAAAGAAGCTTTTCCAGATCTCGAAAGAAGAAATATAATTGTAATTGGAGGATCTTATAGAGACAAAGTATTTGTATCGTTTGTTAGCTATCTAACTGGAACATTTGTCAACGAATGGCTCGGTGTTACACCCACAAAAAAAAATATTTATCTTAGAACTTGCGAAGCTCATCAAATCTCTAATGGTAAAATTATAAAATCATATGTTTTAATTGATACAGTTGATTTTATTAGACAAGCTGGACACTGGCCAATTAATAAATCTTTAGGAGCAGAAGGTATGTGGTCAGCGCCTATTACTGGAGATGGAGAAAATAATGAAAATTTTGACAACGAATTATCTTTAGAATCTTTAAATCAAGCATTAACCATGCAGCGAAGTTTAAATATTAAGCCCGAAAGTGATCCAAACTCAAACAAAGATTATATAAGAGATAAATTACTTAATCATCCTCAAAAAAATTATTGGCATCCAAAAATGATGTGGCACGGACCTGCAGGAATAGGAACTGCAAGAGGTTTAAAAGGATATGTAGAATATCATCAACTTCCATTTAGACTTACATTTAAAGAAAGGGATTATTGGAAAATTGGACATTATATTGAAATTGGTGATGGTAATTATTCAATGACTGGAGGTTGGCATAGCATAGAATGCATTCATGGTTCAAAAGAATGGTTAGGTTATGAGCCAACTAATAAAAAAATTACAATAAGAGTTATGGATTTTTATTTACATCATGAAGGGCTAATTAGAGAAAATTGGGTACCAATCGATATTGCACATATACTAGATCAAATAGGTGTTGATATCTTTAAATTAATTCATAAAAAATAATTATGGCAATTGAATATTTAAAAAAAGGTTTAGATGAAAAACAAAGAATTGAAGATAATGATAAAGTAAAAAAAATTGTTGAGNAAACATTAAGTAAAATTGAATCAGAAGGCGATAAACATATTAGAGAGTTATCTCAAAAATTTGATAACTATTCTCCAGATAGTTTTAGATTAAGTGAAGATCAAATAAATCAATTAATGAGTGAAGTCTCTGACGAAGACAAAGAAGATATTAAATTTGCTCAAAAACAAGTGCGATCATTTGCGGAAGCACAACTTAAAACTTTAAGTGAATTAGAAGTAGAAACNCATCCAGGTGTGATTCTTGGTCATAAAAATATACCAGTACAAGCAGTAGGATGTTATGTACCTGCCGGAAAATTCCCAATGGTAGCTTCTGCTCATATGTCAGTTGTTACTGCCTCTGTTGCTGGGGTTCCAAGAATTGTTGCTACTACCCCACCTTTTAAAGGTAAGCCAAATCCAGCTGTCGTTACAGCAATGAAAATGGGNGGTGCTCACGAAATTTATGTTTTGGGAGGAATGCAAGGAGTTGGTGCTATGGCTATTGGTACAGAAACNATTAAACCTGTTGATATGCTTGTTGGACCTGGCAATGCATTTGTTGCTGAAGCGAAAAGACAATTGTATGGCAAAGTTGGTATCGATTTATTTGCTGGTCCAACTGAAACAATGGTTATTGCAGATGAAACTGTTGATGGTGAAATATGTGCAACAGACTTATTAGGACAAGCTGAACATGGATATAATTCTCCTGCTGTGATGATAACAAACTCAAGAAAACTTGCAGAAGAAACATTTAAAGAAATTGATAGAATTTTAGAAATTTTACCTACTAAAGAAACAGCAAGTACAAGCTGGAGAGATTATGGAGAAATAATTTTATGTGATACTTATGAGGAGATGTTATCTAAAGCAAATGAAATAGCTTCAGAGCACGTTCAAGTTATGACAAAAAAAGATGATTGGTTTTTAGAAAATATGACATCTTATGGAGCTCTATTTTTGGGCGCTAGAACTAATGTTGCTAATGGTGATAAAGTCATAGGCACTAACCATACTCTTCCTACTAAAAAAGCTGGAAGATATACTGGTGGTTTGTGGGTTGGTAAGTTCATTAAAACCCATACTTATCAAAAGATTATGACAGATGAAGCTGCAACTCTCATCGGAGAATATGGATCTAGACTTTCACATTTAGAAGGTTTTATAGGTCATGCAGAACAATGTAATGTGAGAGTAAGACGATATGGGAAAAAAAATGTTGGATATGGAAAACCAGCAGGAGAAAAAATTTAGCTTATTTTAATTCCCCTTTAACTCTCATTTCATTTCTAATTTTTGTTGCCGAGATATCATGTATTTCTTTTCCTAAATCATGTTCTGTAAATGAATAACCAACTCCTCTTCCATAAGAAATATCAATAATGTTTGGAACCTTAACAACTACATATTCTTTTCCATCAGTAAAACCATGTTGAGCTAAACCTTCATTAATTTTTGCTTTTACTTCTTCAAATTGAAATGGATTGTCAGCTTGACCTTCTACACCTGCATCTACACCTCCCACGTCACGATACATAATACATACCTGACCTGTTTTCTGAAGTGCTCTTTTAAATAATTCTGTATGTCCGTCATGCCATGGTTGCCATCTACCTAACATTTGTACTGTTGGTTTTTTCCAATCAAACATTTTTAATCTCCTTTGCTAGATTTTCTATTTCTTCATCTGATAAAAATTTAGTTATTTTAATGTCAGTTTTATTTGGTTGTTCAAACATTTTATTTGTATCTTCAAACCTACCTTCTTTAATAGTATCCAGCCAGATAACAAAATCAGGCTCAAAAGCTTCTCTTGCTTTTTCAGTTGGTGCTACGAAGTCACAAATTACCCATCTTCCATTTTGTTTTTCGAAATCGGCAAATGTTTTCATTCTATTGGCTTGTCGTATTCTACCTTCCATCGTAAAATCCCAATCGTTTGCTGACTTCCTGACTACATCTGCGTTATACCAAGCACAATTATCAATTACTTTAATAAGCCTTTCAGCTAACCAAGTTTTGCCAGCACCAGGAAGACCACAAATAAGTATTTTCATATGATTATAATTTATATTTTAGCGATAAAATTAGGGTTAATAACACTTTCTTTCGTGTTGTATAGTAATATATTTTTATTAAAATCTTTAACTGAACCTCCTGCCTCTTCAAGAATAATATGTCCCGCAGCAATATCCCATTCTGAAGTTGGACCTAGTCTTGGATAGATATTTGCCTTACTTTCAGCTAAGTAACAAAATTTAAGAGAACTACCAATTTGGATTAACTCAAAATTATTACAATTATCATTTATCCAATTATCAAAATCTTTATTAGAATGTGATCGACTACCAATAACCTTTGTTAAATTACTTTTGTCTTTTACTGAATTTATTTTTATAAAATCTTTAGTTGTTTCAATATTTGACTCTGTAATTAATTTATATGNGCCATTGTTTTTTAAAGCATAATAAAGCAAAGACTTAGCAGGCGCATATATAATACCAAATATTGGTGAATTATTTTTTATTAATGCAATGTTAACTGTAAATTCTCCATTTTTTTTTATAAATTCTTTAGTTCCATCTAATGGATCTATTAACCAATATGAATTCCAAGTTTTTCTTTCTTTCCATTCTATTAGACTTTCTTCGCTTAATATAGGAACATTCGGGCTAAAAGATTTTAATCTATTTAAAATTAAATTATTTGATTTTATATCAGCTTCGGTAATAGGTGAATTATCATCTTTTATTTCTACATTAAAAGATTTTTTATATACTTTTTGAATTTCCTTACCTGCATCTATAGCAGTATTTAATATTTTTAATAAATTTTTTGATTTATGTAATTCTAAGTTCATGATTCTTTTAACAGAATTTTTTTATTAATTAAAATTATATGTAAATGAAATACATATATCCAAAATACAAAGTTAATCCAATAATTCCATAAATACGTCCAATTTTTTTTGCAAAAATCATAAACATTAAAATTAATGCTGTAATTGATAACATGAAGTATAAGTCTTGATTTGCTAAAACTGCAGGAACTTTAAAATTACCAAAAAATGAACTAATACCTAGAACACCTAATACATTATAAATATTAGACCCCAGAATATTTCCTAAAGCGAAATCAATCTTTTTTCTAAAGGCAGAAACAATACCAACTGCAAGTTCTGGAAGGGAAGTTCCAAAAGCTACTAATGATAATCCAATTACTGAAGCTGGAACATTATAAGTTCTTGCAATATTAATTGCTGAATCAACAAGTAAATCTGCACCAAATACTAAACATGCTATACCTATTATAATTAATATTAATGAGATTGTTATTGAATAATCGTTTTTATCTATTTCTAAATTATCAATTTCTCCTTTTTTTATTTGAACATACATTAGATAAATCAATGATGTAGTTGCAACTAATCCAAAAATAAAATTAAAATAAAAAAAAGTCATAATAATTAATACAATTCCTAAAATAATATTTATCCAAGCTTGGTTAATTTGATTTTTATTTATATTTACAATTGGAAAAATTAATGTTGTAGTGGCCATTACAAGTATCAAGTTTGCAATATTACTTCCAACTACAGCGCCTAAAGCAAGATCCGAAAAATCATTAAGAACTGCATTAATGCTGCTTGCCAATTCAGGTAATGATGTTCCCCCAGCTACAATTACAACACCAATTGCAAACAATGAGATATTAATCTTTCTTCCAAAACTAACTGAACCTCTTATAATTATTTCAGCACCTAAAACTAGAAGCCCTAATCCAATTATCGAAAATAAAATATCCATTGAAAATTTTTAATTATTTAAGTTAGTTATATGTTTAAATTAAATAGTATATAATAAATAAATTTTTCTAAATTATGAACCAAAGTTTTGACTATATTATTATTGGTGCAGGTACAGCTGGTTGCATATTAGCAAATAGACTTTCAGAGAATGAAAACATTAAAGTACTTTTGATTGAGGCTGGAGGAAAAGACACTAATCCTTGGATACATATTCCNGGTGGTTATTTTAAAACAATGCATAATCCTAAAACTGATTGGTGCTTCACAACTGAAGAGGAAAAATTTTGTAATAATAGAAAAATGCTTATTCCAAGAGGAAAAACATTGGGTGGAAGTTCATCAATTAATGGGATGTTATATATAAGAGGTCATGCAAATGACTACAATTACTGGAGACAATTAGGTAATATTGGATGGTCTTGGGAAGACGTATTACCGTACTTTAAAAAATCTGAAGATTACAGAATTTCTAAAAGTGAATTTCATGGTACCAATGGACCCATCAAAGTAGAGAAAATTAGATCAAATTTTAAATTATTGGATTTATTTTTAGAGGCCTCTCAAGAATTTGGATACAAAAAAAATGAAGACTTTAACGATGGTGACAATGAAGGAATGGGTTATTTTCCAATGACAATTGATAAAGGGTATAGATGTAGTGCTGCAGTTGCTTTCTTAAATCCTATAAAAAATAGAAAAAATTTAAAAATTATAACCAAGGCACATGTTAAAAAATTAACAATTGAAAATTTAAAAGTAAAAACTGTAAATTTATGGAAAAACAATGAAGAATTTTCATATTCTGTAAATAAAGAAGTTTTATTGTCTGCAGGAACAATTGGATCTCCTCACATATTACAAGCTTCAGGTATTGGTCCAGGTAAATTATTAAATGAAAATAATATTAATATTGTAAAAGAAATTAAAGGTGTTGGAAAAAATTTAACCGATCATTTAATGTTAAGACCAGTTTACAAAATTAAAAACTTAGAAACATTAAACGATATATATCACAGTTTTACTAAAAAATTTTTAACAGGATTAAATTATTTAATTTATAAAAAAGGACCTTTAACAGTTGGAGCAAGTTACTTGTGCGGCTTTATTAAAAGTGATTCGTATTTAGAAAACCCTAATCTACAATTTCATATCTCNCCAGCTAGCACTGATTTATTAGGAAAAGCAGACCTACATAAATTTCCAGCATTCACTCCTACAATAACAAATATACAACCTACAAGTAGAGGCTCTGTAGAAATTAAATCTTCAGATACAAGAATTTATCCTCAAATAAAAATGAACTATTTATCTACTGATGAAGATAGGGAAATTGCAGGAAAATCAATTAAAATTGTAAGAAAAATAGTTTTAGAATCAAAAGCATATAAAAATTATGAACCAGAAGAATATAGACCGGGAATACAATTTAAAGATAATCAATCTCTAGCAAAAGAAGCGGGTAAATTTGCAAACACTATTTTTCATCCAGTAAGTACCTGTAAAATGGGTAATGATGAAAACTCAGTTGTAAGTGATAATCTTAAAGTAAAAGGAATAAANAACTTAAGAGTTGTTGATGCATCTGTGATGCCAACTATAACTTCAGGTAATACGAATGCCCCTACTATGATGATTGCTGAAAAAGCATCAGACTTAATTATTAACGATCAGAAATAATTATTGAACTACTGTATCTTTNGGNTCAATTCCAGCAACTTCAACTGGTGCTTTCATAGCATCTCTTCTAAAAGGTTCTCCNAGTTCTTGNTTTANCATTACNTCTATAAAAGTAGTTANNCCTTCCATTTGATCNTTGCAAGATTGTTGTAAAGCTTCNGTNAGNTCCTCTTGAGTNTGNACNTTNANACCTTTAAATCCACANGCTTCNGCAATCTTTGCNTAGCTTAATTTAGGATCAAGTTCTGTTCCAACAAAATTATTATTATACCAAAGTGTAGTATTTCTTTTCTCCGCTCCCCATTGATAATTTCTAAAAATTATCATTGTAATATTTGGCCAACCTTCTCTATTACAAGAAGTCATTTCACTCATACTTATTCCAAATGCGCCGTCACCTGCAAAGCCAACAACTGGTGTATNNGGACAACCTATTTTTGCTCCAATTACNGATGGAAAACCATAACCACATGGTCCAAATAAACCNGGTGCTAAATACTTTCTACCATTCTCAAATGTTGGNTAAGCATTACCGATTGCACAATTATTTCCTATATCACTTGATATAATTGCATCTTCAGGNAGACCTGCTTGAATAGCTCNCCATGCCATTCTTGGTGACATTTTCTCTGGTTCTCTATCTCGTGANTCTTTATTCCAAGATGTGCCAGGATCATCTTCTTCATGATCAAGGCCAGTTAATGTTTGNAGCCAAGCTGACTTTGTCTTATGAATNAACTCTTCTCNTTCTNTTCGATCTTGATCACCNGCATTTGTTNCAAGATTTTCTAAAATTTGCTTCTGCNACNAGTTTTGCATCTCCACAAATACCAACACTNATTTTTTTTGTTAAACCAATNCGATCAGAATTGATATCAACTTGAATGACATCTGCATTTTTTGGCCAATAATCTATTCCATAACCTGGTAAAGTTGAGAAAGGATTTAATCTTGTACCAAGTGCGAGAACTACATCTGCCTTGGAAATTATTTCCATTGCTGCTTTAGATCCATTGTATCCTAAGGGACCAACTGCAAGAGGATGTTTGCCAGGAAAACTATCATTGTGTTGGTATCCGCAAGCAACTGGAGCACTTAATTTTTCAGCAAGTTTTTTGCAATCATCAATAGCGTCAGCTAAAATCACTCCAGCACCAGATAAAATGACTGGGAATTTTGCATTAGATAAAAGATCAGCAGCTTCTTTAATTGCTTCTTTTCCACCTGNAGGTCTTTCAAATTTAATTATAGGTGGCAGATCAATATCAACAACTTGNGTCCAAAAATCTCTTGGTATATTTAATTGAGCAGGNGCAGATCCTTTAATAGCTTTTGAAATAACTCTATTTAAAACTTCTGCAACTCTAGATGGATCTCTNACNTCTTCTTGATAACACACCATATCTTTAAATAAGTTCATTTGCTCAACTTCTTGGAAGCCTCCTTGACCAATAGTTTTATTAGCTGCTTGAGGNGTNACTAAGAGCATTGGAGTATGATTCCAAAAAGCAGTTTTTATAGGTGTAACTAAGCCAGTTATACCAGGTCCATTTTGCGCAATACACATTGCGATTTTACCAGTTGATCTNGTATANCCATCAGCCATAATTCCACCGTTTGACTCATGAGCAACATCCCAAAATGTTATTCCAGCTTTAGGAAAAAGATCTGATATTGGCATAAANGCNGANCCAATTATTCCAAANGCGTGTTGAATACCGTGTTTTTGTAAAACTTTTACGAAAGCCTCTTCAGTTGTCATTTTTGCCATAATAAATCCTTAATATATTATTCTTACCTACATTAAATTAATTATTAAATGAACTACAATAATCTTGTTAGTTATTTATTAATTTTATAAAATTCCTATTTAATGAAAAAATAATTATTTACGATTGATAAAATGACGCTTCTTGGACAAGAGATTATTAAGGCTACATCTAAAACTTTGCCTAATCAACCTGGTGTATACCAAATGCAAGATGAAAAGGGTAACATTCTATATATTGGAAAAGCAAAAGTATTATCTAATAGAGTAAAGAATTATCTATCTTTAAATAACCTAACCAGAAGAATTCAAAGAATGGTTAGTCTNACTAAATCAATGAACTTCTTTGTCACAAATACAGAGTTAGAAGCAATCATACTTGAATGTAATTTAATTAAAAAACATAAACCTCGATTTAATGTTCTGTTAAGAGACGATAAATCATTCCCTTATATATTTATTTCATCAGAACATGATTTTCCTAGAATTGANAAACATCGTGGTCCTCAAAAGAAAAAAGGTAGATATTATGGACCATTTGCAAGTCCAGATGCAGTAAATAGAACTATTAATACAATACAACGAATATTTCTTTTAAGATCATGCACAGACAAAGAGGTAANTGCAGGAAATAAACTGTGCTTCAATTATTATCTTAAAAGATGTTCTGGTCCTTGCGGAGGAAAAATAACGAAAGAAGCCTATTCAAAATTAATAGAGGCAGCAGATGATTTTCTAAGTAGTGGCAATTCTCAAAAAATACAAAAAAATTTCACAGATCAAATGTATAAGGCATCAAAAAAAAATAATTTTGAATTAGCAGCATCTTTAAGAGATAGACTTAAAGCTTTAAGACATATTGAACAAAATAATTCAATTAAGATTAAGGATATAAAAAATGCTGACATTTTTGCAATAACATCAAATGAAGGAAAAACATGTATTTATGGAAGTTTTTTTAGAAATAATACATCTTATGGTGGCAAAGCTTTCTTTCCAGATCATGACAACTTATTAGATCACGAGGAAATAATGTTAGGTTTCCTAAATATATTTTATGCAGAAAAAGATATCCCTGAAACAATTATTACTAATATAGTTATTGATAAGAATAATAATTCACAAATTTTAGGAAAAAATTTTGATAAAACAAAATTCATTAAACCATTAAAAGGACCTAAAAAAAATTTACTTAAATTTGCAGAAAAAAATTCTAAAATAAATTTAGACATCAAATTAAATAAACTTAAATCTTTTGATAATTTTAATTCAGAAATAAAAAAAATATTNAAACTCAAAGATGAAATTATAAAAATAGAAGCTTACGATAATAGCCATACATTTGGAAAACATCCTATAGGTGTAATGGTTGCCTATAATCAAAATGGATTTATAAAATCAAATTATAGAAAATTTAATATTCGATTTGATCTTGAAGAAAACAAAAATAAAGTTGATGATTATTATATGATGAAAGAAATGCTTACTAGGAGATTTAATAATTCAAAATTTCAAGACGAATTAGATTTGCCAAGTTTATTGCTTATAGATGGAGGCAAAGGACAATATAATTCTGCAAAAAAAGTTTTAGATAGTTTAAAAATAGATATACCAATTATCTCTATGGCAAAAGGTGAGGAAAGAGATGCAGGTAGAGAAATTCTGATACATGATAAATTTACACATAGATTAAATGAAAATAATCCACTTCTTCATTTTTTACAAAATATTAGAGATGAGGTTCATAGATTTGCAATAACAACTCATCGATCAAAGAGAGCAAAGATGAGNGTCAAATCTGTATTTGATGATATAGAAGGAGTAGGTCCTGAAAGAAAGAAAATTTTAAAAAAACACTTTGGCACAGTNGAGAAATTAAAATTAGCTAGTTTAGATGAATTAAAAGAGGTTAAATCTATACCTGAGTCAATTCTAACAAAAATTTATGAATATTTTCATAGCGTTTAAAAAATTCTTCATCTACAAAGAATAGAAATGAATATATCAAATATTCTAACAATAATTAGAATAGCTATAATCCCAATTATAGTTNTTTGTATATATCTTACGAATCCATACTTTGGCTGGATTGCCTTTATATTATTTTGTTTAGCTGGAATAACAGATTACTTTGATGGTTATTTAGCAAGACTAAGAAATGAAGTNACAAACTTTGGAACATTTTTAGATCCAATTGCAGATAAATTATTAGTAGCGGCAGTTATTCTTATTTTAACTTCTAANGGTGTAATAAAAGACTGGGATACNATTCCAGCCCTNATAATATTATTAAGAGAAATAACAGTATCAGGTTTAAGAGAATACTTAGCNGGGATAAAAATNAGNATACCNGTTTCAAGAATTGCAAAAGCAAAAACCTTNCTTCAACTAGCNGCACTTGGATTACTTATATTATCNGAGAGTAATCTAAATTTATTATTTATTATTTATTTAGGTAAGACTTTTCTATGGATTGCTGGAATTCTAACTCTCTATACAGCCTATGACTATATTAAAGGATCAATAAAACATTTTTAAAATGAGAATTCGATATTTTGCTTGGATTAAGGATATAACAAATAAAGATGACGA
>FUFK010064275.1_pt1 | contig 25840 bp, 20 predicted proteins | sample 1021851 | NCBI WGS metagenome assembly FUFK01 (sample SAMEA51879418, study PRJEB19060) | metagenome | reverse complement strand
TGTTATTGATACAGAAACTAATTAATAAATAAAGCATATTAAAAAATCTCAAAAAAGAGAAGCCTTATGTGGGAGTTGGTAAAAGCAGGCGGTTGGTTAATGATGCCCATTGTCATCTGTTCAGTTGTGGCGCTTATTATCATTATCGAACGCAGTAGTACTTTGCAGTTCAATAAAGTGGTACCGATAAAACTGCGCGAGCAGCTGATCAATCGCTTACGCGAGAACGGAACTATCGGCCGCACTCAGCTGGTCAATGTCAAAGAAAAAACTCCTTTAGGCGATATTCTGGCGACCGGTTTGCTCTATCGCCAGTATGGGCTTGACTCTATGACAATGCATATGCAAAACCGGGCGAGCGTGCAAATTCATCAATTGGAAAAGAATATCAATATGCTCGGTACAATAGGGGCTATAGCGCCGCTATTAGGCTTGTTAGGAACCGTACTGGGTATTATTTCATCGTTTTTAGCCATTACCGATGGCGCTATGCAAGATCCGACTTTGCTGGCCGCTGGCGTCTCGCAAGCGCTGATTACTACTGCTGCTGGGATGATTGTCGCTATACCGGCGCTGGTTGCCTACCGCTACTTTCAGCGGCGTATCGTTGATATTAACGCTCATTTTGAGACTGAAGCGGGGCTGATGATTCAAGAGCTTTATGATTATAAGCTGCTAAATGTCGCTCATAATTCAGCCTATGATCCAGCTCTGTTAGCAGGCGATAAAGCTGGTGTAGAGCGCTCAAATACTCAGCACAGCCATGATCATTCTTTAAACAAATCTTTTAGCTTAGAGTCTTAGTTAAAGATTGGCTCAAATACTGAAATATTGACACTACTTAGCACTATCAAAGAGATTGCTATGCGTTTTAGAAAGCCTACTGTCGAGCCGCTTGAGATCAATCTGACGCCAATGATTGATTGCTTGCTGTTTTTGATTATATTTTTATTGCTTGCAACCTCGTTTAATCACTTCAGCCGTCTCAATATTATCCTGCCTGAAGCAGAGGGCGTTGATGTTGTGGAGCAGCAAGAGAGTATCGAGGTGGCGGTACAAGAAGACGGTAGTTATTTGGTCAATGGTATAGCACTTGCCAGCAGTAATGCTGCAGAATTGACCAGTTTACTTCAGCAAGAGGCAGGGAGTAATCGTCAGCTGCTGTTCGTGATTGCCGCTGATGCAAATGCCACTCATCAATCCGTAGTACAAGTGATGGATGTCGCTGGCAAACTGGGATTTTTAAATATTAATATCAGTACTGTCGTGCCGCTAGGTCAGCCGCTGCCGCCCTAATTACGCGCAAAACGACAGAAAAACCAGCATTATCATTGAGTCATTAAACCATTGATAATACGTTTGTTCATCTGCCATACCCTATATCCACCGTCTTTTGCAGACATAGCTATCTTCTCCCTCATGATGGTATACTTTGTCGCAGTTTTCAGCCGCTCTGGTAAGAGTAATTCCTTTTGTTTTAACTTGGGGCTTTTATGAGCCAATCTCGTCTATCACATACTCATAATAATAAGGCTAAAGCTCAGCCTGAGCGAGTAGCACCGCCCAAACATAAGACCTTACTGCGCTTGCTACGTTATTTAAAGCCATATTGGTGGGCACTATTACTGACTGTGCTTGGCTTTGCGATTAATGCAGCTACTGAGATTTGGATTGCTAAGCTGCTGCAGTACATCACTGACGCGATTAACCAAAACGATCAAGCCAAGCAAAACCTATTTCCTTTGTTGATTATTGGTTTATTTTTCGTGCGCGGCGTCGGGAGCTTCTTAGGGAACTACTATTCAGCGCTAGTGTCCAGAAACTTAGTCTATGAGCTGCGAGTAGAGGTTTTTAACAAGCTTTTACGGCTACCAAGCTCGTTTTATTTGGCCAATCCTGCCGGTACCATCTCCTCAAAGCTTATCTTCGATGTCGAGCAGGTCACTGCTGCCAGTACCGATTCTATGAAGACAGTGTTACGCGATGGTCTAACGGTTGTGGCTTTGATAGGCTTTTTACTCTACAGTAACTGGCGATTGACCCTGATTTTGTTTTTGGTTCTGCCGCCTATCTTATGGCTGATCCGCATCGCCTCTAAGCGTTACCTTAAGCTCTCAAAGGGTATTCAACAAACGATGGGCGATGTCAGTCATATCACCAATGAGGTCATTGGCGGCTATCAAGTGGTCAAAAACTATGGTGGTCAGGCTTATGAGTCGAAGCGCTTTGATAAGACGTCTAAGAAAAACCTACGTCAAGGCATGAAAGTTGTTGTGACCAATAGTATTAATACTCCAGCGGTGCAGCTACTGATGGCGATGGCGATGTCGGTGGTGGTGTGGTTGGCGCTGCGTCCGCAAGTAATCAATAACATCTCGGCAGGGGAGTTTATCTCTTATATTGCCGCCGCTGGACTACTGAGTAAACCGGTACGCTCATTGACAGACGTCAATCAAAAATTGCAAAAAGGCATCGCAGCTGGTGAGTCGATATTTGCACTGATCGATGAGCCTGAGGAGCAAGATACCGGCACTTTAAACCCCAAACTCTCAGGCGCTCTACAATTAGATAAAGTCGGATTAGTTTATCCTGACTCAACGGTAGCTTTACAAGACTTTAGCTTAGATATAAAAGCAGGCGAAACGGTAGCGCTAGTCGGGCGCAGCGGCGCTGGCAAGTCATCATTGGTCAATTTGTTGACGCGGACATTAGCGACGTCTTCAGGTCAGATCACGATGGATGGCATGCCTATTGAAGAGATTACTTTGGAGAGCCTACGCTCGCAGATTGCGATGGTCAATCAGCAAGTGGTGCTGTTTAATACGAGTGTCTTTGAGAATATTGCTTATGGTAGTTTGGCGACCAAAAGCCAAGCTGAGGTTGAGCGCGCGGCAAAAGATGCTTTTGCCCATGAGTTTATTATGAAGATGCCGCAAGGTTATCAAAGCCAAATAGGCGCAGAAGGACTGCAGCTCTCTGGGGGCCAGCGCCAGCGCTTGTCGATTGCGCGTGCGCTACTAAAAGACGCGCCTATTTTGATCTTAGATGAGGCAACGAGTGCCCTTGATAATGAGTCGGAATATTATATCCAGCAAGCGCTCGATAATGTTATGAAAGATCGCACCACCTTAGTTATCGCTCACCGCCTGACCACTATCGAGTCCGCTGATCGCATCGCTGTAATGGATGGCGGGCGTATCGTTGAGATTGGTACGCATGACTCGCTGCTACAACAGCAAGGCTATTACGCGCAGATGTATGAGCGCGATTTTGAATAGTACGCCATAGCTATATTTCTTTGATTTAGAGCAGATTTTTGGCAATAGGGTAGAGGATAATTGACTTAACGAATATCTGACTGATATGACAAATAAAGAGTAGTGTTAGCGCTATGAAACTAGAAACACTAATTACTAAAGCATGGCAGCGAGAAGCGCTTTGGCTTTGGTTGTTACTGCCGTTAAGTGCGCTATACGGACTACTAACTGCTATACGCCGTAGAGCCTATCAGCTAGGATGGCTGAAAAGCTACCGCGCTCCTGTGCCGGTTATGGTCATCGGTAATATCAGCGTAGGCGGTAGTGGCAAAACGCCATTAATTATCAGCTTAGTGCACTATCTGCAGCAGCGCGGCGTCAAAGTCGGCGTCATCAGTCGCGGCTATGGTGGTGATACTGCGCAAATGCCAACGCTGGTGACTAAAGATAGCCTGCCAAGTGCCGTCGGCGACGAGCCTTGTTTGATCGTTGGTACAACTGGCGTGGCTATGGCGGTCTGCCCGAATCGTAAGCAAGCGATAACCACTTTGCTTGAGGCTCATGGGGATATCCAGCTGATTATCGCTGATGATGGCTTACAACATTATGCTATGCAGCGCGATATTGAATGGATTGTGGTGGACGCTGCACGCGGCTTTGGTAATCGCCAGTTATTGCCAGTAGGCTATCTACGCGAGCCGCTATCACGGCTCAAAGACAGCACAGTCATTTACCACCAAAAACTTGACGGTCTCATCTTAAGCGATAGCCAGCTAGCGACAGATAAATTAACCATGCACTTGCAGCCTAGTTCATTAGAGCAGCTGCTAGCGCACGAATTATCACAGATCGGTACGAACAGCATCAGTCAGCCTGTAGCACCTGAAGCTGGCAGTACGGTACACGGCGTTAGCGGTATTGGCTATCCGCAGCGGTTTTTTGATACTTTGCGTACACTTGGTTTACAAGTCATTGAGCACCCTTATCCTGATCATTACGACTTTAGCTTAACTGAGCTATGGCAATATGCTGAGCATCCTATCGTGGTCACTAGCAAAGATGCGGTGAAGATAAAAGCGTTATGGTTGCAACAGCAACAACACGCTGCNAGTAGCGAAGCAGCTGAGATTGATCAGGACTGGCATGCGCTCGCTGCTAGGCTTTGGGTGTTACCTGTAAGCGCAGAATTATCCGCTGCTTGCTATCAGACGCTAGAGCAGCAACTCAAAGCGTTAGGTATTAACACTGCATCAATAGATACTGCCGCTTACGACTGAGCGCTTAACCCACAGTTTTAGCGCTGTGATTTATTATGGAAATAGCTATGACAACTGCACCTTTTAAGACTCACATCGTTATTCCGGCGCGCTTTAAAAGCACGCGCTTACCGGGGAAGCCGTTATTAGAGATACATGGCAAGCCTATGATCTTATGGGTGGCAGAAAAAGCCCGAGCAGCAGATTTTGCGGATGATATGTGTATCGCAACTGACGATGAGCGCATTGCTAAGCTTTGCCTAGAAGCGGGCTTTGAGGTGGTTATGACCCGTCACGATCACGCTTCAGGCACTGATCGTCTTGCAGAGGTCGCTGCTATTAAAGGCTGGGGCAAAGAAGATATTGTCATTAATATGCAAGGCGATGAGCCGTTAGTGCCACCTTTGCTGTTAGAACAAGTCAAAACGCTACTGGTTAAGGATAGCGCTAGCGTCATGGCGACTTTATATGAGCCAATCGAAGACTTCGAGAGCTTTATGCGCCCCTCAGTGGTCAAAGTCGTGAATGCTACCGTCAATCAGCAACAGCGCGCGCTTTATTTCAGCCGCGCGCCTATCCCTTGCGATCGTGACCTAGCTTTAGCGATGGCTTGCGATAATAAAAATGGAGCATCACTAGATATAGACCCTAAACCGCCAAAAGCAGCTTATCGTCATTTGGGTTTATATGCTTATAGAGTCAGTCTACTAGAGCAGTTCGTGGCGTGGCCACAAACACCGCTTGAAGTGCTTGAGAGCTTAGAGCAATTGCGTATTTTAGAAAACGGTGGTCACATTGCGATTGCTGCCGCCGCGTTACAACTACCGGCGGGAGTAGATACGCAGGACGACTTAGATCGACTCAACGCTATGAGCATAATTGATTTCCAGCAATACCATAACTCATAGGTTTCTAAAACTAATAGTTAAATAACCTAGTCAAAACGTTTGTGAAAACTCATTTGCAGATGCCGGTTGAGGGTAACAATTAAAGGTAATAAGGAATATGACCGACAGTATTTATTTTGCGCCGTTATTACCTTGGCAGCAGTCGCTATGGGATCAGCTGACTGAGCGCTTACTCATGCCGCCGCATCACTTACCGCATGCATTGCTAGCGGCAGGGATGTCAGGGATGGGTAAACGGGCGTTTATCTGGCGCTTTGTCGCTTGGCTACTGTGTCACCAGCAAGCCAGTCATCGGCAAGGCGCTTGCGGTCATTGTGAGAGCTGTCAGTGGCTAAGATCAGGGACCCATCCAAGCTTACAAGTATTGCCTTTAGCAAGTTTGCCGCTTGCAGCTGAGCCAGATAATGCTCAAGAAGACACTAAGTCTAATTCTAAAAAATCGAATAGCAGTAATAAGTCATCCAAAGCCAGTAGTAAGGCGCAAGTCACTATCAAAGTCGATGATATTCGCGCGCTGCAGCCTTTTATTTATCAAGGCGGGCAGGGGGTGCGGATTTGTGTATTGGACTATGCCGAGCAAATGACTATCGCCGCCGCTAATGCGCTATTAAAGACATTGGAGGAGCCGCAAGCGCAAGTCCATCTATTTTTACTCAGTGATACGCCGAGCAAATTACTTCCGACTATCAAGAGCCGAGTACAGCAATTGCCTTTGCAGCATATTGAGCCTTCAGTGTCAGCCGACTATGTACAGCAGGCGCTTGGCAGCACCATCAATCGCGAAGCGGTCAGTATTGATGAGATCCAGCAGCTTCTTCAGCTCGCCAATGGTGCGCCTTTAGCTGCGATCGCTTTGGCACAAGCTGATTGGTATAGTAAACGCGCACTATGGCTGACGACTTGGCAGGCTCTGCGTAGCGGCAAGCGGAGCAGCCTAGCGGCAAGCGACTATTGGCAGCAGCAGCTGAACCTTGCCGACTTTATCAAATTAACCGAGCTTATGCTTTTGGATATTCGCCGGATAAATATGGGATTAGCAAGTATTCAAAACGATACTGAACTACCCAAAGCGCTAGCGCAGCACCAGCCAACAGAGATGTCGATGCAGGATATTGTCGATAGCTTGCAACACATTAAAGTTTCTCTACAACAAAATGTCCAAGAGAAGTTCGCCTATGATAAGCTCATGCAAGCATTAGCAGAGTTATAACATATTGACCTTAAAAACTGCAGTGAGGCGCATACAACTGTTTTAGCTGTTATAAATATATGGTCGATTCTAAATAAAATAGAGACATAGTTTTTCAAGGCGGAACTGGTATAAATTTTACTGGCTTGCTGTGCCTACGCATACAGAGGCTGCATAAAATTCATCCCAGTCCCGCTGTATCGTTTTTATAATGAACTTACTATAGTCAAATCTGCAATAAACCTTATATTCAAAAGCCTAACCTTCAAGGAGCTGATTATGGCGATGCCAGGACGCGGTGGAATTCTTACTTGTCATATCGAAGATATCACCACCTTATATGCCAGTTATTTGTCTTTTGTCGACAACGGCGCTTTATTTGTACCCAGCAACCTCGAGCAGCGTTTAGGCGATGAGGTGTTTGTGGCTTTTACTCTGCCAAACTCAAAAGAGCGTTTGCCAATGAGTGGCAAAGTAGTCTGGATCAATCATAAAGCCAACGCCCACCGCCCAGCAGGATTCGCGGTGCAAATCGGTAAAGATGTCACTGGCCAAAGAATTAAGAACGAAGTAGAGCGGCTGCTTGCCGGCAAGATAGACAGTCAACAAAACACTTATACGATGTAGGTTTTTGCCCTATTCTAAAAGATGTAGATTTTAAGATAGTCTACTATCTCTCAAGACCGTTCAATACTGCTCAATAACGCGATGGCACGTACATATCATCGGGGATAGGCTCGCGGTAGTACTCGTCATCACGCTTACGATCCGGCAGATCTACCTCTTCACGTGGTACTTCGACATAAGGGATTTGCTCTAGTAGATGAGCGATACAATTAAGCCGCGCGCGCTTTTTATTATTACCCTCAACCACCCACCAAGGCGCTTCTGGGATATGAGTGCGCTCAAACATCGTCTCTTTGGCTTTAGTATAATCTTCCCAGCGTCGACGCGATTGTAAGTCCATCGGTGATAGTTTCCACTGCTTTAGCGGATCATGGATGCGGCTCATAAACCGTGAATGCTGCTCATCATCAGTAATTGAAAACCAGTATTTTACGAGGCGGATACCTGAGCGCACTAGCATACGCTCAAACTCAGGTACCGATTGAAAAAACTCTTCGTACTGCGCATCACTGCAAAACCCCATGACTCGCTCAACACCAGCACGGTTATACCAGCTACGATCAAATAAGACAATCTCGCCCGCCGCTGGCAAGTGTGCTACATAACGCTGAAAATACCACTGTGATTGTTCACGCTCGGTAGGCGCAGGTAGGGCGGCTACTCTACAAACCCTTGGATTCAGCCGCTGAGTGATGCGCTTAATCGCACCGCCTTTACCCGCAGAGTCGCGTCCTTCAAAGATAACGACAATGCGCTCGCCGCGATCNACCACCCAGTCTTGTAGCTTGATAAGCTCGCGCTGCAGGCGCACCAGCTCCTGAAAGTACAGTCGGCGATCCAGCCTTTCTTGTTCGCTCATCTCCCGCCCATCAAAACGAAAATCACGCACATAATCATCTATTTCGTTTTCTAGCTCTTCATCATAGGTATCGATTAAGTCTTGGTGCATTTTTCGACGAAGCTCATCGTCAAGAATGTCTTTTTCAATACGTTCGGCTAGGATGGCCTGTTCCTGATTGTATTGATCTAATTGCTCATGAGTGGTTAGAGATTGAAANTCAGTGGTTGTAAGTGGTTCTGTCATCACCTGTTTGTCAGAGCCAAAAATGATTTGTTTCATTTTTCTTAATAAAACTTTCGTCTTACCCATAAACATTACCTTTGTTTGACGTATCAGCTTTTTTTAATTACTATCTTGGTCGGTTCTATCATAGCAAAGTAAAGACAATAAAAAATGCCCTTTAAATACATTAAAGGGCATTTCTTTTGTCAACAAATATGTATTGATTAGAAGAACAGTTCAGCTTGTCTTCTTAACTTGAGAGGTATTGAGCTTACTTCTCTAAGATACAAGTGACGCCTTGACCACCAGCAGCGCAAATAGAGACAAGCGCACGGCCTGAGCCTTTTTCGTCGAGTAATTTAGCCGCTGTGGCTAAGATACGACCACCAGTTGCAGCAAAAGGATGACCAGCTGCTAGTGATGAACCGTTGACGTTAAGCTTGCTACGATCGATGGAACCTAGTGGCGCATCAAGACCTAAACGCTCTTGGCAGAAAGTCTCATCTTCCCAAGCGGCAAGCGTTGATAGTACTTGTGAGGCAAAAGCTTCATGAATCTCGTAGAAGTCAAAGTCCTGTAGGGTAAGACCTGCACGCTCAAGCATACGCGGTACGGCGTAAGCAGGTGCCATGAGTAAGCCTTCAGTTTCGCCAGACTTACCGATGAAATCTACCGCAGCGGTCTCTTGATGGACGATATAAGCCAATGGCTTTAGACCGCGCTCTTTGGCCCACTCATCGTTGGCTAATAGTACACATGATGCGCCATCGGTGAGCGGCGTTGAGTTCGCAGCGGTCATCGTTGGGTTGGCGTTTTTCTTGCCAAATACTGGCTTGAGCTTAGCGAGTTTTTCTAAAGTGGTGTCTGGGCGTAGGTTGTTATCGCGAGTCAGACCTTTATAAGGAGTGATCAAGTCGTCAAAGAAACCTTCGTCATAGGCACGCGCCAAGTTTTTGTGGCTATTGAATGCCAGCTCGTCTTGATCTTCGCGGCTGATGTTCCATTCAAGAGCAGTGATCGCTTGATGATCGCCCATAGATAGACCAGTACGCGGCTCGCCGTTTTGAGGAGAGTCGATGATGTCTTTTGGATTCAGACCCATCAGCGCTTTTAGACGCTGCTTGTTCGTCTTAGCCGCGCCTAGTTTGATCAAGACCTTACGTAGGCCATCACCGACTGCGATAGGCGCATCAGATGTGGTATCAACACCGCCAGTGATAGCTGAGTCGATAAGACCTAATGCGATTTTGTTCGCTGAAGCAAAGGTCGCTTGCAGACCAGTACCACAAGCTTGAGCGATATCATAAGTTGGCGTATGCGGGTTTAGCGCAGTGTTCAGCGCCGCCTCACGAGTCAAGTTTAAGTCGCGGCTGAGCTTAAGAACCGCGCCAGCAACCACTTCGCCTATTTGCTCGTCTTGTAAGTTATAACGCTCGACTAGACCATTTAAGGCTGCGGTAAGCATGTCAATATTACTGGCATCGGCATAGGGACCGTTTGAGCGTGCAAATGGAATACGGTTACCCCCTAAGATTGCAACGCGCTGCTGGCCTGTGCTTGACGCTGCGCTTTTCTTTTTAGGCGTAGTGCGAGGTTTTTTGCTGGCGGCTTTTGTTTCGTCTTTTTTATCTGTCATAGCTTCTTTCTCGTTAGNGTTGTTTTTAGTCGAGGTGCTTGTTTTAGTGCTGGTATTAGTGCTTTTGCTAGCAGTTGTGCGCTTGCTGGCTGGTTTTTTGTCAGCGCTGTTTTTACTAGAGCTATTCTTATCAGTGCTGTCTGTTTTGGCTTTATCAGCGCTATCCGTTTTTTCTTTGTCAGTGGNNGTAGACTCAGGAGCCGCACCAAGAGTAGCCAGCTCTTCCTCTTTAGCCGCTTTTTTATCGCTCGCTCTGTCTTCCGTGATCTTTGCTTTTTTATCCGCTTCAGCGCTATNCGNTTGCTCGGTAACCCGATTGCCATCGGCATCAAGAATATCGATATGCTGCTTTAGGTCAGCGATAGAGTCATACTGCGTGTCGTTGTCTGTAGATGGCGTCGCACTTTGGCTGCTAGTCGTCGATTTTTTGGCGCTATCATCGTCACCTTTGACGACTGTCGTTCCAACAATAGGGCTGTCTTTTTTGTTACTCATAAAAGTATCCTTAAAGTAGTAGTGAATGTTAGGGTATAAAAGTATTCGTCAATAAAATCAGTCAATACATAATATGATAGCTGCTAATCACAATAGTTTTAATAACCTTCTTGTAGGGCTTTAGCAAATATTTACAGGGTAAAGCAACAAGAGTGCAAAAANTAACCTGCAAAGATTAGACTGAGCAGTATCGACTAGGCTGAATACTGAGTGGCTCATTCAATAATATATTGTTATCATTGACAGTNCAGATCATAACTTATAGTAAGTACCGATNAGATTTTAACATAAGCGGNTTTTTTTTAAATGATTATAGAGTAACTGTGCTGTCTACGTTTGTGCTTGCGGCGNTCTATTGACTTTTATCTGGTTTGCAGATGGGGCTGGTAATTCGTTACTATAGACGCTTTAGATGCTTTAGACGCTTTGGTAAGGCGAGTTACAAGCGGTTTAAGACGGTTATTAATAAATAGGGTTACGGTCGACAAGCGCTAACGTTAGCGATGANAAATTGGTCAAACTCTATAGTAGGCTTATTGTGGCCAAAAGCTGTATAGCCGGAATTACTAAACACTTATAATCATCGCCCAAGTGAGTCTTTATAATAGGTATTGTTTTTTAGACTCTATTTTTATCTTTATATACAGGAGTATTTTATGTCAGACCGTTATGGTGATTTTGTACAGTCTTCAATTGGCAAAAAAGTAGCCAAAAACTTAGGGTTGCCGCAGCCGGTAAGTCTAGATCGTTTTGAGAGCGGTCAACGTTTGGTACGTGGTAGCGTCTTAGTTGGCCGTGCCGAAGGCGATGACATGAGTGTCAGTAACTCAGTTGCGCGTATCTTATCTGACTTGCATGCTGAGGTTTATGTCAATAGCCGTGATGACGCCAAAGATGCGTTGATAGAGGCAGGTATCGAAGCCAAAGCCAATACAGGCAGCAAAGATAAGTTTAAAGTCTTACTATTTGATGCAAGNAATATCAGTAACGCCGATCAGCTCAAGCAAGTGTATGAGTTTTTTCATCAAGTCGCGCGTAGCGTTGAAAAGTCTGGCCGCGTGGTNATCATNGGTCGCCCGCCTGAAGATATCGACGATGTGCAAACCGCACTTGCTCAGCGCTCGCTTGAGGGCTTTGTGAANTCAGTGGGTAAAGAGTTCAAACGCGGTATCACCGCACAGCTCATTTATGTGGCTNAAGGTAGTGAGAAGAATCTAGATTCAGCGCTGCGCTTCTTTACCTCAGCTCGCTCCGCTTATGTTTCAGGTCAAGTTGTCCGTGTTGGCGCAGGTAACACCATNGATATTGATTGGTCACAGCCGCTTGCGGGCAAAACGATGCTCGTCACTGGCGCAAGTCGCGGTATTGGCGAAGCTATCGCACGGGTATTAGCTCGCGAAGGCGCGCATGTGATTTGTTTAGATGTGCCGCAGCAACAAGCGGACCTACAAAATGTCGCTAGTGAAATCAGCGGCTCGACCTTGACTGTAGATATCACTAGCGCCGATGCAGGCGAACAGATCGCTGATGCTGCGCAAAAGCGCGGTGGCCTTGACGCTATTATCCATAATGCTGGNGTGACGCGTGATAAGACGCTTGCNAATATGGATGAGAAAAAATGGGATATGGTTATCGATATCAACCTAAATAGCGTAGCTGAGCTCAATAAGTACTTACTTGAAAAACAAGTGCTAAAAGATGATGCGCGTATCGTCTGCGTCTCTTCAATCTCAGGTATCGCCGGTAACTTAGGTCAGACTAACTATGCGACTTCAAAAGCAGGTGTTATCGGTTTAGTCGATGCAACTGCCAGACAGTTGGCTAATGAGGGCAAAGGCATGACCATCAATGCGGTTGCCCCAGGCTTTATTGAAACACAAATGACAGAAGCTATCCCGTTCGCTATTCGTGAAGCAGGTCGCCGTATGAACTCTATGAGCCAAGGCGGATTACCTGTCGATGTGGCAGAAACCATCGCTTGGCTGGCGTCTCCTGCCTCTGGCGGCTTGAACGGTAATACGGTACGCGTCTGTGGTCAAAGCATGTTAGGCGCTTAATATGCAGATTTTATGCAAGCTACTGATTTTATTAANATAATTTGAGTCAGCTCACATATACTTACGAAAAAAATACTAATAATTGTTAAGAAAGCTGCCCGAGGGTGGCTTTTTTATGATAAAAACACAGGAATAGATAGCTATAAGACTTAAACCGTCAGCTCATTCGTTTTATTAAAAGTTTGCTAAGCCCTACCTAGGATAGATTTATGTCAGATACCCATTATGATGCCCTGCCAAAAGCGCATACCACATATGCCAATATCATCAAAAGCTTACTGCCAATCGGTGATAACACTAAAGTTAGTAAAGATGCATTGCCATCAGCTACTTATACTGTAGACGATTTACATATTGATCAAAGCAACTTGGATGATTATCGTAAAATTTGCGGCTTTAGTGACAACGGNAANGTGCCGATTACTTATTTTGCGGTGCTATCACAGACCCTGCAGATGAATATGATGGTCAAAGAGCCATTCCCATTTCCNATGCTAGGGTTAGTACACGTTGATAACGTAGTGACTCAGCACCGTCCTATCGGTGAGCGTGAGACGGTGACCTTGTCAGTGAGTTTTGCCAATTTGCGTGATCATGCGCAAGGTCAGCAGTTTGATTTTGTGACGACGGTAAAATCGCAAGAAAACATCATTTGGGAGGGTACGTCTACTTATTTGGCTCGCGGTAAAAAACCTAAAGCCAATAGCATTGAGAGAAGTAAACCGCGCCCAGTGACCGTAAAGCCTATGGTTAATGAAAAAGGGGTGCATAAAGTNTTTGAGGTGCCAGAGGATATCGGNCGCCGTTATGCTTTTATCTCAGGTGATTTTAATTTGATTCATCTGCATCCTTTATCAGCAAAAGCATTTGGTTTTCCAAAAGCTATCGCGCATGGCATGTGGTCAAAAGCNAANTGCTTAGCGCTGATGAATGATCTGCCGGATGCTTATAGCGCTGAGGTGTCTTTTAAGTTGCCTATCTTCTTGCCTTCAGAAGTAGAGCTCATCGCTGAACCTGTCGATCAACTCGAAAGTAGCGATGATCGTTGTAATTTTGGCCTATATAGTGCCAAAAATGACAAGCCGCACTTAGCTGGCGTCGTCAAGTTAATAGAAAACTCGCAGTAATAAACAGCACCGTTTTATTTATATTGAAGTAACTCACATTTGAGTAAGTAACGCTGATAGATATTCGCTATCAGCGTTAANTTGCTTTAATTTCGGCACTAAATACGCTCAGTATTTTATGGGGTTACCGCACTAAACATACNACTGTTNAGCGCCAAGACAGCTAACTCAGCCATTCTTAATTATTCACTTACTACTTATCTTCTTTTATCATTATGAGCCAAAATACAACTCAATTGACACCATCACAAGATGCAGATACTCGCTACGACTCTGATAATGGCGTCGTCCTCACCGAGGCGCTGTCGCCTTATTTTCGACCTGCTGAGCAGACTATCGTGTGCGGAGCGCTTGATGAACAAAAAGTGAGCGCTCTTGCGCAGGCAGGCGTGGAGCTCGTCATCAACTTACAAGCCGATGAAGAGCTGGCCTTCGATGAGGCCAAAGCCGTTCAACAAGCTGGCATGGCTTACGAGCATTTGCCTATCGCTAGCGCCGCTGATCTCAAGCAGCTCAACATCTTAGCCTTTGATAATATTTTGCGTCAACATCACGGCAAAAAAACCGTCATGCACTGCGGCTCCGGCAGCAGAGTAGGCGCAGCTGTTGCCCTACGTGCAGGCTGGTTACGTGGCCGGAAGATGGATACTGCTATGGAGCGTGGTCATAGCCATGGACTCACTGANAAGCTTGAGCAAGAAACTTATAATCGGCTACTAGTACCGCGTTAAGCGATAACAGTTGCTAGCAGGCACATAGACGTTATAAATAAACAGGCGACCTATATTATATAAGTCGCCTGTTTATTTATAACTAAGTAATTTTATTAGCATAATTTTAAGGAAGAAATAACGATGAGCAAGAGTGTCAATAACGAGCTGCAACAAAAACTGCAACGCTTACTCAATGATTTGCAGCTAGAGGACGCGCCAGCAGGTGGCTCGGTAGTGGTTTATCAGGCAGGCGAGTTCGTAGCTGCTGCTAGCATAGGCCAAGCACAAAGCAATGAACAAAGCAATGATAAGTGGCAAGCAGATACTTTAGCGCTTAATTTTTCTACGGGTAAAGGCGTANTGGCGACGCTAGCGCACGTTTTGGTCTCTGAGGGTATGCTGGNTTATGACGAGCCTATTGCCAGCTATTGGCCTGAGTTTGCGGCTAATGGGAAAGCAAAGATTACGCTACGCAAGCTGATGTCGCATCAAGCCAGTTTGTTCGCCATTAGTGCTATCGATGTGGATAACGCGACTTTATTAAACTGGCCGAGAATGCTTGAAGAAGTGGCGGCGATGCCGATCAATGAGATTGATGCTGCTGATCAGTTTGTTAGTGCCTATAGCGCGCTGGTATATGGATGGATACTAGGCGGCTTGATAGAAAAAGCGACTGATATGACGCTAGCTGCCGCGCTAGGCAAGTATCTGACTGAGCCTTTAGGCATCGCGGGCAGCTGCTATTTTGGCGTGCCTGCAGATCAAGTCGATAAGGTCGCTAAATTAGCGAAAGACTTTATCAATACTGCGACAGANAATCGGTCACTGCCAACAAGACGCCATAAGCCAGTACTAAAAGCGGAGTCGGAGCAGACGTTAGCGGCTTATAGGCAGCTGCCAAGCTATGAGTGTTGGCAACAACTGGCTGACGAGAAAAAGTCTATATCACCAGCTGATAAAAAACAGCACGTTACGTCATTGACCGCTACGAAAATCAACCGTCTATACTTCGATCATAGCGCTATTAATGCCAGCAATTACCGCGCCGCACTAGTGCCAGCAAGTAAGCAGCCTATCGATTACTATGACGCACAAACGCTGCAAGCGGTTATACCTGCAGCCAATGGCGTCGCTTCAGCGCAAGCTCTCGCCACTATCTACGNGATGCTCGCTAATGGCGGCGTATGGCAAGGTAAAACTTTGATAGATGCAGAGACGTTTGCACAGCTGTCTNAGCCGCAAGTGATAGGGATGGATGCAGTGATGCCTGCTTCGATGAATTGGCGCTTGGGTTATCATAAGCTCTTTAGTATATGTCAAAGTAGCGATGATAGCGTGACTCCAAGCACTGAGCAAGGGTTTGGTCATATGGGTTATAACGGTTCAGTGGCTTGGTGTGAGCCGTCGCGGCAGTTGTCTTTTGCTTTTATTCATAACTTCGATGTCACNATGCTAAATGATATTCGTCAATTTGCGCTGACCGAAGCAGTGATAAAGATGATTGATACGCAGGATTAAGCACACAGTCTTTACCGGCGTGATTTATCTGGTGTCATATTCAATAGTGACGGCGCGCTTAGCCCATGAATGAAGATAGAGATCAAGATGACAATGATGCAAACTATCCAAAGCTTAGTGGCATCAGCTTCGCTAAATAGATCTTTATTAAGCGCATAGGATAGATAGTACAGTGTACCAATACCGCGAATACCAAGCGCAGAGATAGCATACTTTTCGGTATGATGCATATTCAGCCCAGTGAGTCCTATAACGCCGCCGATGGGACGTATGAGAAACAAGAAGGCCAAGCTGACAAGGTACACCGACCACGTCAGCTCAATGTCAGAATGTAGCCATTGACCAATAAGCATACCAAAAGCTACCAAGATCACTGACATCAGCAGGCCCTCAGATTGCTCTGCAAAGTCGTGTAGCTTTTGATGGTATGAGTGTTCATGTTCTGAGCGGCGAAAANCAAAGGCGGCGATAAATACCGCGATAAAACCATAACTATGCACGTATTCTGCTACCCCATAAGACAGCAAGGTTAACGCAATAACAGTGTAGCCCTGCGAGATATTGGTCTCATCAGAAGGCTTCGAAAAAACAACTTTTGCTAAGAGTTTACCNACTAAGATACCGACGACAACGCCGGCTAATATCTTCCATAGTACCTCATAAGTAAACCACGACCACAACAGATCCCCAGTAATGCGCTGACCATCATTGTAGGCCTCAGCAATATTAATCGCTAAATAAACAAAGGGAAAAGCAAGACCATCATTGAGACCAGCCTCTGAAGTCAAAGTGAAGCGCGGGGTATCCTCACCGCCGCTATTTGGTGGCCCTACTTGAATACTAGACGCTAACACCGGGTCCGTTGGAGCGAGCACTGCGCCCAATAATATCGCTGCGCCTATAGTCAGTCCAAACGTGTAATAGCCGAGTACTGCCATAGCAAAAATACAGATCGGCATAGTGACCAGTAATAAGCGCAGCGTAGGACGCCATAAGTCCCAAGCCAGCTCAGTGTCTATCTTGATACCTGCGCCAACTAAAGACACCAATACCACAATCTCAGTCACCTTTTCGATGAGGAGGCCATTGTCTAAAGGGTTCAAAAAAGATAACGTTAGCCAAAAATAGCCAACGATCATCCCAAAGCCGACTTGCAGCATAGGCAACGAGATAGGGACGCGTTTGGAGATAATAGGAAAGATAGCCCCTAGTAAAAACGCGACGCCGCCTATCAACAGAATATAGTTATAATTTTCGATCATAAAAGTTGCGTATGCCTACAAGTTAGTATTCGCCAGTATCTAAATGGGCTGAATCGTTACTTATCATGTAGAAAAAGGCTAAACATTTCCGCAAAAAAACGTTATCACTTTAAAAAATACGTTGGTTTTTGGTAATAGCGCGTAGAGCAAACAGCGGCTACTGATAATAAGCCAGCTTATATAGACAACAAAAAAGCCAGCACTTAGGCTGACTTTTGAGGCGATAGCGTATTTATAAGTAAGCGATTAGCGCTCCACTTGACTGACATCACGTACCGCGCCAGTATCAGCGCTCGTCGTCATCGCCGCATAAGCACGTAGAGCAGGGGAGACGTGACGGGCGCGATCAACGGGCTTCCATGCGTCGCGGCCGCGTGCTTCCATCTCTTCGCGGCGCGCTGCTAAATCCGCATCGCTCACATCCATATTGATAGTACGGTTGGGGATATCAATGTGAATCGTATCGCCCTCGACCACTAAGCCAATAGCGCCGCCCTCAGCGGCTTCTGGGCTGGCGTGGCCGATAGATAATCCTGACGTACCGCCAGAGAAGCGGCCATCGGTGAGTAAAGCGCACTCTTTACCTAAGCCTTTAGACTTCAAATAAGTGGTCGGATAGAGCATCTCTTGCATGCCAGGACCGCCTTTAGGCCCTTCATAACGAATAATAACCACGTCACCTGCTACGATCTCATCGGATAATACCGCCTCGACAGCCGCATCTTGCGACTCAAACAGACGCGCGCGACCGGTGAATACTAAGATACTCTCATCGACGCCTGCGGTTTTGACCACGCAGCCTCGCTCGGCGATATTGCCGTAGAGCACAGCAAGACCGCCATCTTCTGAGTAAGCATGCTTAGCACTGCGGATACAGCCTGACTCGCGGTTGACATCGAGGTTAGGCCATTCTTTATCTTGCGAAAACGCTTCTGTCGTACGCACGCCGCCAGGAGCTGCTATATAACGCGCCCGCGCTTCAGTATTATCAGGATTCATGATATCCCATTTATCAAGAGCTGCGCGCATTGATGGGCTATGAATGGTAGGCACCTCTGTGCTCAATAAGCCAGCTCTATCTAGCTCTGCTAGTAGTGCCATAACCCCGCCTGCGCGGTGTACATCTTCCATGTGGTACTTTTGCGTGGCAGGCGCGACTTTTGATAGGCAAGGCACACGGCGGCTGAGTCTATCGATATCAGCCATCTTAAAGTCAATCTCTGCTTCATTTGCCGCAGCGAGCAGATGCAAGATAGTGTTGGTTGAGCCGCCCATTGCGATATCGAGGCTCATAGCGTTTTCAAACGCCGCTTTGCTAGCGATAGAGCGCGGTAGTACCGAATCATCATCTTGCTCATAACGGCGTTTCGCCAAATCGACGATAGTACGACCCGCTTCTAAAAATAGCTCACGGCGTAGCGCATGTGTGGCAAGCAGCGAGCCATTACCCGGCAGCGATAGACCTAGCGCTTCGGTCAGACAGTTCATGGAGTTTGCGGTGAACATCCCTGAGCACGAGCCACAAGTTGGACAAGCAGAGACTTCGATCTCTCGTACATCTTCATCGCTGATGGTATCGTCAGCGGCGTCCATCATTGCGTCGACTAGATCTAATTTGCGAATAGCGCTACCTTGCGAGTCCTCATTATTATGGCTTTTGCCGACGGTACTAGCGACGACTTTACCCGCTTCCATTGGGCCGCCTGAAACGAAGACTACAGGAATATTGAGACGCATCGCTGCCATCAGCATACCGGGCGTGATTTTGTCACAGTTAGAGATACAGACCAACGCATCAGCGCAGTGAGCGTTGACCATATACTCCACAGAGTCCGCNATCAAATCACGGCTCGGCAACGAGTAGAGCATACCGCTGTGACCCATCGCAATACCGTCATCCACCGCGATAGTATTGAACTCTTTTGCCACGCCGCCTGCGCGCTCGATCTCACGTGCGACCAATTGGCCAAGATCTTTTAGATGGACGTGACCGGGTACGAACTGCGTAAAAGAGTTGGCAATAGCGATGATAGGCTTACCAAAGTCGCCATCCGTCATCCCCGTTGCGCGCCATAACGCTCGTGCGCCTGCCATATTGCGGCCACCAGTAGAGGTTTTTGAGCGATAATCCATGTGTTATTCCTTACTAATCTAATAAAGGGTACGTTTGTTTTTTGATGCCATCGTTAGAATGTAACAGTGATAATTTGTATTGATATCAATAGCAGAGTGCCAGATAGCGCGCGGCACATAATCAGTGGCTAACGCTACTCAATGCGTTCTAGTATAGCCGCCTCAAACCAAGGCAGCTTAGGTTTGTGCTCTTCAAGTTTTGAGAGGATGCTTAGAGCGTGGGTAGCGGGTAACAGTTGGTAGTCATTGCNCGCAGCAATCGTCAGCACCCAATCATCGACACTGCTATCTTTATCGATACTATACTCATCGATGCTGATTAAAGCTTGTTTGTCGTTTTTGTAGAGCACATCAACGCGGCCAAAAAACTGCCAATCTTTAAAGGCAGCAATCACCGCGTCAGCTTTGTTTTGGGTATAAATTTGCTCAGTCGTCTTGGCTGTATTGGTCCAATGTAGCCGCACTGCTAATTGCAGCGCTTCACTAAAGACTACTAACGAGCCGATCACTTTGACATGCCAAGGCGTCGCTATCAAATCGGCGCTGATGCCCAAAGCTGCTGCCGCTTCTTTAGCACTCATCAGAGTATTAAACTGTGCCAGCAGCTTTGGCGTCAAAGGATGGGCCTGTTTAATAGCATCATCAAGGCTATCATAGTGATATAAGAATTGCAGCGGCAACTCCTGACTAACGGTTTTTTCGCTGATTTTGCAGTTATGAATGCGCCAGCTAGTAGCAGTATCCGTGAGCGCTTGTGCCAANATAATCGCATTAGGGTCAATGACGTTTGCTTGCTTTTGTGACGTACCATCTTCAGCCTTAGCAGTAGATGTCATGTTATCTGATGACGCTATGTTTGAGGAGTTTAAGGGAGTATTTTGATCAGTAGTCATATTCGTCGCTGATTGAGTCGGCAAGGCAGTTAAATCCATAACAGTTGTGTTATCAGAGTAGAGGTTTAATATAACATTGATAGCTAGAAAACGTTAATAAATTAGTGGAGTGACAAGGCAAAAGATTGGTTATAACTCTTTACTCTATCTAAAAAGCTGTCAGTCATNATTTATGCTCTCTTGCTATTTCGCTCACTATATTGCAGACTTCTTTTGTATTTGGATCGACGTTTTCAAAATATTTAGAACTAAAAATTACTATTAAGGATATAGACTATGAGTCAAAACAATCAACCTAGCCGCTACGATGACAGTAATATCTTCGCCAAAATGCTTAATGGTGATATTCCTTATCATAAGGTGTATGAAGATGATAAAACGCTAGCGTTCATGGATATCATGCCACAGGCCAAAGGTCATGTACTGGTCATTCCCAAACAAAAAGCAATCGATTTGGCTGATTTGGAGCCAGAATATGCGGCAGCGGTACTGATGACTGCCAAAAAAGTCATGCAAGCGCAGCGTCAAGTGTTTGAGCGCGAAGGTATCATCCAAATGCAGCTAAATGGTTCGCAAGCTGGGCAGACAGTGTTTCATTATCATGTCCATCTGATTCCATCGAGTATTCATGAGCTAGGCCGTCATGCCGTCACCCAAGCGGATCAAGGCGAGCTGGCAGATCTGGCGCAACAGCTTGCCGCAGTTATTGCAGGATAGTATGGCAATTGCAGACAAACAGATATATTTTATATATTAAAGGCGGCTAACAAGCTGCCTTTTTTGTTGCTTGGTAATAGTCATGTAACAATCGTTAAAGTAGAGTTACAAGGACAGAGATTGTCTGGGGTTTTTTAAAAGAGTGTGATAAATATCATAATGGCTGACTGTTGGTTAAACAGTTTTGTCTTTAAAACCCATTCATCAGACCAGTGCCTATAAGCAGTACAATGTCTGAAGTCAAAAATGTAGTATCAAACATTTATCAGACAGACATTTTATGCAAAAAATATTTTAACAAGCACGGTTGGTCGGTTTTGTCACTTTTTGAGGATATCACTTTTATGAGTAAATTACCTCGCTCCACTATTTTGTTGCCAGTTTTTGTCCCAGCGGCGGCTATCATGCTGCTATTGGTGATTGGTACCGCTATCAATCCAGAGGCGGCCGGCGAGCTGTTTAGTGCCGTCCTGGCATTTACCACCGAGACGTTCGGCTGGTTTTATATGCTGGCAGTTGCTATATTTTTGATGTTTGTCATCGTGTTGGCGTTTTCGCCTTATGGCAGTATCAAGTTAGGCCCTGACCATGCAGAGGCTGAATATCAGTTTCTCGAATGGTTTGCTATGCTGTTTTCGGCAGGTTACGGNATTGCCTTGCTCTTTTATGGTGTCGCCGAGCCGGTCTTACATTTTGCCAGTCCACCACTCTCAGAGCCGCAGACGATTGCGGCGGCCAAAGAGGCGATGCAGATTGCCTATTTTCATTGGGGGTTTCATATTTGGGCGATATACGGCGTCGTGGGGCTGTCATTGGCGTATTTTTCCTTTCGGCATGGCTTACCGCTGTCGGTGCGCTCAACCCTCTATCCCTTAATCGGTGACAAAATCCATGGGCCTATCGGACATACGGTGGATGTGTTTGCGATTTTGGGTACCATGTTTGGTATCGCCACCAGTTTGGGTCTGTCTGTGGCTCAGATTAATGCAGGCTTGAATTACTTATTACCCGATATGATTCCAGTGAGCACCACCGTACAAGTCATCATCATTGCGCTGGTGACCACCGCAGCACTGGTGTCTGTACTGGCTGGGATGGATAAGGGCGTCAAACGCCTGTCTATCTTAAACATGGTGCTGGCCACGGCTTTGATGCTGTTTGTGTTTGTGGTTGGGCCGTCGATATTTATCCTAAATGCCTTTATGGAAAATACAGGCAGTTATTTGGGCAATATCGTTGAGCGCACCTTTAGCCTACAAGCCTATCAGTCGAGTGATTGGATCGGTAGCTGGACGCTCTTTATCTTTGCATGGACGATCGCGTGGGCGCCTTTTGTCGGACTATTTATCGCCAAAATCAGTCGCGGCCGTACCATTCGTGAGTTTGTGCTGGGCGTGATGCTTGTGCCAACGCTGTTTACCTTCTTTTGGTTTTCGGTATTTGGGGATACCGCGCTGCATATGATTATGGTCGATGGTTATGAGGCGCTGATCGGCGAGGTACAAAACAACCAAGCCATTGCTTTATTTAANTTGCTAGAAAACTTACCCTTTACTCAAATTGTCTCGTCATTGACCGTCCTACTGATTATTACTTTTTTTGTGACGTCATCAGACTCAGGGTCATTGGTCATCGACTCGCTCGCCGCCGGTGGTCGTAGTGATACGCCGTGGTGGCAGCGCTCATTTTGGGTAGTTACAGAAGGTGCTGTGGCGTCGGTGCTGCTGATCGCAGGTGGCCTAAGCGCCCTGCAGACAGCGGCTATCGTCAGTGCCTTGCCTTTTGCAGTGATTATCTTAATTTCGACATTTGGTATGTGGCGTGCGCTACGTATCGAGGGGCATCGTAATCAAAGTCTGGCCACTGACAACCATCTACCACCGCATCTGCTCAAATTAGACGCATGGCGTGATCGTATTGATTATATTACCAATCAGCCAACGCGCGAAAAGGTGCTCGGCTATATCAAGGGCACGGTGATGTCATCGATGCAGGAGGTTGCAGAGAAATTTGCCGAGACAGGCTGGTTGCCTGAGGTCAACTATGATGAGGTAAACAATCGAGCGGTACTAGAGCTAAGACGCGGTGACAATGTCGAGTTTTGGTACGAGGTGCGTCTATCAGAGCATGAAGTTCCTGACTATTATACTGAAGATATGGCGGGTAATCTGCCACAAGAGCACCATCACCGTGCCGAGGTCTATCTGCGCCGCGGTGGCCAAACCTATGACTTGTATGGTTATCAATCAGAGTCGGTGATCAATGATATCATCGATCAGTTTGAAAAATATCTGCATTTCGTCAATGTTTCGCCCGATATTTTGCCTTGGCGTATGCAGGAGCATGACGATGATATTACCCTAGAGCAGGGCAGTGTGTTTGATAAGTAAGCGGCGCATCGCCTATTTGGAAGTCATATTGAAAGTCATAGCGGCAAAGGATTGACGTGAATGGCTTGCAATATGCGTACGAACCCTTAGAATAACGGCTTGTTTTCTATGCAAATCAAGCCGTTTTTTATGTCTATAAATACTTCTGCGAATTCTGCGATGGCTGATTCTTCAGCACCAGTTGCCGCTCAGCATCCCTTATTACAGCCGCTTGATATCGGTGGTCTGAGTATCGAAAACCGTCTGATGGTCGCGCCCATGGCCGGCGTGACGGACAACCCTTTTCGTAGACTGTGCAAATCTTTTGGCGCAGGGCATGCTGTCAGTGAAATGATCATCGCCGATACCGCGCTCTATGCCCGTAAAAAATCTTTATACCGAGCCAATTTCGATGGTGAGATTGCGCCAATATCAGCGCAGATAGCGGGCGCTGAGCCGGATAAACTTGCTGAGGCGGCGCGTTATCAGATCGACAACGGCGCCCAGATTNTCGACATCAATATGGGCTGTCCGGCTAAAAAAGTCTGCCGTAAGCTTGCAGGATCGGCGCTATTGCAGGATGAGGATTTGGTTGCGCGTTTGCTTGATGCGGCGGTAAATGCCGTTGATGCGCCTGTGACGCTAAAGACGCGTTTGGGCTTTGAAAATGGCCGTGAAAATATCTTGCGAGTTGCCAAGCGCGCAGAGCAAGCAGGCATAGCGGCTATCGCCATTCATGGGCGTACGCGCGAGGATATGTACACAGGTAATGCCCGTTATGAGCTTATCCGCGCGGTCAAAGACAGCATCAATATTCCGGTGATTGCTAATGGCGATATCGATAGCGCGCAAAAAGCGCAACAAGTGTATGAGCTGACCGGCTGTGATGCGGTGATGATAGGCCGCGCCGCACAAGGCCAGCCGTGGCTGTTTCGCGATATTGAGCACTACTTGCGTACCGGTGAACAATTAGCTGCGCCTACTATCCGCGAGATCAAAGATATAGTGTTAGCGCACTTGCAAGAGCTGTATGACTTTTATGGTGAGTATTCAGGATGCCGTATCGCGCGTAAACATATCGCTTGGTACACCACAGGTATTCCTAGTTCTAACGCCTTTCGTCAAGCGATGTATGGCGAGGAGAGTACAGCAGGACAGTTTCGAGTAGTGGAGGAGTTCTTACAAGCGCACGAATGATAGTAAGCCTTTATTTTTCTGCTCAAAGGGTATGCAGCGTCAAAGCTGAGATGAAGTCACTAGACAAAATACTCGCTAAGCACCTTTTACGCTTAAGAGTGTCTCGATGACCATTGTATATATTCTCCAAATCAAGTAAAGTCAAAGATGCAGGTCTTGCTATGTAGTCTTTATAGGAGTAGGGGCTATATTTTGCTCGAGGTTACGCTGTACATACAGCCAGTCACATATACAATAATTAAATAACAAGGATGTTTTATGGCAAACCCTTCAAAGAAAAAAATTAGCAAAGTCGTCAAAGGTAAAAATATCATCATCACCGGTGCTTCAAGTGGCATCGGTGAGCGTACGGCTTTTTTACTTAGTGAATGCGGTGCACACGTTATCTTACTTGCCCGTACTGAAGAGAAGCTAAAGGTCGTCAAAGAAAATATCGAAGTATTAGGCGGCAAGGCCAGCTACTATCCTTGTGACTTGACCGACATGGACGATATCGAAAAGACCAGTCAGCTCATCCAAGAAGACTTCGACAGTATCGACGTACTCGTCAATAATGCAGGCCGCTCCATTCGCCGCTCCGTTCACGAGTCAGTCAATCGCTTTCATGATTTTGAGCGCACGATGGATATTAACTACTTTGGCGCAGTTAAGATTATCTTGGCTTTCTTACCCGGCATGATAGAGCAAAAAACCGGTCAAATCGTCAATATATCCTCGATTGGTGTACTAGCCAATAGNCCACGTTTTGGCGCTTATGTCGCCTCAAAATCTGCTCTAGATGCTTTTAGTCGCTGCTTAGCTGCTGAGGTCAAAGGCGATAACATTACCATTACCAATATCTTTATGCCGCTNGTNCGCACNCCNATGATTGCACCGACCAAACTATATCGCTACATGCCAGCACTGATGCCTAATGAGGCGGCTATGATGGTAGCCAAAGCTATCGTGAAAAAACCCAATAGTATCGCCAGCGGCATGGGTAAGTTNGCCTCTGCAACTTATTCGCTAGCGCCAGCCATCAACGTTGGCATTCAGTCTATCGGCTATCGTATCTTCCCAAGCTCATCGGCTGCGCAAACNACAGATACTAAGCCTACTTTAGCGCAGCGCGCCTTTGCTAGAATCCTGCCAGGCGAGCATCATTAAAATAGCACTTTAGTTGACTTGGTATGAATAAAAAGGATGCTTCAGCGTCCTTTTTAGTTTNTCGTCAGTTTTGTTAAGGGAACAACGAGTGGTTCCCTAGTGAGGACTTGAAGAGACCATCCCAGATTCTGTGTAACTGACGTTTAGATTAAATACTTACACAAAATTTAGGAAGGTCTCNNANAATTNTTATCAAAGACTTCATCATCTATTATTCGCCAAACGGCAACTTGCTGATGGTCTTTGGTGGTGACTAGATTTAAAGTTTGTTCAATCA
>FUFK010044521.1_pt1 | contig 25846 bp, 42 predicted proteins | sample 1021851 | NCBI WGS metagenome assembly FUFK01 (sample SAMEA51879418, study PRJEB19060) | metagenome | reverse complement strand
TGTAATACTTTTCATCTTCACGGGTCATCAGGCTTTCTTTTTCCTTCTTCTGCCAGATGCAGTAACCGCATACTTAATAGCTTTTGGCCCTTTCTTCTTACGCTTTGCGGCCTCTTTCTCTGCCTTAGTCATCTTTGCAGCTACAGCTTTGGGCCTACAAGCAGGATATGGGCGCTTAGATCCTTTGGCTTTTTTACGACCGCACTTCTTGCCGGTCTTAATATCTACCCAATCTTCTTTAAACCACTTGGTTAAGCCACCTTTGGTCTTAGCCATAAGTACCGCCACGCTTTTTGTATTCCCGCACCAGCCACGCATTAGCATAGGCACTAGGATATACGTCAAATTTACGCTTGGCCGCAGCCTTAACCCTAGAGTAAAGAGCCTTGTTCTTTACATTATCGGGTATAGAACCTTTCTTTTTGGCCTTAGCCTTAGCTTTTTTTCTTGCCACGTTTTCTCAGCCTCTTTAAATCAGCACCAGTAATCTTGTCCCTTGGCGGGGCAACCCTAGCCAGCTTCTTTTGCTTGGCAGAATATTTAGCTTTAGGCATTACTTCTTTGCCTTTTTCTTGGCTTTTTTCTTCTTCTTTTTAGCTGGCTTAGACTTNTACGCACCCATTCCNTAACCCATAACAGCCTCCTATTTGNCNTTNTGGACTTTNTGAACCTTAAAATCTGCTGATTGAGAAGCGCCTTTNTGCGGCTTGTATCCCCCAGGNGGATTCTTCATCAGCTTGTATTCTTTGCCATCNNTCATCCAATGATAGCCTTTTGGNGCTTTAACCTTCATACCATCACCACTTTTTGCACGACCAGTATCGTGCTGTCAGTTTACTAGGTGGNTTTGTATCACACTTGTGCCTAGCCCGAAATGACTTACGCCTAGCCGGTTGGCTCTTTTTGATCGTCATNTTGGCATCACCAAACCTAATNGTNTTGGTCTTGTCCCCCACCTTCGCTACCACCACGAACTTCTTGGTCGGATGNTTCGGGGTTCGNTTCGGCTTGTTGTACCCGCTTACGCCCGCGCGTGCCAGTTTTGGATCTTTTTTCGTAGCCATNNAGCCTTTCCTCNANNTGGTCTAATTGCTGCTTCAATTCCTTCAAACGATCAGATTGTTCTTTAAAAGCNTCATTTACNTGGCTAAACAAGGCATTTAACTCTGTCTGTGTCATTAACATTTATGACACCTCAACCCAAGAAGTAGAATCTTCGTCCCATGTGTACTTTTTGCCATCTGTCGGCATCTCGTTTGGCGCAGACCACAAACACGTAGCGTCATCTAAAACCCAGCTAGCATAAGGCTTGGGAGGAATAAAAGCGTCTCTAGACGAATCATAAACATACCCAGCACTAGCAAAGTTTTTTCTTATGGTTGCGTTATAAGAGGTTTGTCTCCATGTACCTCCAAGCAAATCGCGACAAAACGCCTCGCCTAGAGATTCCTGCTCATCTCCGTTTTCATCCACAATTACATCGTTTTTTATTGCGATAACCCGCAAAATCACGTTGTCAGTGCCAATCTCAGCAAAATGTGCCATCAGAACGTTATGCTCCCCGAACCAGTAAACTTGTAAATGTTATACGAGCCGTCCGTGCTAGTCGTTGGCGAACCTGTAGTTGCGGACGCAGTTGATAATGTTTTTAATATAACAACGCCAGAGCCTCCTGCTCCTGATGTGTTGTTGTATTCTGAAGCTCCACCACCTCCGCCGCCAGTGTTTGCTGTCGCCGCTGTCCCGTTTTGCCCATTTGTCGCGCCATCACCGCCACCGCCAGAGCCTCCTGAGCCCGGTGATCGCGGATTAGGGTGCGTTGCTCCACCGCCGCCGCCTGCATAGTATGTTGCTGTTCCTGTGATAGAGCTTTGTACGCCTACGCCGCCATCGCCGCCGTTTGCTCCACCGCCAGTGTTGTAATCATCACCAACGCCACCAGCACCACCGCCACCACCAGCTACATCATTATTTGTACTGTTATCAATACCACCAGAACCTCCAGCATACCCTTGCCCCGAAACCCCAGTACCTCCAGAGTTTGCTCCAGCGGTTCCAGAAACACCGCCTCCTCCGCCAGAGCCACCATTTCTGCCGTTTTGGCCGTATCCGCCACCGCCTCCACCGCCTGTTGTAGAAACAGTGGTAAATCCTGTGGCAGCAATAGAGCTTGCAGAGCCATCATTTCCAACCGCGCCGCTTCCGACTACACCGCTACCGCCACCCCCAACAGTTACGGTAACAGCCACCGATGAAGATAAATTATTCCATGTGCCAGTTAATAAGCCACCAGCCCCGCCACCACCACCAGACTGAGATCCGCCGGACGCCCCACCAGCAACCACCAAATACTCTACAGAATGACCTGCTGTTGGCCAGTTATCGCCGCTTTTTGCTACGTATTGCTCTTGTAAAGACCATACACCGCTGGCATCAGAAGAACTTGGATATTGAGCCATTTAACTCAGCTCCTCATACGAACAAACAGCTTGCAAATCGCTTGCAGCGCTAGCCGTCAAACGCAAGGCATCACCCTCTTCTAAGGATATTGGTTTTGAAAGAACATCTAAGGTTGCATCAGCAGGGACGCGAATTGTTTTTGCAACATGATATGCGGTCGATGATCTATAAATGTCTATGGAAATGTCAGCACTATCTGATCCATCAACATTAGAAATATACAAAGCATTTACTTTAAAAACCTTCCCACTGCTCGCAGAATTGGTAACTATTGCTGTTGCTGATGTTCCAACAGCCTGCACGGCTGTTTTCATGGTGATCGTAGCTACGTTAACTATATTAGGGGCTGCCATTTTATCCTCCGAAAATCATAGCCATCGCAATGGCTTTGCCTGTTGTAATGCCGCCACCGCCACCACCACCAGATTGATTAACAAAACTAAGGTTTCCAGAACCATCGGTTTTTAAAACCTGATCAGCTGAGCCATCTGACGTAGGCCAACTTAAACCATCTAGCACTACCTTGCCTGAGCCATTTGGAGTCACTGCAATGTTGCCGTTGCTGGCACTAACGATGCTGTTGCCGTTTACATCTAAATCACCACCTAGCTGCGGACTTGTATCACTCACCACATCCGATATACCGCCGCTGCTTTGAGCAACCCAGCTTAGGTTTCCAGAGCCATCGGTTTTAAGTACCTGGTTGGCACTGCCATCATCATTAGGAAGCGTAAGAGTATAAGACGCAGCCGCACTGTGAGGTGGGCCTTTAATGGTAATACCGTGGCTATTTTGCTCGCAGTTCAACTTAAACTGACCAGCGCCACGAGTAGCATTGCCTTTAAATACCGCTACGCCAGAGCCGTTAGGGTCTAGGTCAATATCAGCGTTGCTAGTAGTAACTATGTCGTTACCGTTTAAATCCAGATTGCCGCCTAACTGCGGGCTAGTGTCTTCAGAAAGATTGGCAAGTTTTGCATCTAGCGCGGCTTGAAGGCCATCTACGTTAGAAATAACATGGTTATGCGAGTCATCAGCAATTGTAACGGCAATGCTAGTTGTTCCTGATCCTGAAACATCACCACTTAATGTAATTGTCTGGTTGGCAGTTATGTATCCTTTGCCGTTAATACGATCATCAATAGCGGCGGCAGTCATTAATTGAGAATCTGAGTCTGCAAAGGTTTCTGATGACAGCAAAACCGCACCAGCATTAATGTCAGAAAATGCTACGGATGTTAAATAAGCGTCACTTCCACCAGTCAAAAGGCTCCCACTGCTTGCCGTTAAGGTAACCTGATCTGATCCAGAGCCAATCTTTAAAGAATCAACAATAACTCCGCCACTATCTGAGGTAATAGTTTTAGAGCCTAACGTAATAGACGAGCCGCTAAGGTAAAGGTCACGGAACTTTTTGCTAGACGATCCCAAATCGTAGGCTTCATTGGTGTCTGGAATAATGCTTTCACCAATTGCTGAAAGGGTAACTCCGCCGCCGCCACCGCCCGAAACAGTGCCGGGCTGGAAACGATTATTTGCAGCACTCCATACTAGTGCCTGACCATTTGACGGCGGGCTATCTGTAACATTTACATCAGTAAGATCATTGATCCTTGTAGCACCACGGTGCAGAACAAAACTACCTTTATTTTTGCCCTTGCCCTCTGTTTTGACTACAGGAAGAGAAACCGTCTTCTCTGAACCATCTGAAAACGTAAACGTAAGGCTTCCATCAATGTTGTCGCTTTTAACATTAGAAACGCCCGCTCCTTTAGCTCCTTGCGGGCCTTTTGGGCCTTGAGGGCCTTGAGGGCCAGCATTACCTTTGGGGCCAGCAGGGCCGGTAGCCCCTTTTTCACCCTTATCACCCTTCGGGCCTTTTTCGCCGGTCGGGCCTTGCTCTCCCTTAATATCGCCAAGTTCTGTGGCTATTTTTGCAAGGGCGGCTGCAACAACTAACTCAGACATAACTTATCCCATCAACTGATTGAGGAGCTTTTGCTCAAGTTCTTTTTCCGCGCTATTGTCAGGCGGAGCTAACTTTGGCTGATTTTTAGTTTGAAGCTCCTTTTCTTTTAGCAACGTATTGGCAACCTTTAACCTGCGCTCAAACTCGCGGTCTTCTTCGTTGCCTTCCTTCAAGTTCTTTGTGACAGCTTCAATCTTTTCAATTTCAAGCTCTTCTGGAGCCAACTGAGCCTCTACCGCCAGCTTGCTTGCTCTTGCTTGAGATTCCGCAGCCTGAGCGTTGAGTGCAGCAGTCTGGCTTTGCTGAAGCGCAAGCTGTACTTGCTGTGCCTGCATTGCCATCTGTTGCGCTTGCGGATTAGGCTGATTGGCTTGCTGCATGGCCGCGATCAACTCTTCGCGGTTAGACAGATTCATATTCTCAATAATGCTCTGCATCAATACAGGATACAGCGGGCTGTCCTGCTTCATTGTCTGTAGCAACTGGACAAGCTGAGTAACTTCATATTCCCTAGCGATAATCCCCAAGGTACTCGTAGCAACAAACTTATAATCCGCTACGGGGTAGTTTTCGGGGTCAAACTGCATATAACGGTGTGCAGCCTTGGTTACAAAGGGCAGGAGGAAGGACTGCTGGAAGTTAATAAGAGTACGCTTATGGCGCTTGATAATAGCGCCGAGAGACATACTGATGCCAGCGGCTGTTGCTTCACCATTAACCTGGCCTGCGATACCAGCAGAATCCACCGCCCCTGTAGCCTGTTGAACCATCTGCTGTAGCGCGGCGGCTTGACCAAACGTAATCTGGTTGACTTGCCCGAAGTTGAACGGCTGAAGTACTTCACGCGGATCTCCGTTAGTTAAGATCATCTTGCCGGGGCGTACCTCCGGTTTAGCCCCTCTAGGAAGCCGTGTAGCGTCCACAGCAAGCATTGGATGGATAGTGAGACTCAGAGCATCAATTCTTGCCCTAAGCTCCGTATCAAGCGCCTTCTGGCTGTTATAGCCTTTCTCACAGACGCCACGGCCCCAGAATCGCCCAGGCACTACATCCCACGGAAACGCCACAACAGGCCGGTCGTTCATCATGTAGGGGTTAGCTTCAGCCTTNAGCAGNACACCACCATTAGCNATCACAACNATNGCCTCGACATACATCGAGTCTTCTTCTACCTCAACGTCTTCCTTCTCCAGAAGCTCTTTGGGTACAAGGCCGTAGTATTTAGTCAGNCGNACNTTGTCATCNTTNTAGATNGTNAGGTCTTGATCGGGTTCCANATCNGTATCTGGAGCGGCTGATTCAATCATTGCCTCACGATANACNCCCTGTTCTTGCAATATCTCAACGCTATGGCGGCTGACAAACTCATCGACCGCCACACCGTAAGCATCCTCAACTGAGGTTGCTACTGGGTCTATTAGAAAGTTCTGCGGTAATACCGGCTTGAGCTTTACGACTACACGATCGGTAATGTTGACGCCAACAGCCTGAAGATCACCGCCCATAATCGGTTCGCTGGCTGGGGCCATTTCCTTAACTTCTTCTAGAACTATCTCACCAACACCCGTACCAAATACGGCTGAGTTAATCAGACATTCCGCTACAGCTTTACGGATCTTGCAGGCTTCAAAGTCTTCAGACAGCTTCTTTCTTAAAACCAAAGCGTCTTGCTTTTGCGGATCTGCTACATCGTCCGCTATATCAAACCACTTCCCCCGTCCGAATGTGGCTTCTTCCAGCTCTGCGACATTAGACTCTACGGCCTGCTGCAAAGCTGGAGAAATAATTCTTGAGCGTTCTGAAGCCCTTTGGGAATCCTCTGGACTCCACTGACCACGCCAGAGCCTGTAGTACTCATCAAAGCGGTCTTCGTAATTGGACTCGTAGTAATCGCGCCAATCATCACATTTGTTAATAACCCAAGCCTCAATAGACTGTTCGGCCATTAACGGGTCTGGGCTGTAGTCATCTGCCATTTTAGTATCCCGCTACCACATCCAAGATTTCGTGGTCTTCGATTTCATATTCATAGTCATAGGCTACTTCAGCCAACTGATCTATGTACGCCAACGCATCAATCAGGTCATCATGCGTCAAAGCATCTGGAAACTGAAACAACTGGTCAAGGAACTTAACATTCCATTCGCCTTGATTCAGGGTGATATATCCGTTTTCAAACCGGCCCTGTAAGGCCCACATCACCCNNTCNGTCTTNTTCTTGTTTCCGTGCGTTAATTCNTCAACNCTAAAAAACGTGCCATANCGCTTCATCAAGTCAGAAAGCGGCGACATTACTGCTTGTTTGGCGATTCCTTTTTCGATTCCGACACTGACGGGNCGATAGTCACGGACGGCNTGAAANATCTTCGTAGCCGTCTCATCAAGGCCCCAGCGACCGTAGATAATGTTTTCCACAAACCAGCCATTCTCGTTTACCTTCGCGACAGCAATCGCGGTATCGTCTAGCTTTGTGTTCTTGGTTCGCTTTTTGTTTACGTCCTCAAAGCCCGCCAAGTCAACNGCAATATAGTAATCGCCTTCTTCGGGGTCTTCGCCGAACCTAACCCAGTCCTCTTTGAACATTTCAGAGCCTCTAGCCTCAAATGAGGCCATAAACTCTTGTCTGAAGGCGTAACTAGACATGGATTTCTTGGCGATGTCAATTTCGCCAGAATCCAACATCGAATTGTCGTAGCTAGTAAAGTGCCAAGCCTTATAGGTTTCGTCATCCCCTAGCTCGGCATACTTGTACAGCTCGTAGAAATGGTTACGACCCATTGGGGTGCCGATAAACAACGCCTCACCCTTCTGGTCAGCCAAGGCAGGTCTGAGGATCTGCTCCCAGACATCTGGCTTCATATCAGCGTATTCGTCCATAACGAGGTACTTCAAGGACACACCACGCATGGTTTCGGGTCTATCAGCGCCTTTTAGGCTAATCGTGGCGCCGTTGACCAGTTTTATCTGAAGATTATTGATGTGAGAGCCAGCAATGACAGGATGGCCCAGTTCCATCAGGGTTTGCCACATGATGTCACGNGCCTGCCCCTGAGTCGGGGCTACATAAAAGACATGGCCCTTATCGGCTTGAAGGCCGTTGATAATCAATAGCCATGCGGCTAAGCGGGACTTTCCGGTACGTCTGCCAGCGGCAACTACCTTAAAACGGGTGGGATCAGCAAAAACATCTTGCTGCCACGACAAAAGACTGACGTTTAGGTCTGTCATTTACTCTTTTTTGCCCAAAAATAGACCGAACGCACCAGTTAAGGCCCCGGTCATTACCGAAACCAGTGCGGCCTGCTCAGGATTGGGGTCAGGCAGGGACATAAACCATTCTACAGTGCGATATGTCATGCAAATCATTGCAAACATTAGCAATCTTGGGATGATTCGCCATGCGTTGAGCCGTTCAGGGGTCATACGAAGTTCACCAGTGATGGTGGCATTTCAAGTAAATCAAACGTCACGACAAATTCCATATCAGAAGACGCTTCTGTTTGGGCTTTGACGACTTCGCCTTCGTGAAGGACAAACATCGGGCCACCACCTGAATCTAGCGTTAATCTGCCACCGCCAGATACGTTCTCAGCATCAAATATATCGACACGGTTGCTGCCGTCAGACTCAGCAAAGTGCAAAGAGGCGGTTTTTGTGCTGCCAGCATGATTAGCGACAAAAACATAGTAAATAATGACGTGGAAGCCGGTTGGCACGGTAAACATAGTCGTTTCCGTGGCGTCCGTAAGGTTTATGTGTTTGGTATATAACATCAGTATGTCCAAACAACGGGGTTTGTGTCCCGTATGTCTACATGAATAAAGGTTTTAGCCACGCCGATGCCACCAAAACCCATCTCAAAGGCATTTGCAAGGATAATATGGCGTTCAGCGCCAGAAACAGTGTAAATATCCGCAGCAATACCCTGAGAATGGGTGCCGGGCTTTTCTTTTTTGGCTTCTATCGAGTGCTTAGGATCGCGGTAGCCAGAGGTGATCGTAAAGGGAAAACCGCATCTTTCCCGTAATTCATCTAGCATTTCAAGAAACAGAGGCTTCATTTCGTTATTGCCCGTTTCTTGGCAGTCAAATTCCTCAATCTTGAAGTATTTCACCGGAATCGCCGTCAATAGTAGTTTGATTGATGGTTGTAGGCTCTGATTGGGATATTTCAGTACCCCCAACGCCCGTGATATTGATTTGAATGGCGGATTTGCCACTGTTCTGGACAATATCCTTTTCAAACGCGGCTACAGGTAAGATTCTATCCATGACCAGCTTCCAAGCCGCAGCCTGATTCTTGTGGTCATCATCCATTGCGGCATTAAAGATAGACTCTAAAACCTTCTTTGACTTTGGTGAGGCCAGCATACGGGCTTTATATTCATTGATAATCCCAGCATCGCCCTTGGGACGGCCTACTTTCTTTCGACCGCCCTTAGAATTGTGTCTTTTTGGGGTTTTAGCCGCTATCTCAGACCTCTTCGGACTGCCACGGCGTGGTGCAGGCTCTTTTTCGTCACCAGAATCAAGCATCATCTACTTCCGAATCAGTATCTTTTGCCAATTCTAGCAATTCTCGCAAAGAATCCGCTATATCTGCAAGATGCTCGGCAATCTCTTCTAGCACACCTAGGTCAGACATAGCGTCAGGGGTTAGTGAGTACTAACTTACAGCCACTCTACACGCCAAGGCAACTTACGAGATAGATTTTGGCCTGAAATATCAAAATCTTCACCTTTTTTATTAAGCCACCACATATCTGTGCAGCTTAATGCACCGTAACTCATCAGCCTTTTCATTTTTGCCCAAGCGTCTTCAAAATTATTAAAGACCTCGTGGTCATGCCACTCGATATTTTCTTCTTCATCCGGCAGAAAATAATCCTTAACAACCCTGTACTGATTAGTCCCTTCCATCATTTGCCCATCATAATGACGGAATAACCACCCATCTTAGGCAGTTCAGTGTCCTCAGGCTTGGACTTGGCATCATAGATAGTAGACATGCCAGCGTCCTGCATGGCCTTTACCTTCTCTTTGGACTTCTCGCACATTGAGTAGTAATCAATAGAGCGGTATTCAACAGTGTGATCTTTCATTTCAAGCTCCTAAACGTAAGTGTCTATTGCTCTGCCCTTCGTGGCATCAGTAGAAGGGGTGGTATCAACAGATGTGGGCTGGAATCTNACTTTNGAGGATTCCAAGGGCATCTGGGCATTATTCAAGGCAGTGGGNTCCATNGCAGGATTAGCTGCACCNGCNACAATACCCGTAGGCTTCTGCATCATATTGGGCCACTTAACACCGCCCACCTGCAAAGGGTCACTAGCCATACCGCAGTCCTCAAGGCTAATCCGTAAACAGGGCTATTCGATGCCTTCTGGCATCTTATTAAGCCCGCCTTTCCCTCCCTATCCTATATTACTTAATTCAAAAAACAACCCTTAAAGAACAAAAACCAGTACGACCAAGCCCACAATACCCAAGACCACAACCCCTGCCTGAACGTCAGTCAGGTGCATCGTCCTAGACTTTACCTGCTTACCTATCATCTTAATCATAAGTGTTACCTCCAGTGTTACCTTTCGTTACCTTTGAGTGTTACCGAAAGTAACATCGTAACACTTGTTCTGAGGGGTATTGCAAGGATTATCGACTTTTCAGTTTTGGCTTTTTTTGTGGGTGGGGGGGAACTATACACAGATGCTCGTTGACTCTCCCCTCCCCCCCCTCCAAGAAAGCGGCCGATTTAGTTGGTAAGTACTAACCAACGTGCCAACCCGAGCAATCGTCAACGGCAGTTCCCGGCCGGCGCGGATGTTGTACGGGTGAAAGTGTGGGACTGATAGGCACCCAATACGGTCACCAATACCCCAACCAAACCCCAAACAAATAAGCCCGGCTTGTAATAAATCCCTCGGTCAATCGTTTACTACCTGAACCCATTAACAGGCAGAGACAAATGGACGCAATGACAATGGCAGCGGTAATAGTGTTTGGGATCATTCCCGGCGCAATCGTAGTGGCTTCGATAGTCTGGCAATTATGGGATCAATGCCCATGGCAATAAGGTTATAAGAACACTGCCAAACATTTCAAAGCATTCTAAGAATGGGGGTTATGTGGCAAACCCTTGTGGCCTTATAATCACACCCATCGGACGCACTAACGCGCCGACAACTAAAGAGGGATCAACAATGAGCATGACCGAAACACTGGTAGAAAACACCCAGCCGATAACACTCGACGCAATCGCAACAGATTTAAACGGTGGCGAATGGGACGCGCTTTACTACGCGACCGAAGAGCAGATCGTCGCGCTGATAGATGCCGGCCGCATTTGCGAAGATTTCTTTTCCCGCCATCAAGATTACCAAGAAGAAATGCGCGTCATGATGAATCAGGTAGTGGCGGAGTTTGGCAATGTTTAAATATATCCGCCAAACATGGACAGTCGGCCGGGAGTTTGATTTCCCGGTCACCTTCATCATTCGCGAGATCATGCGCGGATTATTCACCCACGTTAACGCCATCACGGAAATTTAAAGCCCACCCAGACCCACAAACCGCACCGGGTGACGCCGCGCGGTTTTCTGGGTGCCAACACTGGCACAACAAACGAGGGAAATATCATGTCTGTTAAGTCTAATGTCTTGTCTGTCGTAAAGTCTCTGGAGTCTGAGTCTGCATTCTGTGAAATGTGCGAAGCTATTTACGAAGATACAGAATCCGGCGAGTGTTCATGCGGCGAGGAACTGCGTCCAATGTCTGGCTTTGATTGGCTGACCGATGCGCTGGATATTGAATGGATTCTGAACAATGACCGCACCATCAAAGGCGCGCGCATCCTAGTGGCATTTGGTGGGCCAAACATCTGGGTTAACACTACCGATAACACCGTGGAGGGCCACTGGTGGGGAAGCTCTCATATCGAACGCTTTACCGACGAGATTGGTCTGGCCGATGCTGTCGAAGAGCTATTCAACTGTTAAGAGGTTTGGTAAACTTCCAAAACATCAACAAAAGGGGATAATCATGTCTACTTATTCACAGCAATACGTTACTAAATGCGCGCCTTGGCTCTCTAAATCAGAGGCGGAGGCGGTTTATCACGCGATCCTAGATACCAGCTGGGACACTCATTCGGTTTATGAGGCCGAAGTGGTCGCCGTAGCCCGCGACATGTTCCCATATATCGAGGAACGCAAGCCCGCACCTATATCCGACGAGACTCAAAAGCAATTGACGGCCATTCGGCTGCGGGAAGCTATCGCCGGGCTGGCATCCGCCGACCGCTGGTTGTCAAAGATCCGCAACAGCTCCGATGATGTCGCCATGGCACGCCGTGACATCGGCATGATTGCCGACCGATTACAGGGGGTGAAGGAATGACACAGCTACTAGAGCAGGTGAGAGAAGCCTTGAGAGACCTAGAAGACAAGCACATGACCAGTCTTCTGGATCGTGTAGCGGCCAAGGACGACATCGGCGAACAGGACCGACAGATTGGCTTGGCAAGGGGCTTGGACTTAGGTATGGCCGCGCTGAAGCGCATAGAATGTGCAATCGAATTGAATGGAGAGCAACAATGAAAACAAGAAGAATTGTTTGGGACTTGAACACTTGCGACGTGCGGGTTCACGTTTACCTTGAAGCAGGGACGCGAGAAGAGCCACCATTGATGGAGATTGAAAAGATCACATCCGGCAATGGAGAGCAGGACATAAGTCGTCTGTTTAACCATGAGGCACTTGAAGACATGTTCTGGGATCAACGCCCGGATCTGGGGGACTTGTGATGAGGTGGTCTAATTTCACCAATGTCGTGCATTGTGAGTCCTGTGAGGAGACATTTTTCGATAATGGGGTAGATCTGGTGCAGGCCAGCGACCACATTGAGGATGGCCCCGATGAGGTGTGGTGCATCCATTGCCTAGATAATTGGAAGGACCACCAAACAAAGCATCACGGCGATGGGTAGCGACCGCACCGAAAAGCTCCTGCTGGCGGCTGCCTGTTGCGTTGCAGGCCTTTTGGGATGCCTAGTGACGCTGGCCATCCTCGTGCTAGTATTCTGACTGTGTAACGCGATCCCTCGCGTGTTGGCTGGTTTTAGGCGGTCCCAGTTCACTCAATACCGCCCCTTCTTCCGGAGGCCATCATGTACACCTACAAGGCCAGCATCCGATCTATTTATGATGGCGACTCATGCCGGGTTGATCTCGATTTAGGGATGGGTGTCTGGCTGCACAATCAATCCATAAGACTCTACGGCATAGACACCGCAGAGATCCGTGGAGGCACGCCAGAGACAAAAGCACTCGGCAACCTAGCTAAAGATTACTTAAAAAACGAGCTGCCAGAGGGCTGTACAGTGCTTCTCAGGACGTATATAGACAAGCGCGGCAAGTTCGGAAGGGTGCTGGCTTCGATCTACAAGCAGGAAGGTGACGGGTTTCAGACTAAAAGCCTGAACAATGTGCTGTTAGATATGAGGCTGGCGGTCGAGTATCACGGCCAGTCAAAGGAAGAAGTGATGGCACAGCACCTAGAAAACGTGAAGTACCATCAAGAGCTAGGCAATATCCCCCGCCAAGATGTAGAGAGAGNCGGCTGANACAAGGATAAGGGGCGGTAGCCATTCCGGAACCCGGTCAAGCCAGCCACCCCGATCTTTACTCATTCTGGCGAAGCTGTGACGGTGGTAGAAAACTCGTTGATTGCGTTTTCCATTGCCTCCATCGCCTCAGCGGCGCCGCCAGTGTCGGCAGTAGAGTCAACATGGACACGTTCTACCATCGGCTTACCTTTGGCATCCTTGCGATAAGGAATATCGTTAGCGTCGAGGACGCGCATGAGCTTGGGTGCGGTATAGGCTTTGAACATATCACCCAGTTCGCGCCAGTAAACATACTTATCAGACATAGTTTTACCTCAAAAAAAGCCCAGAGCTTGGGGTCTGGGCAAGATTGCCACTGCGGGAGTTAAGCAGCGGCTGGTTGATGTTACCAAGGAATGTCATCGGTTTCCTTGGCTGCGGGGGCTGCGGAATCCTTTTTCTCAGCCTTGTAGGTATTACGCTCTGCGTAAAGATTGCCTTTCTTGGATTCTTTGATGTCGATGTTTANCCACTCGTCATCAGGGTTGNNTTTAACAANGCCACCGANCCANNCNTTGAANTCATCNNGTTTNATAGANATNNTGGCNTTNANNNANTCNGGNGCATTNTCNTNAGGTNTCTTNANNANCATGCCNTNNACAAAATCTNTTTCTTCGCTCATTTCATATTCCTGTTTGGGTTGATTTTCATAACCCTGTTTTCGCGGGTAGTAAATATGCCGCCCTTCGACGGCGCTAGGTTCAGTGCCTCCTTCACATCGTTAGGTGTATCTTCAATGATGCCTCGCAACAAGTCCCACTCTTCATTTGCAACTGCGTGCTTAACATCGCAAACATAATCAAAGTTCTCACGAATGGCCTGCATGTACTCCAGAAACTCTTCGTAAGTTTCTACCATGAACGCTTTGATCCTGACTCAGCCTTATTAGCATCATCATCCTTGTCAGCACCAATACCGAGTGCCATCGATAAGCTGTATCGTTTTGCGTATGTCACTGCGCTGCCGAAGCTCTGCGCGGTTGGCTTGTCTGCCCTGACAATCATCCTTCCAGTACTCAATGACTCGCCAAATCCATACAAAACAGTTTCAATACAGGCCCCAACCTCACATTCGTGGCTGATCTGCTGTATCAGAACGCCCTTGCCATTGAGAGAGTCTTTTGCGTAATCCCACAATTTCTCGAACGGAACGTAAGAGCTTTTAAAATGGGGGTTGGTTGCCGAAGCCTCGGCGTGTGATAGCTCACGTTGAACCTCAAGCAACGTTGGTATTAGCCCACCTTCTTTGTTTTCGTCCATATTATTCCCTCCTTTGTTGACCTAAAAGCAGTTTAACTCAAGTTAACACAAGTTAACAAGCCTGCCAATCTTTAAAAAAGTTAAGCAATTTGTTGACAAGCTAGAGAGGCTGATTCAGAGTTATAGGTTCCGCTCAACGAAAAGGGAATCAAGTGGAAAACAAAAAGGGGCCGCTAGGCTTTAGCCCGTTTGGGGAAACACGCAAGGAAGTAGAGAGAGAAAGCCCTGCTTCAGTTCTCAACAAGCTATCAAACCTTCCAAAATTTAAGAAAGTAAGCCAGTTTGAATATATCGCCTGCTGCCCGGCCCATGATGACAAAAGCCCTAGCCTGTCAATCACAGACGCCGATGACAAAATCCTTGTCCATTGCTTCTCAGGCTGTACTCAGGATGAAGTACTCGATGCCCTCCGGTCGCAAGGTATGTGGTCTGAGGCTTCTACCAAGTGGGTCAGGACATTCTCTGCCGACGATCTGGATTACATGATGCACTGGTGTTTGGTTTACCACGGCGCTTTCCGTAGAGGCGAGAAGCTACGCGGCATGGATGCTCATAAACTGCAAGAGTTTGTAAAAGTCTTACAAAATAACTCAGCTTGGCGATATCAGGTTGTCGAGGAGGACGCATATCGTGGATAAAGACGACGAATTAATTAATAAGATCAGGGAGTTCAACGAAAATAGACCGCCAGTGGCGAGCTACGAGGATTACGAAAGGTATTCAGGAGTTAACGGCCATGCACAGCCGATTTCATCCTTAGCCAGATTACAGGCGGCGGCAACTAACCACCGNATCGCAGAGCTTGAGGAGAGGCTCGCTAACGAACGCGAAGTTATCTCAGGCATGATTACCACCGGAACCGTAACGCTCGTCTACGCGCCTTCTGGGGCCGGTAAGACGGTCTGGGTGCTAGGCAGCCTATTTAAGTCCATCCGCAACAACCTTATCAAAGGCTCAGACGTTATCTATTTCAACGAAGATGATGGGGCTAGAGGCGTGGTTCAGAAGGCAAAGATGGGCCAAAAGCACGGCATGTCGATGATTACCCTAGCTACAAGCCAAGATCCCGGCTTACGCACCACTCAGGATGCCTTGGGCTTATTGAACATGATACGCCTCGAGGGCCACGCAAATGGGAAGATAGTCATTTGTGACACCCTTAAAAAGTTCGCGCCAGTGCTAAACAAAGGCGATATGCGGGACATTCTCCATGTATTCAGGCAGTTCGCCGCAGCGGGCGGCACTGTTATCTTGTTGGGCCACTGCAATAAGCATCGATCGCTAGACGGTCGTTTAATCTATGAGGGCGTAGGCGATCTTAAAGCTGACGTAGACAATATGTTTGGCCTTGACCCCCTCAACGACAAGTTTGCCGACCATCAGGAGCTTTTGGTAATAAATGAGAAGGATCGTAGCCAGATTTCATTCTCTGGCGGGTTCCGATACAAGCAGACAAAAGAAACCGTTGGCTACGAGGAGTCTGTGGATTCCGTTGAGTTTCTCGATGAGGATGACATTAGCGACTTAAAGAGGAAGCAGGCGGCGCAGATCAATGTCGGCAAGGCTTTCGCCAAATACGAGGATGAGGTGTTGTTCCTTGAGTCCGTGATGAAGGGCGGCGCTGAATATAGTCAGGCCGAATTATATAGGATGCTCCATGACGAAGACCTCAATCCAAACGACTGCACCAAAAAGACCCTGCGCAACTGCATGGATTTGTTAAAAGGTAATATGTTGAAACTTCGCAGAACTGGCTCAAATAACACAAAGAACTATCGCTGGCAGGGTGAAAAGTGGTGAGAAAAAAACTGTATATAAATCATCGGTTTGCCCCGTTTGCCCGGTTGGCCCGTGTTTTAGGGGGCCGCCCCCAAAAAGTGGGGCCAACGGGGCCAACAGGGCTAACCCTTGATTTCATTGATATTTTTATTTGGGGGTAATTTATGTCAGACGGGCATAGATGGATTATCGATCATAAAGATAAATTGCAATTCTTTATCGACTTTGCAAAAGATCAGCTTGAGCAGGGCAACCATCTTGTGTACTCAATCAAGCCAGCAGGCAGGACTGAGCGACAGAACAATGCCATGCACTTATGGTTCAGACAGATGGCAGAGCAGCTTAACGATGCCGGGTACTCCAATAAGCACCCCTTTAATGAAGAGGTAGAGATACCGTTCACTGAAGGGTTGGTCAAAGAGATGCTCTACAAGCCCATCATAAAGTCCATGTACAACAAAACCTCCACCACTAGGCTCACGGGTGGGGAGCTAAGCGAAGCCGCTGAGGTGCTTATACGGTGGCTCTCAGAGAAGAAGGGGATATACGTCCCGTTTCCACAGACATTGAAGGATGAGCTGTAGTGGCGGCCCTCGGGGAAGATCACCCCTTTTACACGGGCAGGCGGTTCAATCGGCACACGATACTGGAGGACGGCATCGGGCAAATAGCCGGGAGGCTGGGAGAGGCAGAGTTTGCCAAGCAGTTATGCCTCTATTCGCCATCGTTCTTGTGGGTTGGAACAGAGAAGGGGTCATACGACTTTGTTGTAAAGCTCAAAGATGGCCAGAAGATAACAATAGATGTCAAAACTAAGCATAGAAACGTAGAGGCGAAGCCTCACTACAGCGCTCATGTGACCCTCAGCCAGAAAGAATACGAGGTCCACATATATGTGTTCGCCAATGAGGTTGAGGGTGAGGTAGAGCTTATGGGCTGGTGTTCTAAGCAGTGGTTCTGGGAAAACGCACAAGTCGTTAGTGCCGGGGATGTTGAAAGCAAGCAAACGCAATTTGTAGAAAGAGATGGGGCCGGTAAAGTTTCTTATGAATCTTTGCGGCCGATGAGCGAAATGTGGGAAAAGCTAAAGCCACACACTGAAGGATGAGTTATGAAGAATGACGCACAACTGGCCCTAGAGGCCGCAGAATCTATGGCAAAGCGGCTACAGCAGGACGTAGCCATAATGATGGATCTGAGTACTAGGCCATTGAAAGACGTAGAAGAGCCGCCTCTTGAGATAATCCGCTATCTAAAACCAAGAGATGAGTCTGTTGAGGAATCAATGTAATGGCTATTAAGACATATCAGGTAATGGTTAAAGAAGAAGTAACGTGGGATTTAGAGGTAGAGGCAACGAGTCACAAGGAAGCTAAGAAATTAGCTGTCAATGAGGTGGCAAACAACGAATGGGGTTACTTCCCCATGTTTGACAACATTCGGTACAAAATCTGTGATTCTTGGATCAAGGGAAATTACAATAATGGCGATTAAGCGAGAAGCCTGTGATGACTGGTTTAGCAAGTGTGTCAGACATAGAGACCAACACCGCTGCCAGTATTGTTTTAAGGAAGGGACGGACTGCGCGCATATCTACGGTCGAGCGAGGAAGTCTGTACGCTGGTCTATGGATAACGCAGTGACGTTATGCAGATACCACCACCAGTGGTTTACGTCGAACCCCGTAGCCTTTACTGACTGGCTGACAAAGCTGTATGGCGAGGGCCACATGGACATTCTGAGGGAAAAGGCCAATGCCCTGCTGAAGACTAATAAGTTACTGCGTAAAGAAATTAGTGATCATTACAGGGCAGAGTTTAGGAAGGCTGAGGCTGATCCGAGCTATGAGATTGTCAGTTGGAATTAGCTGTCTGAAAGAAGGGCGGCACGGAGTTCTTCGCCTCCCGGTATGCTCCTCAGTGTCTCAAACTTAAACTCAGTGTCCTTGCCTCTAAGGATTGAGAATATGTCGCTAAGATCTTTGCTGACATTCCCAAGCAGGCCGGTGGGAGGGACAGCGCTTTTGGCTAAAAAACCAACAGGATCACCTTGGAATTGCCTGTTTGCATAAGGCGTCCCTAGCCTGCCAAGCGTAGCCACCTGAACGGGCTGAGAGAGTGTATCCCTTACCAGCCCCTCCATGCTCGGGGCCTTGTCTTCATTTCCGAGGGCGGCCTGTGGAACACCTCTCATTTGGTTGATTATCCCATACCCTAGCCCAGCAAAACCCATGTATCTCGCGGTAAACTTGCCAGCTTCTTTGTAGTTTCCTTCCTTGAGATTCTGCACAATCCCCAGCCGCATAATCTCAGCTTGCTTAATCGCGAATCCGGTCATCATCCAGAATGGGCGGGCGGCTGGATGCTTTAGGTAATAGTAGGGTCGCCCGGCCGCTGATATAAGCTGCTGCTCGCCAAGCCTTGAGAACGCCATCCGCAAAACTATGTCAGAAACGTCCTCGGGCATCTCCTCTATGGTCTTGTTTTGAACAAGGCTTTTCCTAATCTTTGTAAGCTCTGCCGGGGTGGCGTAATGCTCAAGCTCATCAAAGTATTTGTCTCCTCGGGTTGCTAAATCGCGGAACTTATTGAGAGACGATCTAATTACAATGCCTTTTCCCGTCCTGTCTGCGGCACGGAAGAGAGACACTTTAAATGCAACGTCTTGATACCAATCTGAAACTTTATCAAGGGTTCCGTCTTTTCGTAATGAGTCATCAAAACCGGCCTGAAACTCTTGTATGTTTTTTGGGTTACCGCCAATGCCAAACTCGGTTATATCCATCCCCTCTCTATTCAGAATGGCTTTTAGGGTTGGCGCTGCCCCGTTTTTAACCATAGCAACAGCGGCGTCATGCAAATTAAGGAATGCGGAATCAAACTGCCCCAAGGTTCCCGCATAAGACAGCTTCATCAGGTTTTGTATGGTTGACCCCGGCGCGGACTTTGCGCCCTTAAAAGTTGTGGCTGTCAGGTTTGACACTGCATCACCCACTTCCCTAGACCGCGACTGTCGCTCTATCGCGTCTGCCAATGATGACATGAACGCACTTGTGTCGTCTCCAATCCCCATAGATGGCCGAACTTTAAATGCCTTCGCAAGCTCTATCAAAACCTGCTCTTCTGCTATCCGGTTTATTTGCGTGAGGATTGGGTTTGCGTATCTGTCCAGCTCGTCTTGCGTCATATCAGCCGCAAGTCCACGAGTTCGCTCTTGAGTGCCGGCCGTATAGACCTTTCCAGAAATAGTTGCCGGCCCCAAACTCTCTGTAATTCGGCTTTGATCTTTTTTCATGCCACTGGCCCAGAAGAACTCGTCCTTCCTAACCTCTGGCCTATATATTCTTCCTGCTTCGGCCTGATGTTTTCTGCTGTCAGCGAGCAGCGTTTTGAAAAGCCTATAAGCACCATCACTTACAGAGCCTTTGGCCATATCAGCAATGCTTTTTAGTCTGGCATTTGCCTCTTCAGCATTTGCAGCGGTTCTTAAATCAAGAAACATTGCTTTAACTTCGTAACCATCTGCCCACTCAGCAAGCTCTTCTAAATCATTGTTATTCTTTTTGCCAAGTCCTTTTGCCGATCGCTCGTCCGAAAAGTAACGGGTAAAAAGAAGCTCAGATTTTCTGGCCCCGCTTTCAAATGCAGACTCAAATATGCGCCCTATTTTCGGCCCAGCTATTTTAGATACCAACTTGGAGGCTGGTGCGCCCGCCTTGTTGAACCATGAGCCAGCGCCTACGTCGACTTTTTTAAGGAAGGACGGATCATTTTGGTAAAGAGAGCGCATAGATTGAACGTCATACTCTATAAGCTCATTAAAAAGCTTCGGCTCCGCATGACGGTCGGCAAGATTCATGCCGTCAATTACATCGTCAGCAACGCCAGCAGACCGTAGCTCCTGCCTGACAAATGCCACTCTGTCTGCCGCGTTTCCAGACATAGACGGAGCAACGGGCGTTTCGCCAATAGCCACAATGAGGTCATCGACATCCTTCTGGGCGGCCTCTATTCGAGCCTCACGGCCGTAAGATGCGGATTGCTCTGCCTCTTGCAGAACAAGTCTAGCCTCATCTAGCTCTTCAGAAAGCGCATCCAACTTGCGCTCATATTCAGGCATTGCGCGATCTGTGAAGTCTTCGTAGTCATCAAACGCGCCCCTGTTTTGCTCTACGTCATACCGGGTAGCAGCGTCATCTGCAAATCGTGAAAGCCCGGCTTCTGATTGGAGGTTAAACCCTCTCTCTGCGGCTTCTGAAGCCTTTGCAACAACGGCTGATTCCGTCATCCCGAGGCCAAGAATGTCTTGAAGAGCAGAAGAGAACTTACCGGGATCCCTTGTCACCGGAACAAAGCCCGCCCCGAGAGGAACTATTTCACCTATAGCCCTCACTGGCTTGGCTATTTCCCTTTCCTCCATGAACGTCTGCTCAGGGTCAAGAGCGGTGCCAGCAAGCCGCTGTCTTATGTTTTGTACCGGCCTGCCAGTAACAATTTCTGCGCCTGCCCTAATCGGGCTGGTTACAAAATCAAGAGCGCCGACAACGCCACTGACGCCGCCAGCAGACATCTCCTGCACACCCTCTACTAGATTCTCAAGAATGGTGTCATCTGCGCCTTCAATGCGGCGCTGAGCCGCTGCACGCTCCGCTTCGGCCTGAGCAAACTCCTGCTCTAGTCGCTCTCTTTCGGCTTCTCGTGACTCATCGACGTTGATTACATCAAGGCCAGTGGGGATGTCTTCGTTGCGAGGCGAGACACTCATGGTGGACATATACTCGGCAATCTGCGCCTCAGTCAGACCCGCCTCCCGCGCCCCATCGATATTGTAGCTTCTGTCTTTTGACAGATACTCAATTATCTCGCTGTCAGAAAGACCCGCTTCTCTGGCTCTTTTTAGATTATACGCCACGTTAGCTCTCGTCGAAATCTGATGGGTCTACACTTTTCTTCTCGTCATCCTCTTTAGCAGGCCCTTGCAATGCCGCTAAGTCTGAGCGTAGATTATCTAGGGTCTGGGTCTTATCAAGTCCCGCCGCCTCAGCAGCAAGTTCTGTCGCTCTGGCCTCGATCTTTTCTCTATGCGCGCGATTGTTAAGATCTGGATCGCTGGCATCCCCTCCAAACATCCCAAACTGTGTTCCAAACGCAGGCGGATCTTCTTTCATTAGCTCGTCAATCGCCGCCTCAATCTGCGTGTCCCTTTGCCCAGCCGTAACCTTGCTCGGGTCTATTTTCTCTATTCTGCGGATTTCTCTTTCGAGCGTGTCTATTTTGTCGGCCTTTTCCACCTCTTGCCTAATCGTGTATCTCAGGATTTCGGCGTTAATGACCTTCAGGGCGTCTCTTGCTTGACGCCTTTCTGTTGCAGAAGACCAAGTTCCTCCAGCCGCAAAGTCTGGTTGTTTTATATCGTCAAGCCGCTTTTCAAGTTGTTTTTGTACCAACGGGGGAAGGTTAGCTAGAGAATCCCTTGCGCTCTGTATCGGCAGCGGTTTTGTAAGGCTTTCCTTCTCGGCCTCAATGTCGGCATTGAACTTATCGTTCCTTGCTTTTTCTGTTTTAATTTTTGATAAAAACGCGCCAAAACCGGCCTTGTCAACATTCTTCTCAAATTGCTCAATGACACTGACCTCGTTTCCAGCAGCATCTTTTACAGTTTCATTTGGGTCTAACGCAAAATAAGCAGAAGATATTGCCTCTCTTTGCTTTGATTTTGCGGCGTCACTTTCAGACTGAGTTTTGCCAGTAATCCCGCTCGTGCTTATGCCCGCTCCAGCAGCAACTCTCTCCATGATTTTCTCAATACGCATCTTTTCTTCTGGCGTTGATGCGGCGAGTCTTTCCGCTTCAAGCTGATTGAGAGAATTCTGAGTTCGTTGCTTAACAACAGAGTCTCGCGCCTGTGTTGCCTGCAATACTGCTGTGGCGTCACCAGTACGGGCCGCGTCTGAGACAGCTAGGTTTGCCAAATCAACGGGGTTGTCCATCATCCCTAACAGCATACTTCGCCTGTCAGACATGGCCTTGGCAGACCCTATCTGCTTGCCCAGCCCCTCTATGTCGCCAAAGTTTGGGTTGGTCAGTCCCGCAAGAAGACTTCTGCTAAATGAAAGAGCCATGATTAATTCCCGAAAAGTGTGTTAGTAACAAAATTGCCAATCTGCGGAGCCGCTTGGCTGCCAATCTCGCTAAGAATACCCATGATTCCGCCTTGGCCTTTGCCTGAACCTTGTATGGCCCCGCCAAGCAAGCCAGTTCCGAGCCTACCCATAAGCTCTGCCTGACCGATACCTGACCCCAGAAGGGCGTCTAGGCCCGCTATAGAGGCTTCACCGAATAGGCCAGTGCCATAAAGCTGACCACGTTGTGCTAACTGAGAAGCCATCAGGCCACGCTGCAGGGCGTTCAGCGCTTGGGCTTCTGGCACATATGCCCCGCCCAGCATTGATGTGCCTAACTGGGCTTGCTGCCTTTGCTCTGCCTGAGCTTGCTGTATAGCCGCCAGTGAGGCCCTAGCCTGAGCTTCTTCCTGAGCCTTAGCCAAGGCTAATTGCTCTGGTGTGCCACCAAACATAGCTGTCTGAACACCCAACCGGCCTTGACTAGCAAGTCTTTCTTCAAGGGCTAAACGCTGACGCTCTTCTTCAGCAAGTTGAGTTGCGCGGATTCGATCAAATACTTCCTGCTCGCGCTGTGCAGTAGGAGTCATAGCCTGCTGGGTAAACTGTTGCGCGCCAGAAAGCATACTCTGTTGAATAGCCTGCTCTTGAGGCGTCAGGCCAATTGAAACATCGCCGGTAGCTCCAACATCTATGCCAGAACCCATGCCTGTCGTTACAGTAAATGGCTTGAACTGCGACCGCGTAAAGGCTTCCTCAGCAATTCCGCCAGCACCAGCCAAAGCCCGCTCGCCAATATCGCCTAGCCTGCTATACGCCCCAGCTAATGCCCCAAGGCCACCAGCAGTAGATGCTATAGGCCCAAGATTGTCTAGAACACTGCCAAACAATCCGCCAAGAAAACTGCCACCAGATTGCTGTGCAGTCATATCCGGAATGTTTAGCTCATTGAGCATCTCAAAAACTTCTTGCTCTGTAGCCATTAGTGCGTTCCTCTCACATTAAAAATCATCACAGCGTCTTACCTATTAACGCTAATACATTCATTTCCTGTAGGGATATAGAGCTACCGTTTACTTCTGTTTGCAAACCTACCGTAATCACAGTGCCATTACCCGTACAATTTAAAGACTTGCGGCTAATCAGATCGCCAAGCGTAAACTCAACAGCCGTATATTCTGACACGCCATAAAACCCCGGCGTTGATGAGCCAACCCTAAACCTAGAGGTGTTAGCCTGAACTGAGAAGTCATACGTCCAACTCAGGATAATATCTGCGTCATTACCACCAATGATTGTGGGCCGTATCTTCTTGAGAATCTTGATCTTTGACGGATCGCCAAATGTCAGGCCGGGGCTGGTATACCGGAAGATATATGACGAGTTGTTGTCATCAAAGCCGTCGTAAGTGCCAATGCCATCAACCGTGCCAATATAAATGTCACCATTGCGATCTCTAGCAAAGCTCTTGAAATCAACACTAGGCCACTTGGTTACACGGAATGAGCCGTTTTCTAGCTGACCCCTCAGATCAAAGCAGTAAATAAGGTTGCTATCGGGCAAGCCTAGTAAATAGAAGTAGTTTTCAGGGCTGTAGACGCTGGTAGCGGGGTTGGTTTTAGAAGCCAGCTTTGCAATCAGGTCTTGCTTCACGTTACGGCTAAGGTCAGATACCGGCAGAGACTTCTCTTGAATCACCCGGCCAAGGCTACGCAGACCGTCATCACTCAAAAACAGCAAGTCAGTGCCAATGCTTTGCACCGTCTTACGGTCGATACAGCCTACACCGCTAATCGTATCTGCAATAGACATAGACGCAGGGGTGTCTGCGTTTTGATACACCAAAATGCTGTGTTCGCCAAAGATAACCAGTAGGCCATTGTGTGCCGCCAGTGCCACCACCTTGTCAGCACCATCAGGCCACGCCTTAGATACGTCGATAGAGCCGCTAGACCCGCCACTAAAGTCATCACCGTCCAGTAAATCAGACCAGTAAATAGTAGTGTCGTTAGTAGTTGTGCCAACCACCCACAATCGGCCAAACCCAGCAATAACTTCATGGCAGTACTGAGCCGCCGCAACAGAAGACCCAGATACAGCGGTCATCTTGGTCACTGCACCCAGACTATTGCTATACACCAAAGGCTCGTAGCCACGCTGAAAGAAGTACGCATGATCGTTGAAGTTTACGATCTTCCAATCATTCGCAGTGATGGTGTATGACGCAGGCGTGGCATCTACCAACGTAGTGGTGCCGGTCATAATCTTGTTGTTGCCAGTACTGAAGATAACTTCGTTACCAGCACTGTCGTAAAACTCATGGATATTGTGGATGTAGTCAGTACCCAGCACTGTCTTGGTAGTCGTGATAACACTGTTGCCTTGGCGAGAGGCCAATCGACCCTGTCGATCAATAATCGCGTTATCTGCGACTTCTGCGAAGGATGTATCCTGCGCAATAGGCGAATCCTCCGTGTTAATGCCACGGAAGGCGGGGGCTACCAGATCAATACTTCTTAGCGGCTGTGCCATAACCTATCCTACGGTGTGTAGAAGATTGTCTCTTCTGGGTGCTTCTGGGCATCTAACGCAATCGCATCAGACAAATGCTTGTCAGCTATCGCAAAATATTCTGCTGTAGACGTACCACCCGTCTCGCCTCTTTCACGCGAAAGCAGGGCTATTGCCATGTGGATAACAGGGCTGCTAGGTATTACAAGGGTGTCAGCGTTTGCGCTTAGCTCTGTATTTCTATTGACCATCTTGACCTTGAGCGAATACACGCCGTCAGGCTTTGGATATACGTCAATCTGCGTATCACCACTAGCGTCTAGGCCGTTGTACGTAAAGTATCTAGGCGACCCAGATACAGGCGTATTGACAAAGAACTCATTGTCAAACCATGCCTGCGTTTGATATTCCATTTCGGCATTAGAGGTGTCGTTGATAACCCTAAACACCTTGCCTTCATTACGGCTACCAGTGAGTGAATAGGTGTAATCATCTGCTGCGGTCGTAATTGTTAGCGTAGTACGCAGACCTGACCAGTCCCACGCAGTCTCAACCAAGTCCTTTGCATCATTTACATAGTCGCCAACCATGGCGCTATATGTGCTTTCAGATACGTTGCTTACCTCGTCCTCTCTGAGACGCCGTAATACGTTATTTACCAAGTTCAAATATGTCATCAGGCTGTCCCTGTAAATAAACCTAATCTTTGCAACTGTTTATCAAGATCTTGTCTGGCATCCCCAACAAGAATCTTAGGCTCCTGAAGCGTAGGCGCCTGTATGCGAATGTCAGTTTCTGATAAAGGATCAAAAGGCTGTGCAGCCATAGCTGGTAATGTGGCCAATGCCGCGAGCATTCCTGTTCCGTCTAANCCATCACCACCATTATCGCCGGGGCCATCGCCGGGGCCATCGCCCGGCCCTTTTCCGGGACCTTTGCCGGGGCCTTCTATGCCGACTGTTGTGGTTGTAGTCGGCGTAGTCGTTGGCGTAGTCGTTGGCGTAGTTGTGGTTGTAGTGGTTGGTGTAGTGGTCGTAGTCGGCGTAGTCCCAGTAGTCCCAGTAGTCCCAGTAGTCCCAGTAGTCCC
>FUFK010048098.1_pt1 | contig 25851 bp, 47 predicted proteins | sample 1021851 | NCBI WGS metagenome assembly FUFK01 (sample SAMEA51879418, study PRJEB19060) | metagenome | reverse complement strand
CGAACAGCAAAATTAGGGTGAACAATGTACATTGTGTCAGCCGATTGAGCAAATCGTAAATCTTGTAAATAAATATTTTGATACGGCGTAGTTTTTTCATATATTTTTGTTGCAGTGCCGCCAGAAGTATAAGCAGTAAAGCCAGAAGCATCTACACGCCCACCAATAACTTCGTCTAATACAAATGTAGTGCTTGTGGGTTGTGGACTTGTAGAAACACGAAAGTTTCTATTATTAAGCTCAGTCATACCACCAACGCCACTAATAAATATTTCTTGACCTCCAGCGCCAAATCCATGAGCGCTGCTTGTTGTTATAGTAAGTTGACTACTTGCATAGTTTGCACCAGAAATTGACACGCCTGATGATTCTAAAACTTGCAAATCATTTCGATATACACGCATAGTTTCATTGGTAAATTCTAAAATATACGTGTCTGATGTTTTAAATTGAAACGGTATTAATCTAACAAAATGATTTCCAGCAGCACTGCTGCTAGAAGCACATTGACCTAAAAACTCTGTGCCTGGTCTACGTGTTACACCACCATGAGGCATAACAACCATATTCGTAAGATCCGACAAACCCTCACGATATTTTTCTATATTGGTACGGCCCTCTAGCCTTGGGCTAATTTCACCTGCTGTAAAAGAACTAAATGCTGGTGCTGACCGTGCCATTAGAACCTGCTTTCGATAAAGTCACTTGCCTCTAAACGTTGCGTTGCGCCCTCTGTTGCATCGTTAAATCGTGCTTCGTTAATTTTTGCTTCATATAAAGATGTTTGTATCTGCACCATACTCGTTGATCCTGTTATGGCATAGCAGATTTCAGCAGCCAATCTAGCAGCTATTGCTTCTATCAAGCTTGCATCATACTGCTGTGGATCAGTAATGCGTCCAATATATTTGATTTGAGCAGATCCTTCGTCTGTAAGAAGTTTACGGCCCTCTATAACAAATACTGGCCCACCAGTGTTATTTGTAATGTTATCTTGCGGATACGATAAAGAACCGTTGCTAAATTCTAGTACACGCAAACAAAAAGGATCTGTTGGTAAAGAATATTGATACGTATACCCAAATGTAGGAGCAACAGTATCTTGTGCTAAAGCTGCACGATTAATTAAACAATTCCAAGGATGTGCGCGAGATACTGCATCTCTTACGGACTCGTAACGCTGATTTACTACTCGTGCCGCTTTACTGTTTTCATCTAATGAGGAAATATTAGAAGCGCCTAGATTGTTTAGCGCAAAGTTTGCAATATCAACTGTACTAGCCATGTTTAATTCCTATTCATTAAACTTGTTTTAGTTGCGCCGCCAGCTTTAGATCTTTTTTCTGCTGCTTCAACTGCTTGTTTNATAGTTTTAAATCTTGGGAATTTTTTTTCGGTTCTTTTTTCATAAGCTTGCGCTTCATCCCAAGCCTTGTCTCCTTTTAAAAACTTCGGCTCGTTAGTTTCTGAATCAAACCATATTTGAGGAATATTCCAAGCTGTCCCCTCTGGAGAAGTTTCTGAAGCTAAATATTCAGTAGCCTTACCACCACCAGGCAGCTTAATAGGCTTGTGCTTCTTTGGGTTAAATGGAACCAAACTTCCCACTTTTAATCTCCTGTAAAAGAAGGGGCGGCGAACCGCCCCAACCTAATTAGTCAACCACATACTTAATGGTTACTTCGATAGTGCCTGTGCCAGCAGCACCGCCCATAGTGACTGTGATAGCCACACCATCTTCGTTTGTGTCTGTCTCTGTGCCTGAGCCTAGAGCTAGAGTAGCGAGGATGTCTACTTTCTGAGCAGATGTTGAGGCAGCAGCAGCTTTGTATGCAGCAGCAGCGGCAGATACAGCAGTACCAGCAGCATTTGTGTGTGCAGCATAACCAACTGACAATGTTGTTGAAGAACCTAGAGCGTCATGCGCCAAAGAACCTTCAAGCAAACGTGCGCCATCTGGAAGAATAAACATTTCAATAACATCACCAGATGCTAGAGAGGATGCTTCGTAAACGCCATGAGCAACACGGACACGACCGCCCAGCTCATTCGCCTTGTTCATCACGGCTGGAGTAGCTCGTGAGTTAGTGCGTTGTGTTGAATAAACAGTAGCCATTAGTCAATCTCCTTATTCGTTACACGCAATTTCTACTACTTTTTCCTCTTCCATCCGAGTAGCTCCGATGGTTTGGCAGTAATAGACTTGCGTTGAGTATGACTTGTCAGCTCGTTCATCAATACGTGCGGCTGGCTCTTTGCCAACAGCAAGCTTCAGTCCGTCCTGTGCAAACGCAATAACCTGACGGTCAGAGTTTGAGTCTGTGTTTAGACGGTTAGACACGATGAAGTTAAAGCCTACAAACGAGTTAATCTCACCTTGAGCCAAAGCTTTTACAGTGTTGAAATCGCTTGAAGTCACGGTTGTATTGTTCAACAAGTCAGAGATCTGCTTTGGTGAAACAATAATGTGCCGTGGAATAGATGGATCAACACTTGCTGCATCTAGCAATTCTTTAGCAGATACTAATTTAGCAATAGTTAAACCAGCGGAACCATGAGCAATTTTTTGCCCTGCTGGTAGCGCGGTTGATGTTGAACCGTCTTTACCTGTTTGCGATGTGCCAAGCGCAGCAGTGATGATAACATCATCCATTGCTCGACCCATAGCAGCAGCGGCTGCACGGCTATATGTTGACGTTGGGTCTACAAGCAAACGTACTTTGTCGCTGTCATCAATAAGATCAGCATATTCGTAGTCTGACATTGTAACCATACGTCTTGTATGCGGTGTTTCCACTAGTGGTGTATCCGCATGACGCGATGTTCGCAGAACAGCCGCAGCTTGTCCTACTTGATCAAAGAAAGCTTTTTCACCGTTAACGCTTTCTGTATCTACTGCATTACGCAGCAAAGAACCCATCTGCTGCGATAGCATTTGGACATTAGCGCTAAACTGGTTGACAAAAGCTGTAGTAATTTGGGTAGACATGTTGTCTCTCCTACTTTTGTTTCAGTTAATGATTNNTGCGCTTGGTTGTCTCTTGCGAGGCCGTGCTGCTACTTAGGGTAGCTACTCCGCTTGACTACAAGCTTACTTGTGGGCCTTTCGGTTATCCACTAGGTATACTCCCGAAGCCGTAACACTTCATTTACATAAGTGCCATGCTCTGGATGCATCTTATCCCAATATGGCGTATTGGGCAATGTCATTTCTGTAATTTGCCTTGACGCCTCTTCTGGTGTCATAATTAGCTCTGTTGTTTCCCCTGCTAGATTGTCCTCTCCAATCTGTGCAGCAAGGTTAGAAAACATCTTAACAATCGCTGGGTGATCTCCTAACATGCGACCATCAGAAAGAACTATGTCATCAAAAATTTCTGTGTCACCTAAAAGATCACGAGCTGCCATTTGAGCCAGTTCTAATCTTTGTTCAAACGCCTGACCAAACTCTTCTTTTAATTCTTGCTCCGATGCATAACGTGCTTCTTCAGCGCCTTTTTCATATCCCTGGTTTACACCGTCTACTGTGCTACGAATAAAAGCCATCATTTCATTTGCCTGATTTGCATTTAATCCAGCGTTTAGAGCATGTTCTCTAAAAGAGTTCATGTATTCATCTGCTAATGGCGCATCATCTCCAAGGTCATATCCACCTACTTCTGTTGGTGCGCCAAGTTTTGTATAGACTTCTCGCCACTCATCTTGTGTAGCAGATTTGCTAGGTATTGCTATTTTGTCAGCGCCAATCATACGTTGTGCATTGACGTAACTTTTTGCTAATGCTCCTGGATCTGTAAAGGTTCGCAAGCTCGGTTCATTGCGTAACTCTTCTGGTAAGCTTTCTAAAAAGCCAACTGGTGCAGCCTCTGCCACAACAGGTTCTGGTGCAGCTTCTTGAGATCCTGTATCTTGGATTGCCTCTTCGCTCATCTTGGTTCCTTCCCTTCGGTCAGCATTCGGACAATCAGCAATACGGTTGCTCGCTGACCTTCATTAAATGATGTTTCATGTGGATTGCCCGAAAACGTGGTTGCCTCAAATCCAAACCTAGATTTAAGATCACTCAATACTCTTTGCCCATCATCTGTATTAAATGTGCGCCTGTATGCTAATTTTAGCTCTTCTAATTGTTTCATTACTCTGTATCACCTACAGCTTTAATTAATGGAGCTACCTGTTGTGCTTGCTGCGCTCCCATCATTTGATCTTGTTTAGCTTCTTGTTTTTCAGCTTCTTCTGCCTGTTCATCACGTATACGAGCGACTTCCTGATCACTACGTATAACTCTTGCTGGTATGCCTGTAACCTCAACAAGATACTGCACAAGTTTATCGCTATCGAGATAATCCATAACAGGAGCAATCTCTGCTACCTGCATCATTACCTCAAAACCTCGAAGCATGGATTGTAGATCTGTAAGTCTTTGCGCTTTTGCAAGTGGCGAAACATATTCAATATCAATATCTTTGCCTTGTAGTTGCTCAGGAGCAGCAGGGAGGAGGCCATTCCTGAGCAGCAACGCAAAAGACCGCGAGATCAAAGGCCGCAATAACTCTGATTGCAACCTGCCAAGGACAGGCCCGAGAAGCCTCATTTTCTCTTCATTGCGCTGCAACACCTCAGTCGCTGTCATGGCTGGGCCTTGTGACATAAGCAACTGATCAACAAAGAAAGCTTCGCGTATTGCATTACGCCTTTGCTCTTCCATGTTTAAACCTAGTGGATTGTTTGCGCCGATTTGTAACGGCTCTAGTCTATCTCGTGTGCCTGTACGAAAAAAGTTTAGTGCGCCTGGTGTTGTTCTTACTGGCAATACAAAACCGTCATCTGGAACCATCAGCGGTGGGTCAATCTGTTTCTGCGCTGCACGTATTGTTGTCTCAGACATTTTGTTAACCATCTTTACATCTGGCAATGCATTCATAGCTGGTGAGCGCCCATAAGTGCTTACGCTGTCTTTATTGAATCGTGGAACCATAAAGGGAAAGTCATCAAAGCCACCTTCAGAAATTAATGCTTTAGAATCAAGATGATAGTAGACAGATGCAATGGGTTTGCTTCTTGCTACCTTACCTTTTGTTTCCCCTCTTGGATATACAACGTGAATAAGATCATGTTCCTTGTGCGGATCATTCTTTAAATCTTTTACCATTTGTGTTGGCAAACTGTCCTCACCAAATCGCTGCGATGCAGCACGAGCAGTTATTTTAAACTTACGATATACTGTGTCTACAGTTCCATTTGCATCTTCTGCTACTGTTACTTCTGCAATGTGTCTCGATGAAAACCGCAACCCTTCCCTGTCACCTTCTACGTAGAAAGCAGCAGTTCCGAACACAACTAGATCATAGTACAGCTCGTGGATTTCTTGCTGAAAGTTAGACCTATTGAACGCTTGATACATTTGATCCATACACAGCTCTAGCCACTCATTAGCCATGTCATCATTTTGCAATGATGGATCACGGTATCTCATCGAGAACCAAGGGGTACTAGGAGAAGTGAGCATACCATGCAAAGAGGACGAAAGAAGTTCTACAGCGTGTACTGCCGTACCGTCATAAATTAACTCAGTTCGCTTATCCCCCTGGGTTCTCTTCTTGGTAATATCTGCTTTACGAGGCAGCATATAATCTGCTAGTTCTTGCCAATGCTTTTCCCAATTAGATCTTTGCGTCTGCAATGTTTTAAATCTACGATCTAGCTGCGCTATCAAGGGATTTACTTGTGCCATTACATCATTCCCATACTATTCATCATTGAGCGTTTCTTTTTCTTTTTATTATCTGTTAACCCCTCTACAGCGCCACCTTGAGTTCTGCCAGCCATTTTTTGCTGTAGACGCTCCAAAGGATCAACCGTCATATCCACACGGCGCTTTGCTGGCTGCGAAGATCTAGCGCCCATTTCACCAGCCATGTTGCGCCTGTACATCATGCTAACAAGCCTCCCATTAAAGATCTGCGTGGACGTACAGGAGCTTGGGCAAGAAGTCCTTTAGGTGTTGTTTTTATAGTAGATCTTCTTCCTTTTCTTACAGTATCAGCAAGTTTTTTTTCTGCTTCGCCACCTGCTATTTTTTCTAACTGAGCCGCTTCTTCTTCGCCGCCTTTAGCAGTAGATGTACCAGCTCCAGTATCAGGTTCTGTTGGTGCATCTAGGCCCTCACCTTTCCCAGCTTTATCTGGATCTTTTTTAATACCTTCATCCAAACCTCCAACTGGCCCTAATGCGTCTGTAGAGGTAATTGACTTTGGTGGTTCTGGAACGGTCAGCTCATCCGCTTTTGTAATAGTTGATACTGGATCAGATTTTTTTGTTGCTGATGTAGCTGTGGATGCAGATGATGATCTTTTTTCATCTCTAGGATTTCCAAAAATGTCTTTTCCTAGATTATCCATAGCTGCTTTGGAACGTGCGGCCCTATCATCTAATCGCGCATAGTAATCAACATCTTTGGTTTTCATACCAAGATCCATCTGAATATCATCTTTGACCTGTTGAAAGCCAGTCTTTGGACTTTTGTAATTACCCCTACCTGCTAAACGAGTACCAGCAGCTTGCTTATTAGCCTCTGCGTTTCTCTCTTTATTTGTTTTAGGTGCTGCTGCACCACCACCGCATAAACCACCCATTATACCAACTCCTTTTCCATAATCATTCCAACAGGATTATAACCAAGGCGCTGCAATAACTTTGCGCCCCTTTCACTCTTTATGCCAGAAGTAGAACCTGTTGTAACACTCACTGCACCGACACCTTTTGCCCATTCTTCAAACATTTTCATCAGGCGAACACCAATCATGCCGCCCCTATACTTTGGTATAACATACCAGATATAATCAGCCGCGACTAGTGTATTTGAATATGGGTAGTAATAAACCATACCAACAAGACACCCAACAAGGTTATTTCCATCCCAGGCCGTGAAAATATCGCTGTCATCATTATCAATACGTTCTTCAATCCATTCGTGCATTTGATCAAAATTAAAGTTAGCAAATTTCTGATAGCTTTCAGCATGAAACATTTTGCAAACTTCCGTTACTTCAGCCGCATGAATAAACTTAGCAATCTTATAATCAAGCTGCGAATGGGTCATAATCAGAAACCGCTTGCATTTGTGGAGCTTTAGTCAAAGGCCCACTTTCTCTCAAACCTACTGCAAAATATCTAAAAGCATCAGCCGCATGGGATGACCAGTCATGCACAGGGTTTGCACGGAAGGTACGAGTACGATCATTGTAAGCTCTATGGTATTGCCGCAAACATTCCAAACCCTGCTTACACTTCTCACGATCAAACCACAGCCTGGGTATTAACATCTGCGCCGCATGTATGCCATCCTCAACAGGAAGCTTGGGAACAACGCGAAAGTTTAATCCTAGATCCCAGGCTACTTCTCTACGGCTCTTACCACTACCCAGCTCACGCACCTCTATATCGTGTGGCGCATTATGCGTACCATACAAATAATTCTTAGAGTTAAGGATCTGACAGTAGTGGGGTAGCCCCTGATTTCTATTTTCATAGAAGTCTATCACATGCACAGCTCTGCCAACTGTCTGCGTATACCAAATACTGGTACTATCACCAATACCTAAATCCCACCACGTATCAACACGCACAGAAGGATCATACGGCACATTCGTAACTCTGCCACTTGTCGTAGCCTCTTCTAGCTCCTTGCCATAGATAGCACCTGGCACATTTGCATTCCAAGAACACTCAAACTCTTGCATGTATTGATCATTAGTCATCATCTGCTTTGCAGCATCCAATTCATCCTGATCTAACAAACCAGTCTCACTAGCCTTATACACCGCACTCAACCAATCTTCATCAGCAGAAGCCTGTTCATAATAATCATAGAAAACATTATGACCCTTCGGAGTACCTACAAATATACAAAACCCCTTACGATCAGATAATGCTGGCCTTAATACTTCTGGAAATACATTCTCAGGCATGTCAGCAACCTCATCCATGACACATCCATCTAAATATATACCACGTAAACTATCAGGGTTTTCTGCACCGAGTAAGCTAATCCTAGCACCAGTAGGTAAATCACACCGCAATTCAGTCTCGTGAAACTTCACATTCGGTATACCACCAGCAAAATGTTTTATATAATCCCAGGCTACGTTCTTAGCCTGACGATACGTAGGGGCCATATAAGCATACCTGGGGTTCGTCTTACCAGAAACTAATGCATCTCTTAATAAATGATTTATAGCCCATACAGTCTTACCAAACCTTCGATGACATACAACAACACCCCAGCGCTTTACCTGCATCTCATTATGCAACTTCATCTGCAACGGCCTCGGGTCATATGGTATCTCAATGTGCGTCAATGCTGTACTACCTCTTTCTGATCCTCGTATATCAGTATGCCATGCGACTCCAGAATAGCCTCGTAGACGTCCAAAAGCAATATAGCACATTCTAGCTGCTCAGAAGCGCTATCGCTATCTGTGATGCCTCTCCGTAGCTCTGAGATGTGGTTAATCGCTGCTAGTTGGGGAGGAGAGAGGGGCTGTGTCACACTCCCTGCTCCGCAGGTATTATATGTAGACAGGAGCGGCGGCCTGATCTGGGGAGGGTGGGGGGTCGGTATTCGGCAAAAATGCGCTGCAATCTGGCAAATGTGCTGCTAACCCTGCAAGATTTAACATAATCTATATTATGCGAAAACAATCTGCCCCTCGTGCGCGTAGCTCGGCCACGCAGGATGTTTACTAGTACGCTAATGCACGACCTGTTCATCATCATCCGTTGCACTAATAGCAGTATCACCCCCTGCCCATGATATGGTAAATGTCTGAGCTTGCGGTGCGTCCTCTTTTTTGTCTCGTATTCCAAACGGTTGGTTTCTTGCTGTAGTCCACTTAAGTGTGTCTATCTCTAAACGGCGTCTTTGTACTTCGGCATTGAGCAACCTTGGGTCACCGTCATTCGGTAACGGTTCCATTGCTAAACCATTTATTCTGTCGGCGTAATATTCAGCTTGCAGAATGCGCCCTTTTCGGTACAGCTCCCAAAGTTCTTCACTTGCAGCTACTGCTCGAGTAACTGAACGATAGCTAGGAAATGATTTGTCTTTGGATATATCAACGAGGGTTTCACCTTGCGCTAGTCTATCAACAATTTTTTCCATTACTTTAATTGTAACCGTTTTATTCATTCGTAACCTTTAAAAAATGCCCCCATTTAAGGGGGCCAGTTAAGACGGATTACTTTGAGCAGTAATCAGAGCCGAGGTCTAGCCCTAAACCCATACTAAAGCATAACAATTTATAACACAATATAACTTTTTAAAATTACCTGTTGACACGAAATGTCAAATATGCATAATGGGGTTATAACAACAAAAGAGGTCAACAAAGTGAAAAAAGAAATAACCAATATGTTTAAAAATCTTGTTATGTTTTTAGCATTGATTTTCGTAATTACAATTACAACAGCGATTGTAATTTCAATAACCCAAATATGGTTTGATCCGATTGCATTAATCATAATAGTGCCGTTTGTTTTATTAACTTTAATCTCTGTTTTTTTCAGTAATAATTAATAACGAGGCCACAATGATTAGATTAGCATTACCAGAGGATAGCAAACTTGATCCTAAATATGCCAACCGTCCGCATTGTGGAATAACAGCTTGCGCGATTGTTTCTGGTAAATCTCACAGACATGTAAAAAACATTGTTCAGCTTTGCGGCAAGTATGGCAAAGGTTGGCGAGGTGGAATGCATACGGGCGTATTTTACACAACGCTTAACGAGCTTGGCATTCAATACGAGGTTAAAAGACGCAGCAACAATGCTTTAGAAACCAGTAGAAGTATTAAAAGATTTGTTGAAGAATTTTCTAGTCAACAACCTACAAAAACTTTTTTAGTTTTAACAGGTTCACATGCCCAAGTTGTACAGGGCAGAAAAGTTGCGGATCAAGGCGGCGTTTCTGACATTTCCGACTATCGCGGCAAGCGATACCGCACAAGCGTAATCTTTGAAATTATTACCCCAGTGCAAAACCTAGACACACAGCTTCTAGGCTTACCACTATTCGATTTAATCAACTAAGAGAGGTCAATATGTCTTACAATTTACAACCAGAAACAAACCCAACAGGGACAACTAAAGAACAGCAACTCAAGTTGCGTGATGCACTCGACAAAGCAGGTGTTTTTCACTTTCGTATGAACTCATCATACAAGCCGAAGTTATCTGCACAGAATGCATTAGCCGGAAAGTCACACTATGTAGATGACGGCACACTACGTTTCTTCAACTCCAAAGTGCTTGACGCAGGGCCTATATTAAACGGCCTTTTCTACTTCATCCGCGAAAGCAAGGATCACTCGAACGGCTTCGACAGAGTTCATGACTATGTGTACTTCGATTGTTGGGGTAACATCGTTGACGAGATGCGAAAGAAGTCAGAGCGCGACGAATGCTACACTTCCGCACAACTCGCCAAGTCAGAGCAACGATGGTTCGATGTGAACCCTCTTGAGTACTACAGCCGAGAACTGAACCGACGTGCGGTACAAAAGCAAGCCGAGGTTGAGCGTTATAAAAAAGCAGATGCAACAGCCTTTAGTATTTACAGCGGTAAGAGAGGATAAACAATGAAACTATTTTTAGAAATTTTAGGTGCAATCAGTATCTTTGCAATCCCTTTTGGATTGTTTGTCATTCACTACGGTTTTGGAGGTTAAGACATGCCATTTCACAACAAAGATTTTCCATATGAGGAAATCAGAACAAAAGACGGTGACTATTTCAGCACTGTGCAAGAAGCTAAAGACTTAGGTTTTAAGATTAAGCAAATTTGGTCTGTTGCTGTGGTTGATGATGTAGACGAAAACGGAAAAGAGTTTACTAGCTATTGTTATCAACCGCCCTGTCATATCGTGAATGTTATTGGCTACGTAGCCACCAAAGAAGCACACGACCATGACACGTATTTTGAAGAACCAAGAATTTATATGGACAATTAAGGAGGTCAAACAATGCCAAAGAAAAAAAATTATATGCCAGAAGATATAAGCAATTTTGCCCATGCCATATCTGGATTGACTGAAGTTATAGGCGAAAGCTTTACAACCTCAAGCAATGATGGCCGTATAGTTTCATGGTGCGATGGTAGCGATGGTTATTTTTTAACGCTTATTTTAGATGATAATGGCAAGGTTCATGCAACGGTAATGGATCACGTTGAGGCGATTACAACTTATTCTGCAATAGGGTATTTGAAGTATCACAGAATAAACTTTGAAGCGTTTTGGGAACCAGAAGGAGTTTATCTTGATAGTTGACGTTAGAAGCCCTGTATCGGGTTACATCACAATTAATGGATTTACTATTTACATTGAAGTGAGTGAAGCCACAGAAAACAAACCATATATAAGTTATTGGAAAGACGGAGAACAAGATGACACATAATGCAATGTTTTATTCTTACAAACCAAAGTGCCGACAGTGTGGCAAAGCAGGTTCTAAAGAATGTGACACTTTCTACGGTGATGAACCGTATAATGGCAATCAAATATTAGTTAAAGAAAAAAAACATGAATGGGCTGACGGTAGAATTAGTTATACTTCTACTACTTGGGATGGAGAAACTTACAAACTAAATGGCGGTAAGTTTTGCACAAGTAGCTGCGCGATAGCATGGGCAAACGATAATGCCATACAACCAAGAGAAGCAGACTAATAGCTTAGAGCCGCAGAGAAGCCCCAGAAATGGGGCTTTTCGCTTTTTATGTACCCTTACCCCCATGAGCAACTTCAAGCCACTGCTCGAGCTTGTGAGCGAGTGCAACCTTTTCCATTGTGTCGAGCGTTGCAAACTGTTTTGTGATTTCAAGAAACCTGTCAGCCGACAACATAGGCCTAAGTCTACGTATGAGTTTTTCTATTCGCCATGCCAGGGGGTCAGCTTGCCTACGTTCTTTTCCTTTTTTGTAAGCAGGTGACATCCTAGTCAACGTAGTCGAAATTAAGTCTGCTGCCTGTGTAACACTGTAATCACTGTTAACACTGTAATCACTAGTGTTATTATGTATATTATTTATAGTTTCACTGTAATCACTGTTAACACTGTAATCACTAGTGTTATCTCGGCCTAGCGGCCTCGCGTTAGCGTATCGTCTTATCGGCATTTGTCAATCCCCTAATTTGTAAGTCTACGTATCGCTATCATCGACAACAAAACCAAGGCCTTCACACTCCAGACACGTTGCTACTATCTCAACAAGTGAGCCACCGCTTACGAAGTCTACGGTAGCTTTCTCGCCTAGCACCTGACCGCTTGCATCGCAGTCCGTACACTTTTTTGCAGGTTCTAAAAACCTTTGTCCGTCTGGGCTGTAAAATACAAAGTTTGCTTCATTGCCTTTGACTTCTAAACCACCGTATCTCATGCTGATGTCCACTTAATACAAGACTTACCCCATTTTGTTTTACCTCGCTCCCCCGAGTCAATAACTTTGTTTTCGTTCTGTAACTCAGACAAGCGTGGCTGCACAGTGCCGTATGGTATTTGCAATAAGTCACTGATCTCCTCAGTTGTCAGCTTGTTAGGAACCTTCTGCAATAGCTGCAACACTCTGTCCTTTGCACTAAGTTTCCCAGGATAATTACTGTATGCTGCTGCTTTACTTGTGTCAGTCTTTTGATACCCAATTCCGTCTTTGTTGTATGGCATGTTATTTCTCCTTCCAGCCAATCCATTCTAAGAATGCTTCATAAGTTTCTAATGGTAGCACAACTAACGTGCGCTCTCTATCTTTACGAATAAACAACATATCGCTGTTATCCTGATCAAGAGCATCATATAAATCTTGCCATGCTCTTGCTCTCCGCTTGCACTCAGCAAGCAAAGCTTGTTGTGGGCCAATCTTTAAATCACCCGAATAATTACCTTTGACAGCTCCTGACAACGGAATACGCTCTGCCTCTACGTTTCTGTCCTTGTGCCAGTTAACCACCTCGCGCTCGAAGTTAGCACCTTTATCCCTGCTCGCCTTGCCACCCATGCATCACCTGTAAAAATCATTGGGCGTTACTGCACCCATAGTTATTTCTTGTATAGTATTCATGTACTTAGCTGATGGTATCTTAAAATCTTTATGGTCTTTATCTAAGCACCAACGCCTCACAACTGTTGCATGAGGTGCGCCAAACTTTTGAGCAAGTTGTGTCAAAGTCAGCTTCTTTTCTGTGCGCCATTCCTCTAGTTTCATATTTTTCTCCTTGACAAGTTTTGTCAAATAATTACAGTAGTGCCACAATATGTCAAGAGGTCAAAATGGGAATAAGAAAAAAAGACTGGGCCGACAGGTTCAATTACAAGTGGCACTCCAACCCTTCAACGCCCGATGCTTGGGCATTTTTTAACAAAGCAATTATACGTCCGATGCAAGAAAAAGCATGGCAGATAATTGTTGGTGACGTTGATGGTGATGAAGCTTGGGCAAGACAGGTACTCAAAGACTTAGGCCACTATAAAGATACGCAAGGGCTTACACAGTACAACGACAATCCGCATATGGTTAGCGGTAGAGCTGTGCAGGTTTATACAGATCTGTTGCTCGTTGAAGATGCATCACCAAACGAAGCATACGGTGAAGCAATCAATGTATTGCAAGGTTATCAGGGTGGACACTGGAGAGACAAAGATAAAGAAACCGCAATCATAAACAACAGAGAACGTATATACTTTGATGCAGAGGGCAAGCGAAGCAAAGAACCAATACAATCTGAGTTTGCTTTGGTCTGCGAGAACGCAGCCAGTGGTATTCGAGAAGCAGCCGTAGGTGCTAACAGAATTATAGGCGAGATAGATTTGTTTGGTAATATTCCGCACTGTGAGCTGCCATACTTTGGAAAGCCTGATTACAACGAAGGTAGAATAGAGCTTAAGACGCAATGGGATACGTCAGCAGACACCGATAAGCCAAGGGCTAACTCTTTACCTAAATCTATCAAAGCCCCACACATGACGCAGCTTGCAGGGTACTGGCACCTGTCTGGATTAATACCTAAGATAGTGTACGCAAACAGGCTGGGATATGTAGTGCTTGAGCCTACGGAGGACGAGCTGCGCTACGCATTACATGAAATATCTATGGCATGTAGACGCAGAGAAAAGCTTATGAAAATAGCTGATGATGCTGTAGATTTACTTAACTTAACTGATCCACATTTTGCAGACGGATTTATGTGGCGTGACCTGTCACCTGCAATACTGATGCAAGCTAAAGAAATATTTGGGAGAACATAATGACAGATGTATTTAAGAAATTAGTCAGCGTAAATGTTGGCGACAAGATAGAAAAAAAGGGCAGGTTCTCTTACCTATCTTGGTCATGGGCATGGCAAGAAGTAAAGAATAAATACCCTGATGCTTCGTTTGAAGTGCATGATGATGTTGTGTATCCAGACGGAACGAGAGAGGTACGTGTAAGTGTAACCATTGAGGGGCTAACGCACATGATGTGGTTGCCTGTTATGAATAACACAAACAATGCTATATCTAATCCAAATGCCAGGGATGTTAGCGATGCCAGAATGCGCTGCCTAGTAAAAGCTATAGCCTTACATGGGTTGGGTCTGTACATATACGCAGGTGAGGATATACCACAAGCTTCTGCACCACAAAAAACTTCACCAAAACAAAAAGAAACCAAAGTTTTATCCGATAAAGAGCAAGCGATTGCTTGGTGTCAGTCTTTAATTGGTCAATATAATAAAGCACCCACGCTAAAAGCATTGCATGATGTAGACAGGAATACACCTGACGAACACTTGAATGCTTTAAAAATGGAGTATCCAAAATTACACGCAAGATTAATACAAAGGTTTACAGAAAAGGAGAACTCATATGAGCAATAAACCCACACTTGGCGTTAAAAGCCTAACAATAGATGGCTTTATGTCNAACAATNANCCAGTAGAGCTNNGAGCNTCAGCTTGGCTCAACGTGCCAAAGGATCAAAAGTTTGATCAACAGGCAAACGCTATGCTTGAGCAGGTNAANTCAATGATNATTGATAANAGGATNTCAGTCTACGTAAACTTGCAGCACAGAACAGGAGAAGATCCGANGATGTGGCCTANTGTTTCTAAATTTCCGCTGTTTCCAAATACGCCTCAGCAACAGGCCGCACAGCCANTAACGCAACAACCTCAAGAAGCTAATGATACTAATTTAGACGATGATGAGATACCNTTTTAGGAGAGAANAATGTCACCCTGGTTAGAATTAAAAAGAAAACACACCGAGGAAGTCAAAACTCTTTTAATGACATACAATCATTTAACAATAACAGAGGCAGCAAGAGCAATCGGTATAGGTAGTAATACACTTAGAACGTGGTCATTTAGGCTAGGTGTGCCATTTGCAAAACGATATGGCGACACCACAGCGATAGAAACTGATCAAACTAAAATTCAAAATCAGTTTATATCTTTAGCAAAAATACCTTGGTAATATCGTGGAGTAGCCATTAGCAAACTGGAAAATTTTGGGAAACAATCTCGGCTAAAGGCTACCCCGAACTACAGAATAACATAAATAAAGAGGTACACAATAAAAATGATGGACAATTCAACTAAACTTTATCACCATAAAATGAAACTTAAATTAGACAAAGAATACAAAAATCCTAACGAAGCTGCACGATACAAAGGGTTTTTTGCTTATGAAGCAATGAAAGAAAAATTTACAAATTTTAATACGCTTCAAAGAGAAAATGCTTTTCAAGATTATAAAATAAGTCTTGCTAAACAAGATTTTAGTTTACTGCTGGATGATTTAAATAATTTTATTGAGTGGCATAAAGTAATGTTTTCTCTTGATGTTCATTTTGTTTATATTTTTTTTAAAGAATTAAATGAACAATTTATTCCTTTGTATGTTGGAAAAACAAAAGGTTTAAAAGCAAGACTTTCTAATCATGCTGAAAAACAATGGTTTCAACATGCTTCGAATTTAGCAATCGAACCATATTATTTTGACGGTGATGCTACGGTAAGAGAGCATGAACTTATAAGGGAATTAGTGCCTTTATTTAATAAAGTGATTGATGGTTTTTCAATGTTTTTTCCTAAAGACGAAATAGGAATAAGTGTGCCAAAACAAAATAATGTTTCGACTTATAATATAGCCCCTGCAAACGTTGGTGTAGAACATTTTGAAAAATTAGGTGCAATAACTAAAATTAAATACCATGACACTTTAATTAAAAAATCTGAAAAACAAACGGAAAACTAAATGGAATTTTATACCCTACTTACTATCGTTTATTTAATGGGCGGTCAGACTTTAGAAGCAAAGATATTGTTTGCCAGCGAGGATGATTGCTGGCAAGTTTTGTTAGATACAGATACAATCTATGATCAGATAAATGGACAAGCTGGTTTCTGTGAAGTTTCGCATATACCTTCACACATAGTTAAACCTAAACTACGGCCTCAGTAATTACTTACCGTAACCACCGTTCATCATTGATTTCTTTTTCTTAGGCTTTTTTCCGTACATTTCCTGTCCTTGCTGCTTGTTTACTACCAGTTGGCCCAGCGACTTTTGTCAAAGTGCCATATACATACTTGTCTCGTTCTTTACCAGTAAGACCTTTTTTCTTAGCCTGGTTCATCAAACTCTTTTCTAATTTTTCAGACACTATGTCCTCCTTGTGTTAGATGGTGACCACTTGGTACGATTTGCCCAATAAGCTCCAGACTTGGGGCCACGAGCTATGTTGCTTCTATGCCTATCTTTAAAAGCTTCACGCTGCTCTGGTGTTTGATTTGTTTTAACACCCTCTTGCCCAAACTTAATATGCTTGTACTTAGTTGCTCCACCCTCTTTGTAACGTGCAAGAACATGATGGCTTTTGTCCGTGCTATCGTTAAGTCTTTGCGGCTTGTTTACAGCTCTTAATCCGTAACGGTTTAGCATAGATTTTACGTCTGGGCCTTTAGACATTTCTGTACTTTCTCACTTTCTCTGCAATTTTTTTAGGTTGAGCCACATGCTGCTTACCTGCCTTAGTACCTTTTCTTTTTGCTCTGGTTGTTGCTGCATATTCAGCAGGGCTAAGAGCATCAATAGCCTTTGATGGTAGATAGCGCTCACCAGTCTTAGAACTTGGCTTTCCACTTTTGGTGCGCCAGTCTTGCTTACCCCAGTTCATTAATGATTTTTGGGGTTTCTTCATTTGCCAACTTCTTTCATTGCCTTGTTATGTGCAGATTTAAAAGAGCTGCCTTTGCCCATAAGATCACGCATCATATTCATATGTTTCTTGCTATGATGATCCTTGTGCTTTTTCATTTGTTTTTCTTGGCTAGAAGTTAATATGCTTTTTCTTTTCACGATCTGTATCCTCCACCAGCAGCTTTATAACGCTTCGCAAGAAGTTGTGCTTTCCTAGCGCTCCACTTTCCACTAGCAGTTCCTTGCACATTGCTGTTCATAATAGACCTAAACATACGCTCGCGCATCTTTGGCTTAGTGTAGTTTCCAGCTTTGTTGACCGTGCTTTTGCCCTTCGACATGAATTAACCTTTCTGGAAGTGAGGCATATCTGTAAAAACTCGCCGCCCCTGTTCAGTGCGTACTTTGACCATATCATCATAAGCCTCTAAAGCAGTGCCATCCCAATCTAAGATGTTATCAATGTGCCAAGCTCCACCCCACTTGAGTTGCTTTACACCGATTTCTTTCGCAGATTGTATAATGGTATCGGCAATATCATCATACAGTTCTAGCTCCCAGCTTGGGCGTGGACCTACGTAAGCTACGACATCAAAGGCTTGCCCTTCAATGTGTTTAGACTTCATTGTAAAAGAAACTTTTTTCTCAAAGAGTTTTCNNTGATCNTCTATAGTGCGTAACCCACCCATCCAAGGAATACCAAAATCAATAGGTGTTATCGTAATTGCACGTTTAACAATCGCAACAAGCTCTTCATCTACACCCTCTAACCTTTCCAGGCTAGTTTTACTTAACTTAAAATTTCCCATTACTTAGTTATCCCTTTCTGTTTTTCGTATGTCCTAAGTGATCCTATACCAAGCATACCGCCAAGAACAGTAAGTAGTGTACCCATGTCAAACTCTGGCAATGGTGGTATTTCCGCACCAGCTAACGCAACGATAAAAATGATAAGAGGCTGACCAACAAAGTGATAGAAAAAAGCAATAGCACAGACCCAACCCACGCAAGGACGCCAGCCACCTTTAAAAAGACTTCCGCTTGCTGCTTCCGCTGCGTTAACACTAATCTGCGCCAACGCAATTTCTTGTGCATGCTTGTCTGACATCGTTGCGATTTCGTGTGCAAGCTTTGCTTTCTGATCTTTGTCTTCGACAAATTTATCAAGAATATTACTAACTGGACCTACTAAGGTATTTACTAAACTCACTTCTTACCCCCTAATGCATTGAACCCAAAGAACGCACCAACAACAGCTGACAAAGATCCATACATCATCATTAACACAGCGTCAGCAGATGCCATGCGCTCTGGCTGTACAATAACTGCAATGGTTGTGATGCACATAATTAACAATACTACCCATGTCATGCGTAACTGATTGTCGCGCTTAGAGTCTTGGTCCTCAAGCTCACGGCGTTTAAATTCAAGCATCAATTCACGCTCGTCTGGGTCTATCTTTCCGTTGTTATTGAGATCGAAAGATTCTTTGGTCATTAGCGTATTCCTCAACTATGCGGCGATTATAACCTAATATAATTAATTTGCCAAACTTATCGTATGCTGCAAATTTTTTACCGCGCTCCACTATTGTTGGCTGTTTACTTCGAGACAGGCTACCTTCATGCTGTTGTGTGTTACCATTATCTTTGCCTTTTCTGCCTGTGCTAGACATTGTTCTTTATCCGAATATGTACCGATCTGATAATACTGTAAATGATCTGTGTTTATAAAATGCAAGAAGATTAAAACATAAATCACGGCAAAAAATCCCAAATATTTATCCAACCTTTATGGTGCAGCCATGCCGTAGAACCAATGAACGAGGCCAAGATAAGCAAAACGATAGATGTAAGGGTAAGTGCTAGGTCAGCCCTTTCTTGTGCCTCACGCCTTGCCAGGCGCTCTGCCTCGCGTTTTTCTTGTAAAACTTCTCTACGTATTTTTAATAAAGTGTTCCAATGTGACGGACCCAACCCCGATTGCCTTACGTCACACACCCAATCTTTAAGCTGCTGTTCTGCATCAGCGGCTTGGATCTCAGCGGCCCACCTTGAATATGCTTCACTTTTTACGTCTTTAGTAGTAACACCTTTTTTTTGTAATTTCTTTTTGGCGTTATCGGTTGCGTCAAAAAAATTACCAATCTCTTTGCTTAAAGAAGCCAAAGACTTACCGGCGGTAACGCCTAATTTGATGGACGTAAGAAGAGAAATAGGGTCAACCATACTTACCTACCGTCTGATAGTGTAGGACGTCTCGCTAAAAATTCTAATGTATTTTCTAAAGTCTTTACCCTGGCTTGTAGCTTTACAATTTGATTGAATTGTAAGATAAATCCTTCTTGCGTTTCGTATACTTCTTCGAACTCCTCATAAATCTCGTCAATAGTTTCGCCACCGTCCTCTTCGACTTCGACAATGTAATCTATAATTTCATCTAACCTTTCACTGTTAGCTAATATATCTCTCTGCATATTTACCTTATCAGAGGTATTGCTTTGAGCATCGAGGATAGCAACAGTCTCTTCGAGGTTAGATATTATAGAAGCTTGCTCACTAGCATACCAAACCATGCCACCCAAACTAGAGCAGATCACTCCAATTACTGCTATGTTTACCTTGGGTAAATCCATATTTTGTTTCCAACTGGGGTGTTAGTTATGCGGCTCTATATGATAAGTTATAAGAAACAGTACCAGAAGAATTACTAGCATCAGATTGCATTTCAAAGTAAATCTGAGTGTTGTTGGCACCTGTGTTATTAAGAACATAACCCGAAGATTCATCTGTTGAATTAGGGTATACGCTACACACGCCAAGTTGCCCAGTACTAGAGGTTGTAGCCATAGCAAAAGGAACATGTGCAGTAAAAGCAATTCTACCTGAGTTATGATTAACAGAATCAAATGCTCCTTGAATAGTTACTAAATTACCTATTTTAACAAAGTTTGCATAAGCGTGTGCAACACCTGTAGCATTTGCAACAGAACTTGGTGAAGTTAAAGTGCAAGTTCCAGTTTCATAATCACTAAGAGCGTTTGCAGCAGCAGTATCTCCGTTAAAGGTTATGCCGCCACCATCTAAAATACGCAGACGTTCTGTATTATTAGTTCGAAAAGTCATAGGATAAGTGCTTAATCCAGCTATTCGATTATCACCATCTGAATGAGCNATGTACATTGCTNNTGTACCATCTTGTCTTTCGAACCTAATTGCACCACTTCGGTCTGTTTGACTTGAGTCATTGCCTTTTAAATTAAGTGTTGCGTGACCAGTGCCTACAGAAGTAGGTGAACCAGCAATCCCAACNTTACCATCNGCTATCAATACGCACATGCTCTGTGCCATCTACTGCAAACCTAATATTTGATGATGACGCTTCATTGTTTAAGTCTGCATTTAAAATAAGACTTCCTGCATTGTCCATAGACACAACACCTTCAGTATTGTTTGTGGTGTCAGTCATATAAAATGAAGGAGCAGAATTGCTTATATGGAGTGAACCTGTTGGGTCTGTAAGGCCAATACCCACCTTATTAGCAGAGCTATCAATAAACAGGGTATCTGTATCAAACTTTATATCGCCATCTGCATTAGATACAAAGGCTGCTAAATCTCTAGCTCTGGTCATGGGTTATCTCCTTATGGGTCTGTATGTGCATCTGTTGCTTTTTCGTAAGCAGACTTTACATCATCTGTCCAAACTGCATTGCACACTGCTTGTACTGATGCGTCTTCACCAGAGATGTCTGTATCGCCCCAAGTGTCACCGTCTTTGGTGCGGCACTGCAATACATGCCTGTGGTAAGAGCGACTAAGTTCTACACCATCGTCCTTTACGATAGTTGCTTTGCGAACTTGGACGTGTTTAAATTCTGTCCTGACTTCGCAGTCGTATTCAAATTCTTTAGTTAATGCCATTGTTTATCTCCTTTTGGCTATTTGGACTGACTACCCAGTAATCCAACTGGGGTGTTATTATTTTAAGATGCAGTAGGATAAGTACCGCCTATATAAACCGTATTTCCCGCCATTTGTGCGAGGGTTCTGGCCTGACCATCTAAATAAAAGACGCCTGTTGTAGTGCCTTCTCCTAGTAAAAAAGTTAACCCCGCACCAATACCATTACTATTCCAACCAACAACTAATCCAGCACGAGAAGCATTATTGCTAACATTAGCAAAAGGCAGACCACCAATGGTTGCTACTGCACTACTGCTAGAAGAACCCGTAGTAAACTTCATACCTACATGAACTAATTTACCTATTTTTCTATATATGGTGCTTACAGAAGTTAAACTAAAGGTAGCTGTTGGCGTAAAAGTTCCCTCTTCGTAATCTTCTAACTTATTATCCGCACCAGTGCCGCCAAGAAAAACACCGCCACCAAGGTAGAGGTCTTTAAAACGTGCTGAANCAGCACCTAAATCTATAGTTCCGTCAGAACCTGACCCTGCTTCAAGAGGTGCAACAATGTGAGTGGCAAATTCTAGCCCTNCATGATCTGCGGCTGATGCGGNTATTCGTATATTATCATTGCCATTAACTTCAATAGTTCCTACTGAACCACCATCTTTATAAAAATTAGTAAGGCTCCCATTACTGCCATTTCGGTTAACACCAAACGGTGTACCGGTCCGACTTACAAAAGTGCCACCTGTCCCTGCTTCAAATACTCCACCATCATAATCAGAAGCAACTTTCCCAACAAGAAAATTTCCGCTACTGTCTATTCTAGCCCTCTCAGTAGGACTTGTGCCATCACTACCGTCATTGGTCTTGAAGATTAGATCTGCCTTCTGGTCATCAGCAGTGCCATCGTGACTAGCTTGTATTTCAGCCAGTGTGCTTTGCTCACCACCTGATTGCTTACCTTTGTAAACAAGTTTACTAGCTCTACCGCCATCAGAATCTTCGCTAGTATTATTCTCAATAATAACACTATCTGCGAACTCTTGGTCAGTTAACTGAAACTCATTGAATGTTTCAAAGTCTAAGACATCCGAAGCGCTAGCAGCCGAAGCTAAAACAATGTCACTACCATTCGTAGCTGTATAGTCTGTACCGTTAACCAGGCGCACACCGTTAAGGAATACATTAATAAAGTTACCATCTGTGTAGCCCGTTGTGTTAAAAGTCGTTTGCCCAGCAGTCGCTGTTATCGTTTCTTTCTTTTGTATTGTTTGGGGGACAGGTGAAGCCCCTAAATAACCAGCCATTTACTAGCCCTCCAATGCAGCTACTTTAGTTTCTAATGTTTCAATCTTGGCTATAGCTTCTTGCAATGCAGCCGTAAGAAGTGGCACTAGTTTACTTTGGTCTATACCTTGTGGATCAATAGTAGATGCAATTTTTACATCTCCAACCTTTTTACCTTCGGGTATTTCATCACCGTCAACATACAGTACCTCTTCTGTCATAGCGTCTTTTTCACCACTAACAGCTTCTGGAATTACTGTTGCAGCTTCATGTGCAATAAAACCATCTACTGTAGTGTCTGCATCTGCAATAAAATTAAAACGTTTAGGTGCTAGTTGTTTAACTCTTGTAATGCCGTCAGATATATCTGTTACGTTTTCTTTAAGGCGATAATCACTAGATGTATTATAAGCTGTGGCACTGCCATTTGTGGTAATACTTCCTACAGACCCATTAGGGTTATCAAACACTACTAAACCTTGATTGTTTGCTGATGAAGTAGACAGATACAAATTTTTTCTTGAGTTGGAATCGTTTCTAAATGCAGCACCACCACTACCGTTAGAAGGTACACCAGTTGTGCCGATAAAAACAGCCCCACCATCAGAAATAGTCATTCGTGTTGCTGCCGCAGTTCCAAACAAAAGTGAATCACTACTATGTTGATACTGAACGTATCCACGATAAACGTCTGTACCAGTTAAACCATCACCAAAAAGTATAGAAGCGATACCACTGGTTCCAGAAATAAATGACATTTCAGCATTACTAGAATTACTTATGGAGAGTTGTCTTAATGGTGCAGAAGTTCCAAGACCTACATTAGACGTTGAACCCTCTACAAAAAGAGCATTAGCATCGCTATCAGACTCAACACGAAAGTCTAGGTCTTGAGAAGCATCATTAAAAACTGTTTCTGTCGCATCAAAATCTACACGCCTTCTCATTGTTCCTGCAACGATTGTAGCAATTTGTAATTGACCATCTTCAGTACCATCTGAAGCGTCACTTACTTGTGATCTTATTCTTGCATAATCAACAGCCTGACTAGCATCATTTCGTCCACTATATCTCATTTCTCCTATAAGATCGGCATCAGCAGCAGATGCAGAGTTTCTATTAAATTGTAATTTTGGCCCTGCGTTTGCATCTGCATCATTTGATTTAAGAACAAGACTGTCTTCATTGCCTTCTGTTGTTATGGTTGTAGCACCATCACTACCAATTCTTAACCTTTCGGTAGGACTAGCACCATCAGAACCGTCATTAGTCTTAAATATCAAATCGCCTTTTTGATCATCAGATGTACCGTCATGGCTAGATTGTATTTGAGCTAGTGTGCTTTCTTCACCCCCAGACTGTTCGCCTTTGAAAGTAATCTTACCTTCGCGTCCACCTTCTGTATCTTCTTCAGAAGTATTCTTGAGAATAAGCTCTGGTGTAGTGTCGGTGCTTGTGATGTCACCTTGGACATCAGCCGCCGTAGTTGTTAATCCAACCGCTGTTGCTCCAATATATCCACCCATTATGTNTGCTCCATGTATGACATTATCACTGATACTTTATCTGCTACTGAACAATCGACTTTAACTATGTCACCAACACCCAAGTTTATCTTGCCATCTAAGACAGATAAGGTTGAGCCAGCTGGGATAGCTGCATCTTTCACAATGTGAGCCGTAGTGTTTGTCGTTTGCCCAGTATGTGCTGTTGTACTAACCAGTGTTACAGACGCTGTAACCTGTGCATTGTGTACGTTAGCTAGTGTCAAACCTAACACAACAATCGTGCTACCACTTTGCACTGTNTAGATAGTCTCTGGTGTTCCAGCACTAGCTGGTGCAACGTCCCTAGTTATTACTTTAAATTCATTTGCCATATTACTCTCCTAGCCCAAAGCGATTGCCAGCGCAGTCGCTTCGTCTACTGTTGCCTTAGTTCCTATTGTTGCAATGTTACTTGCCACTGTTTGAATATCTGCGCTGTCACCAGCTACCGTAGAAACATCAGAAGCTATNCCAGCCACTGTTGTTACATTAGCTGCTACACCAGCTACTGACGTTACATTACTAGAAATACCAGCTACTGTAGAAACATTAGCATTGTTTCCAGCTACCGTTGTGACGTTAGAGCTTATGCCAGCTACTGTAGTAATGTTACTTGCAATACCAGCCGCTGTAGTGACATTTGCTTTGATAGCAGCCAATCCTGATATTGCATCTGTTGCCTCTGTGCCATCCTCGATGTCGGCTAATGTGGCAATGTCAGCTGACACATCTGACAGACTCTGAACATCTGAGATCTGTGGGCCAGCTTCTGGAACACCAGTTGTTAAATTAAAACCAAGCACTGTNCCCTTACGAGCAGCCAACAATGGCATCTGGGTATCAACCTCACTGTCATAATCNACCAGCTTGAGTGATCGATCAACTTGGTCTTTGAGGTCAGCTGTAATAGCAATCAGTCTATCAAGCTCTGTATTNAGAGAAGCNATATTAAANGGCCCTGATGAGGGAAAGTCTGTTGTGCGNTCTAAGTCTATAGATCGTGTAATAACGACTGTGGAGCCTCCTGTGGCTCCTACAACAGCAGATGTGAATGTAACTGTACCAGTAGATCCATCACCACCACTAACTGTGTAGTGAGTTGTTATGGTTTTGAGTGTGCCATCAACATAAACATTTAGGTCATCATTATCAAAAAACTCAAAGTTAACAGTAAAAGCTGTTTGAGAAGCTCCTTGAGCTACCGCATAGGATACGCGTGGATCATTATCTGATAAGTTAATGGTCATACTTTACCTCTTTTTTTATCGAAATAGCAGTGAAGATAAGAAGTGGCAACGCACAAAAAGTTAGTATCTACCAAAGATTGGAATATCATCACCCAATCCTTCGCCTAATGCCCTTGTATGTTCATTAACAAAGCCCTTCATAAACCAAAGTTGCATGAATGGCATTCGTCTAATAAAATCTTTAGCACCTTCACCAAAATCACCATACACCATGTCATTCATGGCTCTAGCATAATCACTTGCAATCGCTGGACCAGCACCAGCAAACGCCAAAGAAGCATCTATACCACTTTGTTCTTGTGGAAACTTAGGTTCAAACACTCCTAAACCAGCATAATTTTTACCACTCAAAGCTAATGAAGTTGCCATGCTTGTATAGTAAAGATCTGAATATAAAGCAGCTGCACCAGAATAATCAAATGATCGAAGCAACTTATCTTGTATGCTCATCTCTAGCCAATCAGGAGTTTTATACTCAAGAACCATATATCCTAGCCCCATCATCCAAAGTGTACCCCAGACCTGTGACTTCATTTGCCCTGTGCCATAAGCAGCTGTTGTTTTGTTTAAAGCTGCAAGCGTAAATGAGTAGAACTGAAATGGCAAAGAAAGCAATCCAGT
>FUFK010074869.1_pt1 | contig 25862 bp, 22 predicted proteins | sample 1021851 | NCBI WGS metagenome assembly FUFK01 (sample SAMEA51879418, study PRJEB19060) | metagenome | reverse complement strand
GGGAGGATTGACCACCATCGAAGTTCCATAGACTCCCTGACTTGACAATTCTTCCGTGAAAAATTGGGTACAGTCCAGGAATTCAGGCCAGGTTTTTGGAACTCTCAATTCTCTCTGGAAGCGCTTGGAATATTTCTTCTGCAATCCTGCATCATTGAAGAAATTCTTTCGGTAGTGTAGGACATGGATATCTCCGTCCAGCATGATCCCGTACGTTTTTCCATCCCATTTGGTGTAAAATTCACCATACGCCGGCATGACCCAGTCCAAATACTCTTTTGCACTAGGATATTGGGCAAAATAATCGTCCAGAGGCTCAAGCTGTCCTGTCTCTGCAAACTGACCGAAGAATAGATCAGGATACTGAACCCAATCGAATCTTGGTTTTCTTGATAACAACTGAGGAAGTACTTTTGCTACCGTGTCACCCCCTCCATAAAGTTCCCTGCTCTTGATACTCACACCAGCATCTTTTTGGAAAGTTTCTGATAGCCACAGAGGAGCATGTAGCCAGTTATTATCCTGAAAATAGGTTAATTCAATGTCTTTAAATCTTCCGTTAGGTGGCATTATCTTCTGATGACCACCTGCTGTCAGATCTGATGGAAGCATCTTATTTGCTGCTACCGCGCCTGCACCAGCAGCGGCACTTTTAAGAAACTTCCTTCTCGTCAAGTGTGAAAAAGCACCCATAGCTACTCCTTATTAAAGATTGAGTTTCAGGAAAATCCTGAAATAAAGCTCCTACATATGAAACGCACGAATGGACGGAGGAAACTGATGCGATTCATGAAGCTTTTTCAATTAGTTCCTCCGTCTCAGGATGAAAAATCATTACATTCTCTTTTTTATAATAAATCTTAAGGGAGTCTCCCTTTTTGATATTTTTCTGTGGATCTGTCAACACCTTAAATGAGGTTTCTCCGGACTTAATTTCCAAAATACTTCTCTCACCCAAAAACTCGTTGATCACCAACTCTCCTTGGATGTAATCTTCACCTTCTATGGGATCCAAACTTAGGTTTTGGGGCCTTATTCCTAAAACCGCCTCACTCATTTGCTTTCTTTCCAATTCACTTGAAATCTCATTAGTCAGAGAGAATTGAAGATCTCCTGAAATCTTCATTGTAGAGTTTTGAGAATACTGTGCTTTCATAAAATTGGTTGCCGGTTCACCAATAAAATCTGCTACAAATAAATTCTTCGGTCTGTGGTAAAGATCATTCCTGTCACCAAATTGTTGTAATACGGCATTTGCCATGACTGCGACCCGGTCTGATAAAGCAAGAGCTTCCATCTGATCATGAGTCACATAGATCATGGTTTTTTTCAAAGTCTGATGAATTTTTTTTAATTCAAAAAGCATCTGAAATTTCAAATGGGCATCCAAATGACTCATCACTTCATCTAGGATAAATACTGCAGGATCCCGAATCAGGGCTCTTCCCAAAGAAACTCGCTGTTGCTGTCCCCCAGAAAGCTGATTCGGTTTCAGCTCAAGGATATTGGTGATTTGAAGCATTTCTGCAATCTCACCTACTTTCTTGGAAATTTCTGAGGAACTGTTTTTTTTAACTTCTAAAGGAAAGGCAAGGTTTTCAAAAATGGTAAAATTTGGATACAAAGCATAGGACTCAAAGGCCATTGCAACGTTACGTTGTTCAGGAGATAAATGATTAATTTCAACATCATCGAATAAGATACTGCCAGAAGTAATACTCTCTAGTCCTACAATCATTCTAAGTGTTGAGGTTTTGCCACATCCGGAGGGCCCCAACAAAGCAACAAATTCTCCATCTTCAATCTCAAGATTGAAATCCTTGACGGCATGGACTTCATTTTTCCCAGGATTGTATATCTTATTCAGGTTTTTGATCGTTAAACTGGACATAGAGTTTTATATTAAGTTTTGACCACTGTTAATATCAAAAAAATGGAATGTTTTTGGATCAAACTTGAGAGAGACATTATCATTATGTTGATACCGGTCTTCTGGATCGGTGAGTAAGGTAAAGGATTTTCCAAGAATGGAAACCATCATTACTCCATAAGATCCTAAAGCTTCAAAAACATCCACATTACCCTGAAAAACAGTTGTTTCTGGTTCACTCTTTTCTGAACTTAATCTCAATTGAATGTATTGAGGCCTTATACCCAAATGACATTTGCTTATTTTTTTCCCCATGAGGATCTTCCCATCTTCTTCTGCAATCGGTAGTTTAAATTCTCCAGCAAAAGCAAAATAAGAATCTCCTTCACTGGCAAGCTCTGCTTCGAAGGAATTGATCCCGGGCTGACCCAGATGTTGGGCAACAAAGAGCGAATTCGGTTTATCATAGATTTCATTTGCTGATCCAATTTGCATCAGTCCCCCATTACCCATCACCCCAATCCTGTCCCCTAATGACAATGCTTCAGCATAATCATGGGTTACATAAACCGTACTCACTTCCCTCAATGCTTCTAAATTATGAAATTGTGACCTCAGTTCAGCTCTTATTTTTGCGTCCAAATGACTGATAGGCTCATCCAGTAAAAACACTTTAGGTTCTGAAGCGAGTGTCCTGCCAAGCGCGGTCCTTTGCTTTTGTCCTCCTGATATTTCATGAGGCTTTCTCTCGAGCAGATTACTGATTTTCAACAATTTTGAAATTTCAGTAACCCTTTCCTTAATGAAAGACTCGTCTTTCTTCATTGCAACAAGAGGATTGGCAATATTTTGAAAGACCGTCATGTGGGGATAAAGTGCATAACTCTCGAAAGTCATTGCAACATCCCTTTTGTAAGGAGGCAGATTTGTAATATTCTCCCCCTCGATATGAATTTCTCCCTGGTCCAATTTTTCCAATCCGGCAATACATCTCAGCAAGGTTGTCTTTCCAATGCCTGAAGGCCCCACGATGACAAAAAACTCTCCCTTCTCTAGCTCCAAAGAGAGGTTATCAATCACGGGATGATCAAAACCTTTACAAATATTTTTTAATTCGAGTTGAGCCATGATTAACCTTTCACAACTCCTAAAGATAATCCTCTAACCATATATTTTCTTAAGATGATAAACATTCCAACAGGAGGAATCATGGCAACCATGGAGAACGCCATAACCAGATTCCACAAAGTCTGACTTCCCTGTGTAAAAGAAGGAATATGGACAGGAAAAGTTTTAACCGTTGTTCCAGTTAGGAGATTTGCAAAGAGGTATTCATTCCAAGCAAAAATCCAACAAAGCATCGCAACTGAAATCATCCCTGGAAATACCAATGGCAAGGTGACTCTAAAAAAAGTTCTTAAAGGAGTATATCCATCCAAGTAAGAGGCCTCTTCCAATTCCCTGGGTGCATCTCGGAAAAATACCATCATCAGCCAAGTCGCCAATGGGAGGTTAAATACCAAATACAATAAAATTAAACTGATATAACTATCGGTTCCCCATGGGGTTGCATCAAAAAGAAAAAACATAGGAATGATGACTGCTACGGGAGGAAACATCCTGTTTGACAAAATCCAAAAGGAAAGGTTCTCTCCAACAGCCCCTTTNAAATAACGAGCTAGTGCATAGCCTGCCAAGGTGCCAAGAAAGAGGGATAAAATCGTGTTTGAAATTGAGACAATAATACTGTCAATGAGAGACTTCANNCTACCTGGGTCTGCAAAAATACCGGTATAGTTACTTGGTCTGAATGTTTCCGGCCAGAAGGTTGGAACCATTGAGTTAATTTCTGCGACTGGTTTGAACGACGTGATCAACTGAAAATACAAAGGGAAAAGGGTGAACGCTAACCAAACAAACAGAAATACCAACAACAAGAATTTAATTAAGTTTATATTTGATTTGGACATATTTTATGCAAAGGCTTGTGCTTTAAGAACATTTTTGAGGTATTTAAGAAAAAGCGTTGTCAAAACTGCGGCAAAAACAAAGATCAACCATGCATAGGCTGCAGCTTCGCCAACTTCCACTTCCCTGATTCCTTTTTGAAATGCAATAAATACCGGCAACTCTGTTGATTGACCTGGACCACCTGAGGTCATTACATAGATTTTATCAACAAATTTATACGCATCCATGAATCGGATGATGAATGCGATTGCAATGATTTCTTTCAACATCGGCAAGGTGATTCGTTTAAGAACCATCCATGCAGGTGCCCCATCCACCTTTGCTGCTTCATAAATGGCTGGAGGAAGAGAAACTCTCCCTGAATAGACAATCAGTAANGGAAGCGCAGTCCATTGCCAGACATCTGCAATGGTAATNGATAGGAGAGCAAATTGAGCACCAAGCCATTCAATCCTTTCCATTGAGTCAAGAATACCTANGTTNATTAANAGATGATTGATCGCTCCNTTNTANGCCTGAAGTAAAAATTTCCAGAGTACTCCAACGATTGATGGAGGGAGCATCATAGGCATTACCATCAATATCAGCAGCATTACCTTTAAAAATTCATTTTTAATCATTTCATAAAGAGTCAATGCCAGAATGGTCCCCAGTAACACCTCGAGACACGCTCCAAAAATCAAATATTGGATCAAACGGTAAATGCTTTCATGCATTCTTTCTGAAGTAATAACATTGTAAAAATTACTCCAACCAACATACTCATAGTTGTTGTAAAACAAACTCATCATGTTGGTGTTTTGGAAAGCATGGTACCCCATCCAGATGGTGGGATAGATGACAATNGCGATCAGAACCAAAACTGGCAGACCGACCATCGCCCATGGAATTAGCGGAGAAACAATCAGATCATTACCGCTTTTTCTATTTTTAAACCATTCCGGATAATCAGAATTTGGTGTTTGTTGCATGTTCATCAAATTAAATTAAAAAAGTTCCATTTTGCATCACAACCTTTCCATCAAGAATCAACTGCCCCTCTTCTCTTAAATCCTTGATCAAGTCCCAGTGAAAAGCGGATTGGTTGATGCCTCCACATTGTTCGTAAGCTCTTCCCAGGGCGATATGGGCCGTTCCTCCTATCTTTTCATCAAAGAGTAAATCATAACAATANCGGTTAATCCCATAATTCGTTCCTACTCCGAATTCCCCAATTCTTTTTGCTCCTTCATCCATGGAAATCAATTGATGAAGAAGTTCTTCATTACGGGATGCATGGGCTTCAACCACCTCTCCTTTTGAAAATTGCAGTCGAATCCCCTCGACATACTGCCCTGAAAAAACCGCAGGAAATTCAAATTGAATGTATCCTTCTGCACTTTCATCAAGTGGTGCAGTATAAACCTCACCTCCAGGCATATTGATGTGACCGTCATCGACTACATATTTTCTTCCTTTGGTTGAGAAACTAATGTCCGTATCTTTTGATAAGATTCTAACTTCTTCCGTCGACTGCATGAATTTGCATATTTCATCATACCTTTGGGCTTCCTGAGTCCAATCCAGCAATGTTGCATCAAAAAAGAAATCCATCATTTCATCGGTACTCATTCCTGCTTGCTGTGCAAATGAGGAGTTCGGAACCCTAACTAAAACCCAACGNGTATCTTTGGTTCTTTTTGCTGAAACTTTTCCTAATTCTCTCCGAAACGACATGATGGTTTCTTCAGCAATGCCAGAGAGCTCATGAGGATTACTGGCTCCTCTCAAACCTATATAGACATCTGCCCAATTCATACCTTCTGACTGCATTTCATGGGCGTGAACAAACTGTTCCTGCACCCCAAATTGCATCAGATCCCTCTGAACAAGCAGTGATTGAAATTCGATGTGGGCAACCGCTCCNGCTCTAACNGCCGAAGCATGTACCGCTCTAGCCAGAGGGAACGTATCCGTTTCCATCATCGTCACTAAAACCCGATCTCCTTTTTGAACTTGGGTTGAGTAATTGACTAAGATATCTGCCAACTCGTCCCAACGATTTTTTCCCATGAAATTAACTTAGAGCCTCTAGCATTTTTCTGAACGCAAGCATTCCTGGATCATCGAGTCCTATGGATTTTTCTGAAAAGATTCTTGCTCTTCCAATTTTACTTTGACGGGACCTAAACTCATCAATAGTACTTGTAACTGCATCGTTGATGGCTTTCAAAACACTGCTTCCATCAGATTGGTCCTTTGCGGCCTGACTTGATGCCGCAATGACATCCAGCACCGTTTTATCTCCAAGCTCAGCCTTACCCCTTTGTTTCATTGCATCAAGCGCGTCATTGAGTAGTGCAGAAATTTCTTCGACTTGAATCTCCTGTTGACCTTTCTTTTTTTTGGCAACGCTCATCAGCCCAGTTGCCAACAAGGTCCCATAACTCGAACCGGATGATTTGGTGAAGGCTTTGGCGCATTGGAACAAGGCCATTCCCACATCATCCGGAAGAGAATCTCTTACCTCAATGATTTCACGAAAACCCCGGACCATGGTGATTCCAAGATCTCCGTCACCTAATAAGCCATCCGCGGCATTTAATTCATCTGCCGATTCCTCCATCAGCTGGGCAATTTTGGTTGCCGCAGTTTTGATCGAATCAGTTGTGATCATCCTACTTTCCAAAAGGCGCAATCTGCCGGAGCCTTCAATAATTTTTCCAATTCGGAATCCAATTCACAGAAGGTAAATGAAACTCCTGTCATTTCCATTGAGGTCGCATACCTTCCTACCAGAGGCATCACAATTTCAGCACCAACATCCTCCATTCTGCTCTTCACTATCCGATACAAGATGTAGAGCTCTTCCGGAGGGGTCGCGCCGAGACTGTTGACCAAAACAGACACTCGTGATGAGGAGGTTAAATCCATATCGGCGAGAAGCATGTCGATCATTTCGTTTGCTATCTCGTCCGCTTTTTTTATTTTCCCCCGCCAAACTCCTGGTTCTCCGTGGATTCCCATCCCCATTTCCATTTCATCGTCAGAAATTTCAAATGTGGGTTTACCTGCCTGAGGGACGGTACAAGGTGTTAGGGCAGCACCGACAGAATGGCAAGCATCAGCAGTTTTCTGAGCAATGCGAGTCACTTCGTTTAAATTGTTCATTTCTTCTGCTGCAGCTCCTGCGATCTTGAACGCGTAGACCATGCCTGCCACACCGCGTCTTTTTTCCCTCTCTTGTTTGGATGCGGAAGCAACATCATCGGCCAACAAGACNGTTGAAGATTCGACGTCCTCCATTTCCAGCATTTCACCTGCCATATCGAAATTCATCACATCGCCCCCGTAATTTCCATAGAGACGAAGTACTCCTGCTCCTCCATTGGCTTCTCGCATGGCATCCGCCATTTGGTCTACCGAAGGAGAAGCAAACACATCCCCGATGGCACAAGCGTCTAGAAGACCTTGTCCGACGTAACCGGTGAAAATCGGAAGATGGCCGGAACCTCCTCCGCTGACAATTCCAACTTTTCCGTTTTTGATTTTTTCAGAGCGTGCAATGACTCTTCCCGCTTCTCCTGCTTGGCGGTAAAGTTCTGGGTGAGCAGAACAGAGTCCTGCCAACATTTCATCAACATATTGATACGGATCATTCAAAATCTTTTTCATCATGCTCCTTTACTTAGTTTTTAACGGTATCCATAAATCTTTTCACCCGCTCTGGATCCACAGGGTTCCAGGTGTTTCCATCTTTTTTGAGATGCGTCCCGATCACACACCCATCGGCGACTTGGAAAATATCTTTCACGGTTTCCAGGTTGACTCCGGTATTAGCCAGTAAGGGTGTATCAGGAATCACCTTTCTCACCGATGCCANTTCGGAGTGCTCGACCCCCTGACCGGTCATGGGTCCGGAAACACAAATAACATCCGCCTTGGAAGAAAAAACAGCACTTTGGGCACGAACCGCAAGAGGACGGCTGTCGAGGCTGGTAGCGAATTCTGCATTGATGTTGAAAAGCATCTGCAGATTCTGATTATTGAGTTGAGCNCTNAAGCGGGCTGCTCCGGCACAATCAGGGACCCATAATCCCATATCCGAGGCATACACTCCGGAATAGATTTCCCTCGCAAAAGAAGCTCCGGTGGCTGATGCCAGTGCAACCGTTGCCACGGGGTCCCAAAGGTAATTGACTCCAAATGGAACTTTGAGGATTTTCCGTGCTTCCGTCACCACTGCAGTAAGAGCCGCAAGTCCTTCCGGTGGGGCTTTTAAAACATAGGGTCTGTCGAACTCGTTCCCGAACATGATGGCATCCACCCCCCCGGTTTGCAGAGCCTCCACATCTCTGGCAACCCAGTCATGGAGTTTCTGCATTCCCATTTGGGAATCATAGTCCGGGGCACCGGGCAAAGCGGGCACATGTGCCATCGCAATGACGGTTTTTGAACCTCTTTGAATCACCGGATGATTCATCATTATTCCAATCCCATCCGAAGTTTTTTCATCGAATGATAGGTCTCCTTGTAATTCTCATAAAAAGGTTGATACTGCTGATGGACTTCAGAGTTAGGTTCCACCAATCGGTCAACCTGGACCATTTTTTCTACGGCTGTTGAAACATCCGGGAAAAGACCTGCTCCTGTTGCTGCAAGAATCGCACAGCCAAGGCTGGGGGCATCTGGGACCTTGGTGATGGTNAANGGNAGATTCGACACATCNGCATGGATTTGAAGCCATAGCGGTGAACGTGTGGCACCACCGGCCATTACGATCCTATCCGGTTTAAATCCGTTATTTCGCATGGTTTCCAGAATCAGTTCACTACCGAATGATACACCTTCTATGACCGCCCGGAAGAGATGAGCTCTTTCGTGTTTGAGAGTCAAACCGTGAAATACCCCGCGGGAAAGAGGGTCCGTGTGGGGAGTGCGGTTTCCTTGGAAGTGCTCCTGCACAATCAAACCTTCTGAGCCTGGGGGCAGTTGCTCTGCCTCCCGNTTGAGGGTTTGATAATCTTCAACCCCGTAAAGTTTTTTCAACCAGTTGACTACTGACCCGGTGGAAGTCTGCCCCCCCTCAACCGCATGAATTCCTGGCANAAGGGCATCACAGTAGGTGCCCCAAACCCCAGTTCCATTAAAGGCTTTGTCGCTCAGGCCAAGCTGAAGATGGGATGAGCCCGTGATGAACGCTAGGCTGCCTGGTTTGACAACTCCGAGTCCNACCATTCCTATNAACGCATCAGCACCTCCCTGAATTACAGGCAGTTCTTTGGGAAGTCCAAGATGTTCCGCAGCTTTTGGGGTCAAGCCTCCAATGGTTTCCCCAAGATCCAAAACATCTCCGGGCCATTTTTCGGATAAATCACCTAGTCCCAGCTTTTCAAGCATCGTTTCAGGAATTCCCCCCTGACTCCGGTCATAATGCCATCGGGCAGAGACATTATTAATGGAAGCACATTTTCTTCCTGTCAGGTGAAGGTTCATGTAATCCTGGAATTCACAAATCGTTGCCGCCTTTTCAAACAGATCCGGTTCGTTTTCCTTGATCCATAAGGATTTGGGGATCATCCATTCGGCCGAAACCGGNCCNTGNCCNTTACTGTTCACCCTTAATGCCTTATCTCCGGTAGCCAAAACTTTTTCTGTCTGAGGGGCACTTCGTAAATCCATCCAGATCAGACATGGCCTAAGTGGATCTCCGTTTTCATCCAGGGCAACCACACTGCAGCAGGTCGTATCCAGACATATTGCAGCAACAGCCGAAGAAGAAATGCCTGCTTCTGAAATGGAATTTTTTACTGATTTGCCAAGAGCTTCCCACCAATCCTGGGGGTTTTGTTCCGCCCAGCCCGGTTTTGGAAAAGTTGTTTGGTAAGCTGTAGATGAAAACGCCAGCGGATTTCCCTGGAGATCAAACACTCCTGCTCGCAGACTTTCCGTTCCTGCGTCTACCCCGATTACAAAAGGGCCTTCTTTATTGGATTGCTGTGCCATGATCAACTCGAGTAGGTTTCTCGGATCGATTCNCTGTAAGGGGCCCTGAGGATCCCTTTTTCGGTAATCAAGCCTGTTACCAGTTCATTTGGAGTAACGTCAAACGCAGGACTCCGTACCGAGACATTGTCCGGTGCAGTTCGATGCCCGCCCCAATTGACGATTTCTTCNGGNTCTCTTTCTTCGATGGGAATTTTATCACCACTTTCCATATCATGGTCAATCGTGGAATAGGGGCATGCGACATAAAATGGGATTCCATAATGTCTGGCGAGGATGGCAACCCCCAAGGTGCCGATTTTGTTACACACATCACCATTGGCCGCTACCCGATCCGTCCCGGTAATGACCAAGTCGATATGCCCCTTGGACATCATCGATGCGGCCATATTGTCACAAATGAGTGTGACATCAATGCCTGCCTGCATCAGTTCCCAACTTGTCAACCTTGCTCCCTGCAATAAAGGCCGTGTTTCATCNGCGTAGACCTTGAATTGTACCCCTTCCTGATGAGCCAGGTACATTGGTGCGGTTGCGGTACCAAGCTCTGAAGTGGCNAAAGATCCCGCATTACAATGGGTTAAGACTCCCATTCCCTCTCGGATCAAAGACTTGCCTGCCTCTCCCATGCCGAGACACAACTGACGGTCTTCATCATGAATCCGGATAGCCTCATCCAGTAATGACTGCCAAAGGGTATCAGATGAGTTTTGAGAGAGTGATTCAGCATGACGTACCATGCGATCCAAAGCCCAATGCAGATTGACTGCAGTCGGCCTTGAACCATCCAGATATTCCGCTTGTTTTTGCAACTCAGCGAGAAAAGCTTTAGGCTCGAGTCCTTGATGTGCTTTCATGGCCACAACCAAACCATAAGCTCCGGCTATACCGATTGCAGGCGCTCCTCGGACTTTGAGTTTCTTGATCGAGTCCCAGACCTGCTCCACACTGTCCTGACGTTCCTCAACCACCTTNCCAGGAAGCAGGGTCTGATCCAGGAGATAAAGTTCTCCGCCTTCCCAACGCAATGTTTGGGGTAAATCAATTTTTGGGTTCATTGAAGGCTCCCTAGTTCAGAAGATTTTAAAAAAATGAATTAAGAAGCGCCCTGCATGAATTGGTTCTCACTTCAGGGTTGAAAATTCTTGTGCCAAGTCAATGACTTCACTTATTGATCGAAATTTCTTCCTCTCCGTAACCATCTTCTTGCCGACCTGCAAAGTGATGTTTTCAATTCTTGCTCTTTCTTTTAAATCAGTAATATCTGCTATGTCAGCAACCTTTGCAAGGCCAAGGATACGTCTCATCATCTTACATGCGGCAAACCCAATTGAATCTTGTAAAAGATCCAAAATATATTTTTCTCTCTGGTTTTTAAAATGTTCTACTCCTGAGTCATAGTCCCAATACAAGTCACCACTTGAATTCTGATGATTTATCCAGAGATNCTCAAATTTGTTCACAAATTCTGACCAGAGCGATTCTATGGTTTCCAACAACCATTTCCGGTATTGATAGGGTTCTCTGCCTAGAAGAGGTTGACGGTATTCATGGGAAAAATAAGACATGAGCAAATTGCCGATGATGGCTCCCAAATCAAATCCCATAGGACCTACAAAAGCGAATTCCGGATCAATCACAAAAGTCTCCTCTTCACTTGCCATAATACTTCCAGTATGAAGGTCTCCATGAATCAGAGCCTGGGCTTCAGTCATGAACTTTTTCTTCATTTCAGCGACTGAAATTTTTAAATTTGAATCCTCCTGAATCGATTTGATATCAGATTCTTTAAGTTCCGGATTGTAAACATTCGTTTCATTTTGTTCATAAGGATGGGTGAAAACAAAATCTTCCGTGATTTTGCAAAGATCAATATTGATAAATTCTCGAACCATTTCTTTTTTTTCACGGTGATCAAGAAAAAGGTCACTGGTATGAAAAAGATTTTGTGCAAGGTAGGTTGAAATGTGATCTGCCAATTTTGGGAAATACATTCCTTCGATCATCTGCCCTCTCAAAACGCCATGACTGGACAAGTCTTTCATTACGACGAGGCTCATTTCATGGGAATAAAAGAAAATTTCCGGGACATTTTGAGGACACCATTCGGATGCTTTGAGTAAAGCTTTGATCTCAATGGTCATCCTTTCTTTGGGTAAGGGCCAGGATTCTCCTACGATTCTGAGAAAAGGGACGGCTTGTTTTAATGCAACAGATTCATTTGGTTTTTCTTTATTTTTTACCAGATACACATAATTCAAATTCCCATCACCAATCTCTCTGATATCCAAATCATTGAAACTGGAAAACACCTTTTTCATTTCAGGGATCCCCTGAAGATATTCTGCAATACTTTCTATAGAAAGTTGTCTGTATGCCATGGTCTTTACAATGTTGAAATTAGAGAAATAGAGAAAATTTCAATCCAGTTGAATGCTAAATTTAATATTATAAAAGAATTTACAACTGAGGAGGATTGTTAAGTCCACCGAATCTTGAAAGATCGAGTTTTATACTTAACGGTTCATGATGCCGAGAAGGGTAAAATATCCGACTGGAAGGACCCAAAGAATATGAATCACAGCAAAGACCGTGGCAGCGATGTTTCCGTCCATTATGGGGTAAAGCTCAGGTTTTTCTTGGCTCGGGGGAGGTTATCGTCGGGATAGACTGAATTCTTGGGGCTGTTATCGGTTCGGGTTGGACGGTATTTGATTTTCTTTTTTTTAGCTTCACCCAAGCGAGCCTGCCACCAGACAATCTGCTGTGCTTTTCTACTGACCTCATCATCACTCCAAAACCAAAATGACTCATTCTGTTCGTTTTTCTGTGGTGCACTCCAAACAGNNGNGATTCCCAGGAAAAAAATGGTCAGAACGAAAAAGGAAATTCTCAGATTTTTCATCTGCAAGCTGACTCAAGTAAGGTTTGAAATGAAGACATTTCTAACCGATCAATTCACAAACCCTGCCAGTTCCCAGCCCTGGTTCGTCCTTGTCAAGCAACCAAGCATTCCGTAGAATTTTTAATTTAATGGATTTGGTTCAGGGAAATCAAGTAGGAATTNGGAGAATTGAAATTGCGCGTTGAAAAAGCTGTAGGAATTATTGGTGCAGGGTTGGCCGGTTCTGAGGCGGCNTGGCATTTGGCTGAACAGGGAATTGGGGTGGACCTTTACGAGATGCGTCCCANNAAGATGACTGAAGCCCATCGANGTTCCTCATGCGCAGAACTCGTATGCAGCAACTCCTTCAAGAGTTTGAACCTGGAAAATGCCCATGGACTGCTCAAGGAGGANTTGCGCTTACAGAAGTCCTTGATTTTAAAATCCGCGGAGCGTTTCTCTCTTCCTGCCGGACAGGCTCTGGCAGTGGATCGGGAACCCTTCTCCGCACACATCAGTTCCAGTCTCGAAAACCATTCTTTGATCACAATCAAAAGAGAAGAAATTGAGGATATTGAAGCACTTCTCTCGCNTTACAAAAGGGTNTTGATTGCAACCGGACCGCTCACCTCGGAATCCCTTTCAAAGAATCTAGAGCGCTTACTTGGGACAAACCATCTCTCTTTTTATGATGCCATAGCCCCTGTCGTGGATGCGGAAAGTATCGATAGAAACATCGTTTTCCGGGCTTCTCGTTATGGAAAAGGGGAAGCAGACTACCTGAACTGCCCGATGAATGAACGCCAATATGAAACCTTTGTCACTGAAGTTTCAAGGGCGGAGAAAGTGGAATTACACAGTTTTGAAGACATTCGTCCTTTTGAAGGTTGTCTGCCGATTGAAGTCATGGTTGAGCGGGGGAAAGACACATTACGGTACGGACCTATGAAACCGGTCGGATTGGAACATCCGGAAACCGGAGAAAGGTTCCATGCCGTAGTTCAACTGCGCCAGGAAAACGCTGCGGCAAGTCTTTACAATCTGGTTGGTTTTCAAACCAAGATGAGTTGGGGNTTCCAGAAAAAAGTTTTCAGAATGATCCCGGGGTTNGAAAATGCCGAGTTTGTCCGNCTGGGTTCCATCCATCGCAACACATTCATCAACAGCCCACAGGTGCTTACCCCAAGACTGCATCTAAAAAAACACCCTCGAATTTTCATGGCCGGACAGATCATTGGGGTTGAAGGATACATCGAATCGACTGCTATGGGGCTCTGTGCCGCAAAGCAAATCGCCAGCGANCTGATGAATCGGGATCAGCAGGTTCCTGATCCGGATACGATGTGCGGTGCATTGATCCGTTATATCACCCAAAGTGATCCCAAGCATTTTCAACCGATGAATGCCAATTTCGGATTACTGGATCCTCCCGAGAAAAAAATGTCGAAATCCCTCAGAAAAGCATGGTTTTCAGAAAGGGCGCTCAAGACCCTGAAAGACTCGTTACCTGTTGAACCAATGCGATCCCCTTTNAACACTTCACAANCAGAACAACAAATGTCTGAAAAAGCAGGACAGGATGCCGCATGAGTGAAAAGGAAACAAAGAGCCCATTGATTCAGCAAGGGGAAACGCTCTATCCGACCCAGGTTCGCACAGAAAAGGATCGTGTGACGGATCTCACGGTCAGTCAAGATCAGTCCCTGGAAAGAAGCAATGATACCGCGAACCGTGAAATCGAACGGTTACGGGAACAGGCAAAAATGCTCATGGAACAAGCGGATAAAGTGGAATTCGAGTCTCAGATTCGGGCGAAAATCCGCTCTGCCGATTGTGGATTTCGTCCAGTGGTGAACCAGCCTTATTTTCTTTATGAAAGCGAAGGGAAATGCATGCTGAGCCTGATCAGTCCCAATGAATGGAATGGGCAACCTCCCTTTGGTCATTGNCTGGCAAAAGTAGTTCAACTCGGAGATCTGACCTGGGAAATCTCTGAACGTATGACCTCACCATGAAGCCTCAAACTGCTTCAGGGCTTTTTCAAAAAATCCTGATTGCGAACCGGGGAGAAATCGCCTGCAGAATCATCAGGACTTGCCAAAATTTAGGAATCCCCACGGTTGCAGTCTATTCTGAAGCCGATCAGGATGCTTTGCATGTGAGGCTTGCCGATGATGCCTTCCACATTGGTAAAGCAACACCTGAGGACTCCTATCTCAACCATGAGCGGATCCTTGAAACAGCAATCCAATGCCAAGCCGATGCCATTCATCCTGGTTACGGTTTTCTCGCAGAAAATGATGTTTTTGCCGAGGCATGTCTCTCCAAAGGGATCCATTTCATCGGCCCACGCCCCGAATCGATCCGTGAGATGGGTTCAAAATCCCGTGCGAAACAGCTTATGCAGGAAGCTGGAGTTCCAGTTGTCCCGGGCTATCACGGAGACAAGCAGGACTTCAAAATCCTCCGTAATGAAGCAGAAAAAATNGGATTTCCTCTATTGATCAAACCCGTTGCCGGAGGGGGAGGGAGGGGGATGCGTGTGGTTCGTCAACTCAACGANCTTGAGGAAGCACTCACTCTTTCACGCAGTGAGGCCAAAAATGCCTTTGGCGATGACAACGTTTTATTGGAACGTTTCATTGAGGGCCCGCGTCATGTCGAATTTCAGATCTTTGGNGATCAACACGGAAATTTTNTCCATCTCCATGAGCGTGAATGCTCGATTCAACGCCGACACCAGAAAATCCTTGAGGAAAGTCCATCTCCTTTTCTTGATGAAACCCTCAGAAAGCAAATGGCTGAAGCCTCATTGAAAGCAGCAAATGCGGTTCAGTATCTAGGAGCAGGCACNGTNGAATTCATTGTTGGNGAGGATCGTTCNTTTTATTTCATTGAAATGAACACCCGACTTCAAGTAGAGCATCCTGTGACAGAAATGCGGACCGGACTGGACCTGGTGGAGTGGCAGATCCGTGTTGCATCAGGAGAGNAACTCCCTCTCGATCAGGATCAAATTCGCCCAAAGGGGCATTCAATAGAAGTTCGGGTTTGTGCAGAAAATCCGGAACGCGGTTTCCTTCCCAGCAGTGGTTTGCTCGAACTGTACGATTTTCCCGAAGACCCATCCGCATCCGGATCATCTCTGATCAGACTCGACAGCGGTTTTGAACAAAAAGACCGAGTCGGAATTCATTATGATTCAATGTTGGCAAAACTGATTGTTCATGGTGAAGAACGTGAAAAGGCTCTGGAAACCATCCAGCATGCATTAAAACACACTGCCATCATCGGACCGGAGACAAACCTCGGTTTTTTGCAGAAACTGGTTTCCCATCCTCAATTTCTCGAGGGAAAGGCGGATACACTTTTCATCGACGCCTGTCTCCCTGAATTGCTTCAAAACGAAGAAACAACTCCCGAGTGGATATACTGGGCCTGCGCCATCGATTTTTTACAATCTGAACAGGAATCGGCCCGACAAAAAGCTGCCAATTCCTCTAATCCNCATTCACCTTGGCNTTTTTNTGACAACTGGCGNATGGGAGGGGAAGAACCCTTTCAGATCTCCTTTCGGGATGAGGAGAATCAACAACGGGAAGTGCGTCTGATCGAAAGAGATTCCGGATTTGAGGTTTTTTCTGGAAAGGAATGCATTCCTTTAAATTTTCAGCAACAAGGCCGGGATGTTGTCATTCGTTTTGAAAATAGCAATGGCACCACAGTAAAACACTCCCTGAGAATCTTCCGGCATCAAAATGATATTCTGGCAGTTCATGAAACGGGACGGGTTCAACTCACCCTGGAAAGTGNCAGGGATCACGAACACGAAACCGAACATACTGATANCCAACTNAAAGCACCCATGCCGGGTAATATCATTCGAGTCTGTGTCAAAAATGGGGAAAAGGTCAATCGTGGCCAGACATTGATGGTGTTAGAGGCGATGAAAATGGAACATCCCATTCTGGCTCCCGAAANCGGTCGCGTCGAAAGNTTNNTTTTTCAGGAAGGAGACGTCGTGAAGACCGATGAGCAACTGATANAATTCGAGGCCGAATGAATCCGAATCCCAACAAAAAATCTTTTCCCGANANGGTTGAAATCGTTGAAGTTGGGCCACGTGACGGACTACAGAATGAAAGCGAGTGGGTTCCTACCGAAATGAAGATAGAACTCATCAACCGGCTTGCTGCTTCTGGAATCAGAACCATTGAAGCTGCGAGTTTTGTCAGTCCCAAATGGATTCCTCAAATGAAGGATTCTCTTGAAGTGATGAAAGGCATCCAAAGAAAATCCTCGGTNCGCTACCCGGTTCTNACTCCNAACCTGAAAGGCTTGGAACGGGCCCTGGAGGCAGGTGCAGAAGAAGTTGCTGTTTTTGCTGCAGCCTCTGAAGCCTTTTCACAAAAAAACATCAACTGCAGCATTTCCGAATCGATCGANCGTTTCCGTCCTCTGATCCACGAAGCCAAGGTGGCGGGAGTTACAGTGCGGGGATACATTTCGTGTGTGATGGGGTGCCCCTATCAGGGAGAAGTCGATGCTGAAACCGTTGCGGAACTTGCGGAAACCATGTGCAAACTGGGATGCCGTGAAATTTCTCTGGGAGACACCATCGGTGTCGGNACTCCCCTGCAGGCACAAAATCTGGTAAAAACCGTGGGCCAACGAGTTCCCCTCGATCAAATCGCTCTTCACTTTCATGACACCCGTGGCCAGGCCCTGGCCAACCTTTATGCCTGTCTTGAACTCGGGNTTTCGGTTATCGATTCTTCCGTTGCGGGCCTGGGAGGATGCCCATATGCGAGTGGTGCCAGTGGGAACGTTGCCACGGAAGATGTGATTTACATGCTCGACGGCATGGGAATCGAAACCGGGATTGATTCAGAAAAACTGCTGGACGTGGTTCAATTCGTCAGTCAATCCCTTGGACGTCCTCCACAGAGTCGTGTGGGACGCGCGAACTTAAACCATTAGAAAAAGGAGGCCAACATGAAATCTAACAAAGGTAATGGATATGAAAACACTGCTCGAACACATGCAGGCTCATCATGGTAGATGCGATCAGCTTTATGCCGATGGAGAAAACTTTTTGCTTGATGAACAAATCGAAGAAGGTCTGGAGTCGATCAAGTCTTTCCTGAACGAAATGGAACGGCATTTTCAGATGGAAGAAACCGTGCTCTTTCCGACCTTCGAAGAAATCAGCGGTATGCGTCAGGGCCCAACCCAGGTGATGCGAATGGAACATCAGCAGATGCGAAACCTTCTGGCAAGGATGTCCGAAGCAGTTTCAANCGGGGACCGGGAGGAAATCCTGGAAGTCGGTGAAACCATGATGATNCTGATGCAACAGCATAATGTGAAAGAGGAAGGAATCCTCTACCCCATGGCGGACCAGCATTTGGCNTCCTACCGGGAAGAACTGATTGAACGGATGGATGCGGTTGCAATCCCAGCATGAAAGCCGAACCTGAAACTCCTGACCTTAAATGGATTACCCTCGATTGCAGCCTGATGGAACCTCCTGAGCCGATGCTTCGAGTGCTGGAACAACTTGACCGTCTCAAACAGGGCGAAGGAATTAAAATGCTGCACCGGATGAAACCCAGGTTGCTTTTTCCCAAACTTCAGGAAAGAGGCTTGAACTTCAGGGTTATTGAACACACTCCGGACCAAATCGAAGTCCGTATCTGGCAGGAGTCGATGTGAAAACCGGCGGCCTGAGCCTGGATCAGGCACCTGCAGAAGACATTCCTCTGCGCTTTTTCATCAGTGCCCCGATTTTCGGCATCCTTGCAGGCTTGATGGTCCTCTTGAAGGGGAATTTACTTTTTTCCAATACATGGATGCCAGAGACGGTGGCCCTAACTCACCTGCTCACCCTGGGGTGGATGGGCTCGGTGATGTTTGGTGCTCTTTATCAGATGATACCGGTACTGGTGGGAGGGATCGTTCCTTTTCCAANACTATCGCGGATGTTACACACCATACTGATTCCTGCCATCCTGCTGATGGTTTCTGGTTTTTTCTGGAATCACTCATGGATGTTGAAAGCTTCACTAGCTCTGCTTTTTCCTACCATTTTGCTGTTCCTTCTGCAGTTGGTCCAACCTCTTGTCCGGGCAGACGGAAGCCGTCCTGTGGTGCTTGCAATGCGGTTTGCAGCGATTTGTCTAGCCTTGACCCTTCTGCTGGGTTCCCTGAATCTGGTCCAGTATTCAGGATGGTGGCCGGGCTTCCTGGATCGCAACCTTTTGAAAACCCTCCATTTGCAGATGGGCCTTCTGGGATGGATCGGCTTTCTAATCTTCGGGGTAGGATTTCATGTCATCCCAATGTTCTACCTCTCAAAACCTTTTTCGGATAAACAAGCCAGGGGTATCCTGNTCACNGCCTTCGGAAGTCTTTCTGCTCTGTCAACAGGGAGTATTCTGGGAATGGGTAAAGATTGGCTGCTTCTGTTCAGTTTGCCTGGTTTGGCTTCCGTGTTTTATTTTTCCTACACCCTGCTTAGGATGCTTCATCAACGGAAACGNAAAGTTCACGATTCTACATTGAGACTCTGGCAGGGAGGAATTTTAGCCCTTTGCCTATCCCTTCCGCTTGGATTGTCACATCTGGTTTCCCCNGGNCAGCAGTGGCTTTTTCTGTTTGGNATCTTTTTCATCGGAGGGTTTGCAATATCGGTGAGCATCGGAATGCTTTACAAAATCGTTCCTTTTCTGATCTGGTTTCATCGCTTCAGTTCNCTGGTCGGNCAAGTCAGNGTCCCATTGCTCAAAGATCTCCTTCCCAAAAGGNGTCCTGCAATCCAAGCAACTCTTCATGGGGTATCGCTACTTTTAGTCTGTAGCGGTATTTTTTTGCAAGAAGACCTGTCCATTCGAATCGGAGCGGGATTGTGGATGGTCTCTTCCTTNNTGNTCTTGATTCATCTCATTTTTNTTGTTTCANATAAGCCTAAAATTTCTACCCCGCCTCTCGGCTGATCCCAGGTTATGCTTCCCACCACTATCCGGCATAAAATCCTGCTGACTACCGTTCTATGCGCGTTGGTGATCCTGGCAGGATTCAGCACCGTGTTCTTGATTGCACGACAACAGCAGGAACTCGTCCAAAACCATCTGGAATTGCCCCTGGTCGCTCAAAACTGGTTCAGCCTCAGTAACAAACTGCATCAGACTCTTCGTNTTCAGCTTGAAACAGCAACAGATCAGCAGGGGGACACAGCCGCTTGGGAAAAGGTATGGATCAAGGAAATCGAGCCGCTGCTGAACATACTTGAAGATCTCTACAAAAAAGAACGCCTCTGGGAAAATGAACGACAAGTAGAGGCCAGAACCTTTTATGACATCCGTCTGATGTTGATGCAGTTGAAGGGACTTCTAGAAAAAGTTGAGAAAGAAGATTTTAACCGCTTATCCGAAACTCCTTTGTGGCAAAATGAGCTGGTTCCGCTTTTTNTAGAAATTCANGGATCGATCGAACAGATCATCCATTGGCAGACACGATTCAGCCATCAGCAAAATCAACTNCTTCGCAGCCGNATGATGGAACTGACCCTGCAAATTTGGGTCGCCGCATTCGTCGTACTNTTGATTCTNGTCCTTCTCGCCTGGTTTCTGTCGAGGCAAATCATCCTCCCACTTCAAGAACTGAGAGATACGGTGAAAAAGGTTGAAGAGGATCGTTTTCACGGAGAAATCAATGTCGATTCATCTGATGAAGTCGGCGAATTGGCCCATCAGTTTCGGGAAATGTTGAAGGCTATCCGTGAAAGAACCCGGGAATTGGAGGAATCCAACCGGCTTTTGGAAGAAGCAAGCCACCAGAAAGGAATGTTCCTGACCAGCATGTCCCATGAACTGAGAACTCCTCTTAACGCGATCATCGGATTTGCCGGAACCTTGNTGGATGATGAAAATGAACCCTTATCCAGCTACAGAAAAGACCGTCTAAGCCGAATTCTTCAAAGCGGCAAACAATTACTGCAGCTCATCAATTCATTGCTGGATCTTTCAAGACTGGAAGCAGGTCAAATGAAGATCACAAATTCCAAAATGCGCCTGGATGAACTGATACTCGAAGTGATTGAAATGCTGGAACCCCTCATTCAGGAGAAATCCCTTGAATGCAAGCATCATTTCGATACTGAAAAAGGGTGGGAGGAATATCAAATGGAATCCGGAGAAAATCATGAAAATCCATTTTTCCTGGTCTCGGATTCAGCCAAACTGAGACAGGTACTCATCAATTTACTGGGCAACGCCATTAAATTCACGGAACCTGGAGGATCNATAACAATCCGGCTTTTTAGAAAACGTCAAGGCTTCCAAATCGACATCGAAGACAATGGTTGTGGAATCCCGGAAGAGGATCTCGGAACCATTTTTCAGGTTTTTCAACAGGCTGAAACAGACAACCGTCCTCACCGGGAGGGGACCGGTCTCGGACTGGCATTGGTCCACAGTCTCGTCGAATTGATCGGGGCCCGAATCTCGGTCAACAGTACCTTGGGAGAGGGCTCGGTCTTTACCTTGGAAATTCCTCTTTAAAGTTAAAAAAGCCAAACTCCACTCCAATCCCGGAAGTGTATTTCAGACGGTTTAAGTAAACCGTATCACAACCCCGAAGTGAATCTTTGATTGGATCATTAGAAATCCTATTTCACAGAATCCAGTGAAATTTCCGCTTATGCCTTAAAACTGTTAAGCTGAGCGGCATGAATGACAGGATCACAACCCTTATCCTTGCTGGAGGTCGTTCGAGTAGAATGGGCCAGGANAAAGCAGGACTTCTACTTGGAGAAAAAAGTGTNCTGGAAAAAATTCTTGAAAATGTCCTCAAGGTTTCTGGGCATGTTGTGGTGATGAGGGCACCAGATCAACCACCCCTATCAATCCAGAGTGATCTGTCGGATCGAATTAAGATTGGATTCGACCGTGTTGAAGGTGAAGGACCATTACAGGGAATTGCCGATTCACTGATTCACCTTCCCGCTCAAGCAGAAAGGGTTTTTGTTCTCACCTGTGATCTTCCGTTTCTCAGCAACCGATGGATCGAAGCGTTGAATGCGGCCTTCACCGAAGATTGGGACGCGGTCTGCACCCATTCTGAAAACATCACCAACGCCCTTCTTGCACTCTACCGCCCGCAGGTTCTTCAAAGAGCCCAGGAATTATTGAATGAAGGCAAAAGAAGACCCTTGGAATTGCTGAAAGGATGGAGGGTTAAAAAACTTGAACCGACTCATGATCTCCCGTTGGAAGTCAAAGACATGAACACACCTTCAGAATATGAAAATGCCAAACTCCACTTTAAACCAAAAACATGATTGATCTCTACACGGCCGCTACTCCAAACGGTTACAAAGTCTCCATTTTGCTCGAAGAACTTCAGCTTCCTTACCATGTTTTCCCNGTGAACCTGATGGAACGGGAACAGAAACAGGAAGATTTCCTGGCTTTGAATCCGAATGGAAGAATCCCCGTCATCGTCGATCATGAAAATGACCAGCTGCCGGTTTTTGAATCAGGAGCAATCCTGGTCTATCTTGCTGAAAAAACAGGAAAATACCTTCCGAAAGAGATGAAAGGCCGATCGCAGGTGATGCAGTGGTTGATGTTTCAAATGGGAGGGATCGGGCCTATGCAAGGACAGGCTCATGTCTTTTACCGTTACGCCCCGGAAAAAATTGAATACGCGATTGGCCGTTACCAACGTGAAACCCGCAGGCTTTATGAAGTNCTNGACNGCCAATTACGGGATAATCCTTACCTGGCGGGAGAATTTTCCATTGCNGACATTGCCTGCTGGCCCTGGGTTCGGATTCATAATTGGGCNGGAGTCGAATTAACAGGATTGGAGCACCTGGAACGATGGATAAAAGACCTCTATGCCCGACCAGCTTTTCAAAAAGGCATATGCGTCCCCTACAAAGTTGAGAGGGGAAAAGAAACCCTTGATGAAAGCCGCAAGCGTGGCTCAAAGATGCTGGTTTGAAGGAAAACTCTCAAAAAANTNGAACCAAAGGGCCATTGGTCATTTTTATGGTCTTTGCTGTGATATGGCTGGTCGTCATCTTTTTCTCCAGCCTCCAACTGAATCAGCAAGCTGACCGTGAANGATTCTATGAAGGCTTTTCGATAAGCTGGTTTTTACTGGCAGGAATCACTCCCATTCTTGTTGGCGGAGCNTTTTTTAAGTTTNTTCTGGACAGAAAAAAGTCTAATTCCAAATAGANGGACAGATATCCTAAGATAGTTTTTTCAAATCTTTGGATTTGTCTAAAGCATTCCCTGATTTTTTAACATTTCCCGAAGATCTTTTTTGACGATTTTCCCATAACCGGATTTTGGCATCGTATCCCAAAAGAAAAACCNGCTTGGCCAACGGTATCGAGCACACCTTCCGTCCAGGTGCTGATATAATGCTGCTTCATCAGCGATTTCAGTATGAGGATTGCGGACAACAATCGCGACTCCCGTTTCTCCCCATTTTTCATCAGGAACTCCAAAAACGGCAACCTCACTGACACCCGGATGAGTCAACAAGACCTCTTCAATTTCCCGAGGATAAACATTGGCTCCTCCAGAAATATACATATCGGAACTACGTCCGGTAATGNAAACCAATCCACGCTCGTCAACATATCCTAAATCTCCGGTATGGAACCAGCCTCCTTCCATCGCCTCCTCGGTTGCATCCGGATTGTCATGATACCCGGCGCAGACCGCTGGGCCTCTGCAGCAAATTTCTCCAACTTCGCCTGTTTTCAAAGATTTTAAATTTGAATCGAGAATCGCAATTTCCATCCCGGTCCTGGGAATCCCGCATGAACCGATATTGGCATTCGGNTCCTCATCATCCAGGGAATGCATCTCGGTCGGCAGGTAGGTGATGCAGCCTGTTACTTCTCCCATTCCGTAATACTGAACCATCACCTGTCCTAGTTTTTCCAAAGCTTTCTTCTGATCGGCACGATACATCGGTGCTCCCGCATAGATCATGTAGCGCAGGGAACTGTGATCGTATCGATCCACAGATTCATGTTCGACCAGCATTTTGACAATGGTGGGAACCGTGAAGAGGTTACTGACACGATGCCGTTCCACCAACTGCCAAAAGAGTTCCGGATCCAATTTGTTGCCGGGCATCAAAACCAGGGAAGCTCCTCGAGCGACATTCAGAAGCATGTGCACTCCTGCTCCATGGGAGAGAGGGGCTACCGCAATCGATACATCCTGTTCAGTGGTTCCGGGAATGAGATCGGCAAGATGATTGTTAACAACGAAATTCATTTGACCATGGGTCAACACTCCTGCTTTGGGTCTGCCCGTTGTCCCCGATGTATAGAAAAACCAAAGCGGATCATCATATTCAACCGTTTCATCTTTAAATTCTTGCCCCAGATGGCTTTCAATCATGGATTCATAATCCTGATGATCTCCTTGATCATCNCCGATGCAAATCAGAAATTTGAGTGAATCCGCTTCTTCNAGAACCCTTTTCGCATGATCCTCAAAACCTTTTTGATAAATCATCACTTTCGCCCCACTTGAAGAGGCAAGATAAGCCACCTCAGGAGGNGTTAACCTGAAATTAGTNGGGACCCAGACACAACCCATACGAAAAGAAACCCACGAACTCTCGAATAGTTGGAGGTTATTTCGGGACAGCACCAAAATCCGGTCCCCTTTTTCAATTCCGAGATTTTTTAAGGCAGAAGCCATGGCCTGCACCCGCTGATCCACTTCCTTCCAGGTCCAATTTTTTTCCTCTGCAATTACCGCATGGTGACTTGGAAAAAGACGTGCGGTTCGAGTTAACAGTCCTCCAAGGTTGTTGACACGGGCGTCCTTCATTTAACGGGTCTCCAGAATACTCACGTAATTCGCAACGGCAGCACCTCCCATATTGAAAACCCCACCTTTCATGGCATTTTCAATCTGCATCCCCTGCGCTTCTCCGGAAAGCTGCATCGCTGCCATCACATGCATCGAGACGCCTGTTGCTCCAATGGGGTGACCTTTCGATTTAAGTCCTCCTGAAGGATTGACCGGCAAAGAGCCGTCCTTGGTTGTCACTCCTTCTTCAATCACCTGAGCGCCTTTTCCCTGTTCAGCAAGGCCCATTGCTTCGTATTCCAGTAATTCCGCAATGGTGAAGCAATCNTGGGTTTCCANAAAATCCAGATCTTCNATTTTCATTTCCGCTTGNGTCAATGCTTTNTTCCAGGCNTTTGCAGCACCGGTAAAACAAGTTTTGTCTCGTCTGCTGAGGGGAAGGAAATCGTTGACCTGAGCACGGGATTTCCAGCCTATGAAAGGTCCTTTTAACCTTCTTGATGAGAGATTTTCAATCACCAGGGCCGCAGCCCCATCGGATACCATTGAACAGTCAGAACGTTTCAAGGGNGGTGCNACNANAGGATTTTTCTCAGAAGCATGTCTGCANAACTCAAANCTAAAATCCTTNCGCAGATGGGCAAATGGGTTCTCTNTNCCGTTNTTATGATTCTTCGCAGCAATCATCGCCAANGCATCGGATTGATCCCCGAAACGCTCAAAATACTCACTGGCAATCGTTCCAAAGACNCCTGCAAATCCACCTGCGGTATCCCCTTCTTCCCGAACATAGGAACAACGAAGTAAGGTCTCACCAATTTCAACTGATGGAAGTGTGTTCATTTTTTCAAACCCGAGGACCAGAACACGATTGACACGACCGCTTTCAACAGCATCCAATGCGGCCCATACGGCAGCAGAACCGGTAGCACAAGCATTCTCCAGCCTCACTGCAGGAACATGCCGAAACTCCGGCACNGCAAGGGCTGCAAGGGAAGCACTGAAGTCCTGCTTCAAAAAGCCTCCATTAAAATGGCCTATGAATATTCCTTCAATATCCTGGGGCTCCAGTCCTGCTTTGGTCAAAGCAGCCAAAGCCGCTTCACGGATCATGTCTTCTGGCTCCAGATTTACGAATTTACCGAATTGGGTATGCCCCCAACCTGTAATTTGTGGTTTCACGTTAAATTTTGGTAATAAATTATTGATTGATCCATTAAATCTATCATCATTCCTGTCTCTTCCATAAATACCAAAATAGAATAACTTTGAATCGGCAGAAACCGAAAACTTCAAATAG
>FUFK010042248.1_pt1 | contig 25873 bp, 32 predicted proteins | sample 1021851 | NCBI WGS metagenome assembly FUFK01 (sample SAMEA51879418, study PRJEB19060) | metagenome | reverse complement strand
TAGTGAAACTTTATTAACTTTCACACCAGCTGACGCAGCAACAAATCTTTTTACAACTGGAAGCATGATTGCTTTTGTTTGTTATGAAGATGGCACATACCACATTGCTTCAAGAATGGGTGGTGCAGCTGACGCAACTACAGGTGCATTTGTATTTGCATCGTAATAAATAATTAGTGTGGGGCTTCGGCCCCACATTTTAATTTAATGGAGAATATAAAATTATGAAAAGTGATGTAAAAGCAGTTAGAGTTACAGCTACAGGAGCAGTATTCGCAGGCAGAACAAGACTTAGAGGTATCATTTTAGAAAATGATCATGCTACTGACACTCAATCAATTACTCTACAATCAGGTGGAGTAACTCAATTTTTAGTAAGCTGTCCAGCTGGAGATGTTTTTGCTTTCAATATTCCTGAAGATGGAATTTTATTTGAAAGTGGTATGACTACTTCTGCTATTGGTGCAAATGTTGAAGCGACTGTATTGATTGATAAGTAGGAGGCTAAATGGCTAATACTACCTCTGGAACAGCAACGTTTGATAAAACATTTGCTATCGATGAAATCATTGAAGAAGCATATGAAAGAATAGGTATGCAAGGTGTGTCTGGTAATCAATTGCGTGCAGCCAGAAGATCCTTAAATATCATGTTTCAAGAATGGGGTAATCGTGGTCTTCATTATTGGGAAGTAGCAAACAATTCAATTACATTAGTTGCAGACCAAGCAACATATACAATGTTTAGATCAACAGCAGATGGTACTTCAAGTACGACTGCTATATATGGTGTTGATGATATATTAGAAGCATCTTATAGAAACTCTAATGTTGATACGCCACTTACTAAAATAGCAAGATCTGCTTATCAAGCTTTATCAAATAAAACTGCTACAGGTGTTCCAAGTCAATATTTTGTGCAAAGACTTATTGATANAGTTACAATNACTNTATANTTAACNCCTGGNTCNNNNGAAGCNGGAAANTTTATAAATTNNTATTANGTAAAAAGAATTCAAGATGTAGGTGATTATACAAATGCAACAGACGTGCCATACAGATTTGTACCTTGCATGTGTTCAGGTTTAGCATTTTATTTAGCACAAAAATTTAAACCACAAATGGTTCAACAAATGAAAATGTTGTACGAAGATGAATTACAAAGAGCATTATCGGAAGATGGCTCTCCATCTAGTACATACATAAGTCCAAAAGTTTATTATCCGGAGGCATAATGTCAAACTTATCATCAGGTAAATACGCAAAATTTATATCAGACAGATCAGGACAAGAATTTCCATACTCAGAAATGGTTATTGAATGGAATGGAGCTAGAGTTCACATATCAGAATTTGAAAAAAAACATCCACAACTACAACCAAAACCACATTCTGCAGATCCACAAGGTTTATTAAATGCAAGACCAGCAAGAACAGAACCTGCTGTTGCAAGATTATTAACATTAAACCCTTTAAAAATAACAAATGGATCTCAAGTAGTAACTGTATTTGAAGAAAACCACGGTAGATCAACAAGTGATACCGTTAGATTTAGAAATGGAGAGGGTCGAAACGGTATTTCAGACTCAGATATTAATAATTCTTCTGGATTTACAATTACAAAAGTTGATGATAATAATTATACATTTACAGCTAGTGGCACAGCCACGGCTACAACTAGTATAGGAGGAGGCAGTATAACTGCAGGACCAGTTACACTATCAGCATAATGGCAGGATTTACTTACGATAATTTAGTAACCGATATTAGAAACTATACTGAAACAGATTCAAATGTTTTAACAGCGGCTATTGTTAATAGAATTATTGAAGATGCAGAATTTAAAATTTTAAGAGACATACCATTAGACGCATATAAAAAACAAAAAATTGGTAATTTAGTTACTGGACAATCTACAATTAACGTACCTGCTAAAACACTCTTTGTAAAAGGTATACAGGTATATGACTCAACTTCCGCAGCGACCGGATCTAACTCTTATTTAGAGAAAAAAGATGAAACCTATTTACAGGAATATATTCCTGCGGAAACATCTACTGGAAAACCTAAATATTACGCTATGTTTGGTGGAGCTACAGGAACTACGGATACTACATCTGGAAGAATGATGTTTGCCCCTGTTCCAGATACTACATATAAATTTAAAATACATTATGAGGCTATCCCAGATGGGTTATCTAGCTCAAATACAACGACTTACATTAGTCAATATTTCCCTAATGGTTTATTATATGCCTGCTTAGTGGAGGCATATGGATATTTAAAAGGTCCAATCGATATGTTGACATTGTATGAAAATAAATATAAACAAGAGGTACAGAAGTTTGCTGCAGAGCAAATTGGTAGACGTAAAAGGGATGACTATACAGACGGTACTGTCCGTATTCCAGTTCCTTCACCGACACCGTAGTAACAGGAGAATAAATTATGGCAATAACATCGGCAATTTGTACAAGTTTCAAAGTTGAAATCTTAAAAGCTGTTCACGATTTTACAGCATCGTCTGGAAATACTTTTAATTTAGCTTTGTATACAAGCTCAGCTTCATTAGGAGCATCTACAACTGCTTACACAACTTCTAACGAGGTTAGTGGATCAGGATACACTGCAAAAGGAAACGCGCTTACAAGTGTTACACCAGTCGCTGACAGCACAACTGCAGTTTGTGACTTTGCAGACACAAGTTTTACGTCTGCATCTTTCACAGCAAGAGGTTGTATGATCTTTAATGATTCAGCTACAGGTGACCCAGCAGTTTGTGTGATTGATTTTGGATCAGACAAAACTGTAACAAGTGGAACTTTTACAATTCAATTCCCAGCAGCAGACGCATCTAACGCCATTGTCCGTATAGCTTAAAGGAGTAACGCGGAATGTCCGTTACTAGAACCTTTACAGTAACGGTGGTTAACACCGGCTCAGGAAATAAATATTTTATTGATGGAGTCCAACAACCCACAATAAGTTTAGCAGAAGGTTTCACATATAGGTTTGATGTTTCTGATAGCTCCATGGGAGCTCACCCGTTTAAATTTTCAACTACAAGTAATGGGACACATTCAGGCGGTACTGAATACACTACTGGAGTAACTACCAGTGGAGATACCGGACAGTCTGGAGCATATGTGCAAATTGCAGTGGCTGCATCTGCACCAACTTTATATTATTATTGTCAATATCACTCAGGAATGGGTGGTCAAGCAAACACAGTAGATTCAGATACTTGGGGTGTTTTACCCTGGAACCAAAACACTTGGGGAAAACAAGATGGAGTAGATGTTTCTGTTTCTGGTTTTGGACTAACTTCTTCTGTTGGTGATGGTACAAACATGGGTGTTCCGCAACAAGGATGGGGCGGTCGAACATACGGAGAAGGAGAATGGGGAGAAGTCACAGATAATTCAGTTACTCTTTCAGGATTTGGATTAACAACATCTTTAAATGCAGACGGATTACTATCTTTTCAATCAGCTGGTTGGGGTAGAAATACTTGGAACGATGGACCATTTGGAGAAAGTAATGACCCTGTAGTAAGTATAACTGGATTTGGTTTAACAACATCAATTGGTGATGGAACAAATATGGGTGTACCTCAACAAGGTTGGGGTGGTAAATCATGGGGAGACAATAATTATGGTGAACTTTCTAATATAGATGTTTTCCCTTCAGGTTTAGAATTAACAGCAAGCGTTGGCGCAGCTGGTATAGAAGCATATAACGAAGTTGGTTGGGGCCGTGATGGTTGGGGTGAAGAATTATATGGTCAAGCAAATGACTTCGCTATAATTTTAACAGGTTTATCAAGCACCTCATCAGTAGGTGCATTAAGTCCTGCAGATGTAGAAGGTTTAACAGGAGTTTCTGCTACAGTAAGCCTTGGTACAGCTACAATGAAAGGAGACGTTACTGTTATTCCTACAGGTCAATCTTTAACTTCTGCAGTAGGTGCAATAGATCCTGACGGAATTATACAAGGTCTTACAGGTCAAGCTGGTACATCTGCTGTAGGTTCTTTATCTCCTGCGGATGTAATGGGTATAAGTGGATTAGAGGCTGAGGTTAATTTAGGTTCAACAGGAACAACTTCAAACCCTATAATAATACCTAGCACATCAGCTCTCTCATCTGGTCTGGGATCATTATCTCCTGCAGATGTAATGGGTTTAACTGGACAATCAGCTACAACTAGTGTAGGTTCAGTAACACACGAAATTAGTTTAGATATAGTACTTGACGGTCAATCTATGTCTGGTAATGTATCAGCTTTTGGAACAGCAAAAGGTTTTGGAATACAAGCATTTCAAGATGTTGACACTGGTTCAAATACAACATATAGTGACGTAGCATAGGAGAAAAGAATTATGGCATCGACATATACACCTTTAGGAGTTGAACTTCAGGCAACCGGTGAAAACGCGGGTACATGGGGAACAAAAACTAATACAAATTTAAGTCTTATTTCACAATTATTTGGTGGATTTAATTCACAATCAATAGCAGGTGGAGCACAAACAACTGCACTAACTGTTGTAGATGGTAATACAACAGGTACAGCTCAACATAGAATGATTGAGTTCACAGGAACAATTACTGGAAATCAAATTGTAACAATACCTCTTGACGTAGAAACTTTTTATCTTTTAAGAAACTCAACATCAGGTGCTTATACAGTTCAATTTAAATATGTGTCTGGTAGTGGTGGAACAGTTACGTTTTCTGCTACAGATAAAGGTGATAAATTAGTTGTTGCAAAAGCTAACGATGGAACTAACCCTGACATTGTTGATATATCTTTAGGATTAGCATCGGTTGCATCAGATACATCACCACAATTAGGTGGAGACTTAGATACTAATTCATTTAATATAGCTTTCGATGATGCTCATGGAATTAATGATGAAAACGGAAACGAACAGATAATATTCCAAACAACAGCATCAGCAGTAAACCAATTTGATATTACCAACGCTGCGACAGGAAATGCACCGTCAATTACAGCTACTGGTGGAGATTCAAATATTAGTATAAACTTAGTTCCTAAAGGCACTGGAGAAGTCCAAGCTAATGGATCTGGTTTAGCTACAACAGGAAAAGCTATTGCAATGGCTTTAGTTTTCGGGTAATAAATAAATAATTAAGGAGTAACAACTATGGCAGCACCAAATCTAGTAAACGTCTCGACGATTACAGCTAAATCGGTTCAAGCGGCATTAACTACAACTTTAACTACAGAAGTTCTTGCAAATGCATCATCTTCAAATAAAGTTTTTAAAGTTAATAATATTCTTATCGCTAACATCGATGGTTCCAACGCAGTTGATATTTCTGTTTTCATAACTAAATCAGGTGGGTCACCAATTGCGATCGCAAGTACAATTTCTGTACCTGCTGATTCTTCTTTGGTAGTAATTGATAAAAACTCAGCTCTGTATTTAGAAGAAGGCGATAATATCGAAGCAGGCGCTGGAGCAGCGAGTGACGCAGTTATAACTATCAATTACGAAGAACTATCGTAATAGGGAGTCTAATTATGGCTCACTTTGCTGAAATAAATGCGGATAACAACGTAGTCTTAAGAACAATCTACGTCTCTGAAGAGCAATGTAATGCTCAAGGCGGGGAAGATTCTGATGAGTGCGCACAATGGGTTAAAGATTTTCACCCACCTTGTCCGTTTATTGATTACTCTGCTATATCTTCAACTTATTTTTTAAGATATTCTGTAAACACTCATTTTAATAAACACTGGTATATTGATCCAGCATCTTTTGATCCTGATTATAAAAGACAGGATGAAAGAGTTAATGAAGTAACAGGTGAGATAGGAGAGCCTACTCATGGTGAGGATGACCTTAGAAGATATTTTTCAGGAGAAAAACCAATTAATAAAAGACCTCCTTGTTATTTAAGTGAAGACCAATCTAAAGCTTTTAGAGGTAATCGTGCTGTGGTAGGTGGAACTTGGGATCCTGTTAATCAAATATTTATGGACCCTAAACCACACCCATCTTTTGTTTTAGATTTAGAAAATGCTTTATGGTGGCACTCAGTCCCAATGCCAACAACTACTACATATTCAGATGGTAGAACATTCCACAGAATTTATTGGAATGAAGATGAGCTACAATGGAAAGCTTTAATTTTTAATTCAGGTCAAGATGATGTAGATGTAGAAAATAAAACTATTGAAATTCATCAAAAATGGGATAAAGATACACTAACGTGGGGAGATTTATAATATGTCAGAAACATTAACAAGAACAATGGGTTCAGGCCCAGCAGAAGGAAGAAACGGAAGTTTCTTTGGTATAACTTATGCTCCATCAAAAAACGACAAAATAACAGATTTTACGTCACCGGGTACATTCAACCCAGATCCAGCTGCAACAGGTGCAGCTGAAGTATTTCTATTCGGCGGAGGCGGCGGTGGAAATTCTGGAATTGCGGGAGTTTGCTACGGCGGCGGAGGCGGAGCCGGAACATGTAATGACGGTAACGGTGTAATTTCACATACTTTCCCTGGACCAGCTTCAGTAACAATAGGTGGTGCAGGAGGTTCAACTTCAATTGGACCATTATCAGAAGCCGGTGGAAATGGCGGAAGCAGTTGCGGCGGTGGAAATAATGCGGATTTTTCGGGCGGAAGCGGCCCAGGACCGGGATATGCAGGAGGCGGCGGAGCCGGCTCAACAGCTAACGGATATCCAGGATCTAATCCAGGAGACACAGACAGAAGAGGAAAAGGCGGAGACGGAACAGACTGTACTCCTTTTAACATTGCTTCTTCAGGCAGTAATTATATTTTTGCTGGCGGCGGTGGATCTATGAGAGGACCTTACAATGCGGGTGCTGGAGCAAATACTGGATCGGGCGGAAACGGCGGCGGAGAAGGCGGCGGTAATGCTGGTTATCCAGGAAGAGTTATGGTTAAAGAAGCAGGCGCAGGACCATTAGAAAACACTACAGGTGTTTGGCCTTTACAATCTCAATACACATATAAAAAAGAAGGAAACTGGAGCTAATAGTAGGTCTTTACTTTTATTTAGAAGTTATATATAATTTTTAAATAAAGAAATGAATGAAGATTTTATACACGAGTTCTATATTCCAGATTATATCTGTCAGGGTTTAATAGATTATCATAAACAAAATAAAGAATATAAAAGAGAAGGAACAATTATTTCTTCAGCTGGAAAACCTTTAGTTGATAAAAATATAAAAGAATCTATTGATGTAATTTTTTTCAACGGTTCTCTTAATCCANTTATTTGTGCTTATTTTGAGGAGCTTTCAAAAGCTTTAACTGATTATGTTAAAAAATATGGCATAGGTAATTACAAAACTTTTACACAAAATTTAATTCAATACTATCCTCCTGGAGGTGGCTATAAACGATTTCATTACGAAAGATGTAATAAAGATGTATTAGATAGGGGACTGGTTTACATGACTTATTTAAACGATGTTAATGATGAAGGCGGCACTGAATTTAAATATCAAAAGACAACTTTTAAAGCAAGAAAGGGTCTTTCATTAATTTGGCCAAGTGATTTTACACATGCCCACAGAGGTATTGTATCTCCTACTCAAGAAAAATATATTGCTACAGGGTGGTTCATAAACACATGATTTTAAATCATCATTATTGGATTTTTAAAAATGAATTATCACCACATATATGTGATGAAATAGTTCGATATGCTGAACAAAAAAATTTTGAAAAAGGTATTGTTGGAGGAAGTGTAGAAGAAGTAAAAAAAATACAGGACACAGATGATTATAAACATAAATTAAAACAAATTAGAAGTTCTAATATTGTTTGGCTACCTGAACAATGGGTTCATAATGAAATAATCCCTTTTGTAAATACGGCTAATAGAAATGCAGGGTGGGATTTTGATCTTGTTACTTTTGAAACATTACAATTTTCAAGATACGATGTAGGCCACTTTTATGACTGGCATCCTGATCAAAGTGCAAAATTATATGAAGATGAAAAAAAGAAAAACATGACAAGAAAACTTTCTGTGTCTGTAATTTTAAACGATGAATTTAGTGGGGGTGATCTACAGTTTAGACAACAAATAGATACGATTAACAATCCCGATAAAGACACTACGATAATGACCTGTAAAGAAAGAGGAAAAGGAACAGTAATTGTATTTCCAAGTTTTTTATGGCACAGAGTAACCCCTGTTACAAAAGGCGTAAGGAAAAGTTTGGTTATGTGGAATATAGGATACAAATTTAAATGATAAAAAATTACAAAATTAAAAAAAATGCAATTAGTACAGATCTAGCTAATTATTTATTTAACTATATGGTATTAAAGAAAGATGTTTTAAAAACATATCTTGATCATCAAAGAATATCTCCTTTTAATGACATGCATGGATCTTACGGTGATGCACAATCTTCACCTAAAACTTTTTGTGTATATGGGGATATTGCTTTTGATACTTTATTAAGTAAACTTTTACCTCTAATGAATAAAGAGACAGGGTTAAAATTAATCCCTACATACTCATACGCTAGATTATACTTAAATGGAGATGAATTAAAAAAACATAAAGATAGAAAAAGTTGTGAGTATTCTACGACACTACATTTAGGAGGAGATGAGTGGCCTATATACATGGATGGTGTAGAGGTTAATTTAAAACAAGGAGACATGCTTATTTATAAAGGGTGCGAACTTGAACATTGGAGAGAAAAATTTAATAAAGATATATGTGGTCAAGTCTTTCTTCATTACAATCTAGAAAACGATATTAGTAATTTGTTTGATAATAGACTTCATTTAGGTTTACCTTCTAGTTTTAAAAAATGAAACCTACAATAGTAGACGACAAAGAGTTTCCGTATTTATTATTAGATAATTTTTTTGAAAAAGAAGAGTTAAATGGAATTTGGAAAGAAGTAATGTATTTATTTAATAATAATCATTTTTTTAAATCTAGTGATGATAAAAAATCAGGACACGATAATGATAAACCCTTAGCTTTAAATAGTAGGTGTTATCCTGATAAGGTTTTAAACAGTAGCCAAATTCAACAAACTTTTTTATTTAACTCTATAAGAAAAATTCAAAANAAAGACTTTCATAGACTAGTAGAGAAAACGTTTAAAAATTCTAATTATGCTTTGTATAAAACTTTTTTAGGATTAAATAGATCTAATCTAGTTATAAATCATTATAACAACGATGAAGAATACAAAGAGCATTTTGATCAATTTCAGTTTTCAATGATAACTTGGTTACACGAAGAACCTAAAAATTATGATGGGGGTAATTTTATTTTAACCAAAAACAATACGAAAATAGAGTCTTTAAATAATCGATGTATATTATTTCCTGGATTTTATTACCATAAAGTTGAACCTGTTAAATTTAATAAAGATAAAAATATAAAAGGAAGATTTTCTATTAATAGATTTTTTTATACAGTTTATGAGTAATATTGAAAGACCTTTATTGACAAACACTTTTTTAAATTTTTTTAATAAATTAGATTTATCTAATTCTACCTATCTTGAAATAGGATCAGGAAATTCTACAATATATTTTTCAAAGATATTTAAAAATATAATTTCTTTTGAAGATGATTTAACCTGGTTTCATAAATTAAATAAACTAAACATACCTAATTTAAAACTAGAATTCTTTGATACAAATTCAGTTTTTAATACATGTGTTCCATGCATAGGTAGAGTAAATCCATTAACCATCCACTTAAGTAAACCAAATCTTTTTATTATGATTGATAATAATCCAATAAGAATTAGTAGGTTGAAGTTTGCTGAGTTTATTGATAAACATAAAAAAGAAGACTCTATTATTATTTTAGATAATGGAGAAAAAAATTATGATGCCATGGCTTTTTTAAAATCTAAATATTATTGTTTAGATTTTCCAGGGACCAGATATGATAATACATTTTCTGTTACATCAGTTTTTTTTAATAATAAAAATTATGAAAGGATAATATGAAGAGAATAGGTGGTCCAACTGAACTGTATAAAACTAGAGCAGGTTTAAATTTACAAGCAAAACCTTTGTATGTTTATAAAACTGATTTTTTTATTAAAGATAATTTTTTAAAAGATTTTATAAATAAAAATACATTTCATAGAGACCATGGTAAAATTAAAATTGATCTAAGCACTGCTACAACTATACTAACAGATTTTCCAGAACTTGATTTTATTAAAGAAAGGTTTGTTAATATTGGTTTAGACTATGCTAGAAATGTTTTGCAAATAGAAAACGATTTAATTATGCCCCATAGTTGGATGGCGATTACAAAGAAAGGAAATTCTCATCACGAACACCTACATCAAAACGCATTATTCAGTATAGTTTATTATGCAAGGGTTAAGAGTGGAAGTTTAATGATTGCTTTAGATAAATCTACAATAGAACATATTTTTAATTTTCATTACAAAATAAAAAATTATAATATTTACAACTCATCTACATGGGAAGTAAAACCAGAGCAAGGGGACTTTATTGTTTTTCCAGCTGATATTAGACATAGTACGACCCCCAATGAAGACGAAGAAGACAGAATAATTTTTGGTGCTAACTTTTTTATCACTGGGCAAATGGGTGAAAAACAAAAACTTACTGAATTAGATCTAACCAATGTTGAGGTTCAATGGCCATGAAAATAATACAAGATTTTTTAGATAAAAATATTTTAAATGAAATTCAATCAAATTTATTTGGTAATACTTTTCCGTATCATTTTTATGATAATACTACTAACAAGTATGATGATAAAAATTTTTTCTTTGGACATGTAATTTTGTTTGAAGGCCAAGTTAAAAGTCCTTACTTTTTTGATATTGCAATGCCTATCTTAGGTAAACTAGATTTTAATTATATACACAGAATAAAAATAAATTGCTTTGTTAGAAATACTGTTCACTTTGTTAGTGAACCTCACAGAGATATGAGTGAACCACATAAGGTTGCGTTGTTTTCAATCAACACAAATAATGGGTATACTTTATTTGAAGGTGGAGATCGTGTACCTTCTATTGAAAATCAAATGTTATTGTTTGATGGTAGAGAAAAACATTCTAGTGTTACTCAAACTGATACTAAGTTAAGAATTAATATAAATATAAACTACGTTTAATGGATGATATAGTTACTTATTTTCCTCAAGCTTTTTTTAGCTCATTAAATTTATTAGAAAAAGATTATCTTATTAAATTACAAAACAAGGCATCTACAATAAAAACAACCGAAAAAAACGGTGGAGAAAACTGGGCCCTTAAACCTTTTAATACTTGTGGGACTTACAAATTACAGGAAGATAAAGACTTTAAAATACTTTTAGATAAAATAGAAGAGAAAACATTAAAGTTTACAAAGGAACATAATACAGATTATGTGTATCATATTAAAGATGCTTGGTTGAATGTGTATAATAAAGATGAATCTCAAGAGTTTCATTGTCATGGAGGCTCTACTTTTAGCGCGGTATTTTTTTTAAAAAGCAGTAATGACTGTGCTAATTTAATTTTTGAAAACCCTACAGAACCTGATATGAAACCTATAATAGGGATTAAAAAAGAAAACTCTTTGACTTATAAAAGATGTTGGATAAAACCCGTAGAGAATAGTTTGATTATTTTTCGATCATATATGAGACATATGGTAGAAAAACAAACGACTGACTTTGATAGGATGACAATAGCGGTTAATTTCTAATCAAAAAAACAGTATAAATTAAGGCTAGATTGGGATATAGTGAGACGCTATGCTACAGAAAATAGGATTTCAACCAGGTATTAACAAGCAAATTACAGCCACAGGCGCGGAAGGCCAATGGATAAATTGCGATAATGTACGATTTAGATATGGTATCCCTGAAAAAATAGGTGGTTGGACTCAATTAGGAAGTTTAAATTCTAATGAATTAACGGGAGCTGGTAGAGGATTACATCATTTTGTAAATACAGCCGGCAGAAGATATGCTATTATAGGGACTAACAGAATACTATATGCCTTTTCTGGAGATGTCTTTTATGACATACATCCTATTAAAACTACAACCACTCTTACAAATGCATTTACTACGACTAATGGATCGCCAACTGTTACACTAACTTTTACTGGTTCACATAATATTAATGTCAACGATATAATCTTATTAGATAATTTTACTACAATTACTGGATCTANTTATTCAGCGTCTGATTTTGATGATAAAAAATTTATGGTAGCATCTGTGCCAACAAGTTCAACGCTTACAATAACAATGCCGTCAAACGAATCAGGGTCCGGGGCAACAACATCAGGAGGTATTAGAGTACAACATTATTATCCTGTTGGAACAGCTGTCCAAGAAAAAGGTTATGGTTGGGGATTAGGATCTTGGGGTGGAGAAGACACTGGAGCTGTTACGACTACTCTAAATGGTGCAATAGATGCCAGCACAACAACTATAGTTTTAACAAGTGCCGTGCAGTTTCCATCTACAGGAACTAGTTTCGTATTGATAGGATCTGAAATGATACAGTACACCGGAATTAGTGGAAATACTTTAACGGGTGTAACTCGGGGGGCTCGAGGAACTACTGCTGCTTCTCACAGTGACGGTGCAACAGTTACAAACGGTACAAATTATACTGCATGGAGTGAAGAAACCGAAGAAGGTTTAGCTTTAGATCCAGGTATGTGGTCAATTGATAACTTTGGTGATAAAGCAATTTGTTTAATTCATGATAGTGCATGTTTTGAATGGGACTCTAGTGCAGCTAATGCAACAGTAACAAGAGCTAGCATTATATCTGGTGCTCCAACTGCATCAAGACACATGGTTGTATCTACACCGGATCGTCACTTAGTATTTTTTGGAACAGAAACAACTATTGGAGATACTACAACACAAGACGATATGTTTATTAGATTCTCTGACCAAGAGGATATAAATACGTATACACCTACAGCAAACAATACAGCTGGTACACAAAGACTAGCTGATGGTTCTAAAATAATGGGAGCAATCAGAGGTAGAGATGCACTCTATGTTTGGACTGACACAGCGTTATTTACACAACGTTTTGTTGGTCAACCATTTACTTTCGCATTTGCACAAGTTGGAACTAACTGCGGATTAGTTGGACAGAATGCATGTGTAGAAGTTGACGGTGCTGCTTATTGGATGTCAGAAAATGGTTTCTTTAGATATGCCGGTAGATTAGAATCTTTACCGTGTTTAGTAGAAGACCATGTCTATGATGATATAAACTTAGTATCTGGTAACCAAATGGTATCAGCAGGTGTAAACAATTTGTTTGGTGAGGTTATATGGTTTTATCCATCTCTTACGTCTGATGTAGTTAATAAACAAGTTACATATAATTATTTTGATTCAACAACAGAAAGACCAGTATGGACCGTAGGCTCATTAGCTAGAACAATGTGGAGAGACTCAGCAGTATTTAATAGTCCACACGCATTAGAATACACTGCTGGCAATGATTCATCTTTTGATGTTGTAGGTAACACAGAAGGTAGAACAGCATACTATCAACATGAAACAGGGACCGATCAAAATAAAAACGGAACTATAACTGCAATTACATCAAACATTGAATCTGGAGATTATGATATTACACAACAAAGAGGGTTAACAGGTCAGTCAACTGGTATTGCAAGTTTTAAAGGAGATGGTGAATTTTTAATGAAAATAAGAAGATTTGTTCCAGATTTTGTATCACAAACAGGAACTACTAGAGTTACTCTACAATTAAAAAATTATCCAAATAGTAGCCAAGCAGGATCACCTCTTGGTCCTTTTGACATTACTTCCTCTACAACTAAAGTTGACACGCGTGCAAGAGCTAGAGCGGTATCATTAAAAATAGAAAACACAGCTGTTGATCAAAGTTGGAAACTTGGAACTTTTAGATTAGACGTACAACCAGACGGGAGAAGATAATGGCAAAAATTACACAGGTAATAACAAGACCATCTCAAAAATACGACTATACTGTTGCTGAAGCACAGACTAGAGACTTAGATGGTATAGTTCAAAAATTAAATACTACATATCAACAAGACTTAAAAGATGAGGTAGAAGCAGTAAACTTCTTTTTATCGTAATGGCAAATAGTTTTATAAATAAAAAAGCAGATCTAACAACAACAGATTTAACAACACTGTATACAGTGCCAGCTGCAAGAACTGCAGTTATTAAGTCTATCTTAGTGTCCGAGGACGCTGGATCAGGAACCACTATTGACGTAACATTAGTTGATGCATCAAGTAATATATTTAGTCTGTTTAAGGCTAAATCTATATCCAGTAATACAACTGTAGAACTTTTAACACAGCCTCTTGTCATACAAGAAAACGAAGTCTTAAAAGTGCAAGCTGCACAAGCTAATGAATTACATGTAGTAGCGTCAATATTAGAAATCCAACCAAGGGAGGTAACAACATAATGAGCAAAGTAACAATACTAAAACCAACAGACATAAAAACCACTATAAAAAATAAGAAAACTGGTCAAATTTATGAAAGTGAAGAAGCTTTAAAAGCAGCTAATATCCCAGAAGAAGATATACAAAGGGATGTAACTGTGGTAATGCCTAGTTTAGATNTANTNGGAGAAANAAAAANTGANTAAAAAACCAGTNGTNCAAGGNGGNGTNGANAANTATTTAGGTAAACAACCACANGTTGTTGCNCCTAGAAAATGGCAATCTAGTCCNGANGCNCCNNCAACAGAACTTGCTTATATTACAAAAGCAGAAAAAGATTTAATACTTAAAAAAGATATACACGGATCATTAGATAAAGGTCCTAATATGGGTCCATCAGGAATTATGTCATTAGATAGTTTTGGTGATGTAGGTGGTGCTGGGGCAGCTGGGGGAGATACAGAAGCCAGCGGTGGAGCTATGGAAGGCAGAGGTTTTTCTGGTCGAGGACCTGGACAAAGCGATAGAGATTTTGATAAAGAAAAAGCAAATCAAAGAGCTGCATTACAAATAGCTGAAAGAAAACAAGCTAAAGCTTTAGGAGAAAAAGAAAGACGAAACATAGCTACAGCAACATACGGACCTTTACAAAAATACACAGGTAGAAGTAGTTTATTTGGTGGTGCAAATAGATTTGGATATACAAANGTTATGCCTGATGGTTCACTTCAACCAGGTTTTGGCGGAAGATTGTTTGGCGGTCTTGCAAGTTTATTAACTGGTATACCTTTTGTAGGTGGGTTTATTGGAAACATGATTGACAAAGGCAAAGGTATATTTGGCCCTCAACAAAGAGATATGTCTCAATTTAATAGATTAGGTTTATATGGTCTTCCTCCGGGAACATTAGATGAAGATGATAAGATAGCTCAAGCATTAACAGAAGCACAACTTAAAGGATACTCTAGATTTGGAGATTTAGGTCTTCCAAATCAAACAAACGTAGCAGATCTTAATCAAGCTTTTAATACCGGTTTTAGTGGCACATCTGGTAGATTTGATGTTAATCAAAAAGTTAATACAGATATTGGAATGGGAGCAAGTCAAAATATGGTTAGTCCAAATGAAATATATGATTATTATAATAACCAACAATTCATGGATGGCGGTATAGTAGATCTAGTGGATATTTATGATTGATTATAGGATAAAAAGGCAATAAAAAGGTAAGATTATGGCAATTTCAAGAATGAATATGGAAAGACAACTTCGAAACATGGGCGGACTTATGACACTAGAAGAACCAAGACAAGGTTTTTTTCTAGGTAAAATTGTAAGAAAAGCTAAAAAAGCCGTAAAGAAAGTTGTTAAATCACCATTAGGTAAAGTTGCTTTAGGAGCAGCTGCTCTTAAATTTGGTGGTCCAGGTATTGCAAAATTATTAGGTAGACCGGCAACAGGTTTTTTAAGCGGTCAATTTACAGGACCAGGTGGTATTTTTAGTGCTGCTAAAGGATTGTTTGATCAAGGTAATTTTCTTGCACCATTAGTTAGAGATAAAGAAGGTGCGTTTAGTTTAGGTAGAGCCGCACTTACAGGTTTAGGTGCTACAGCACTTGCTGCACCATTCTTAATGGGTGGTGAAGAAGAAGAAATAGATGAAGGTATACCGGTCTCAGGTATACAGCCAATGGTAGAGGATATTAGACAACAAGCCAGAGCGTATTATCAAGACCCTACAAGATCTGCATTATATTTTATGCCTCCTAAATCAGCTGTACAAAGTTCTTTTTATGCTGCTGAAGGTGGATTAGCTGACATACCAAGAGGAGGATACAATGAAGGTAAATCTGTTTTATCAAAAGAACAAATGACTATGATAAAACAAATGAAAGATAAGGGATCTGACATAGATACTATATCTAGTATAACTGGAGTAAGTTTAGAGGATGTAAATAAATTTTTAGCTTCATTAAATCAAAAAGCAGAAGGTGGTTTAATGGACTTAGGTGGTATGGAAAAAGATTATAGAGAAGGTGGCTTTGTGCCAATAGGAGCTGAGGAAAGAGCAGACGATGTACCAGCTAGACTTAGCAAGAATGAATTTGTATTTACAGCAGACGCTGTAAGAAGTGCAGGCGGAGGCGACATAGACAAGGGCGCTGAAGTTATGCAAAATATGATGGACAACTTAGAAGCAGGTGGTATGATCTCTGAAGAGTCTCAGGGTAAAGAAAATCCTGCACAAGCAATGTTTGATCAAGCACAAATGATGGAGAATAGAATAGTATAATGGCATTACCAGATTATTTACAAGAAACCGCAAAGGATTACGCTAAGCAGCTTACCGCTACAACAAGCGTACCTATACAGACTGGTACGTTTACTGGTCGTCAATTTGTTGCGGGTGAAGATCCTTTACAAACACAAGCAATTAATCTTGCAACACAAGGTATAGGTTCTTACCAACCATTTTTAACATCAGCTCAACAAGCTATAACTCAAGCAGGACAGGATGTTGCTGGACTATCACCATTCATGGGCGCTGGAGCAGGAACCGGGGCTGGATCTATTGCATCATTTATGTCACCATATCAACAAGGTGTTATAGATGAAACATTAAGACAATTTGATCAATCAAGAGTTTCTGGTAGACGAGACATTCAAGATGCTGCAGTTCAAGCTGGAGCTTTTGGTGGCGGTAGAGAAGGAGCATTGTTAGGACAATACGATGCTGATTCGTTAGCAAATAGAACAGGTCTTCAAGCACAATTATTACAACAAGGTTTTCAAAATGCACAATTAGCTAGACAAAACGCATTTAATCAACAACAAGCATTAGCAAACGCTAGAGCTGGTTTAGCTCAAAATCAATTTGCATTATCTAATTTTCAAAGAGCTGGCCAAGCTGGAGATGTAAGTAACTTAGGTCAACTCGGTGCATTTAGACAAGGAATTGATCAATCACAATTAGCAGCCGATCAACAAGCAGCACAAACTGCAGCGTATGAACCATTCGGTAGATTATCTCAATATGGACAAGGAATTACTGGTCTTTCTGGAGGTGTTGCTGCGCAACAATTCCAGGCGCCTCCAACTCCTAGTCCTTTCTCTACAGCTTTAAGCACAGCTCTTGGTATCGGCGGACTATTTGGAAAATTTAGGTAGACTATGAGACCATTAAATAGACCAATGTTTAGATACGGTGGCCCTATTAAAGAGGGTATTATGCATGGTATGAGAGAACCATTAAAGAATGGTGGTCTTAGTAAACAATTTAACACTGGATTAGTTGGTGATGAGAGATATCCTAAAACAGGTGGTAGAGAACACCATGTTGCATTTCTTGCACCAATAGCATTTAACGTAGCTAGAACAGCATTGATGCCTTTAGGAAGACTTGCTATGCAAAAAGCATTAAGATCAGGTTTAATTAGAGGGCCTGGGGGAACTGTAAGAGGAGGTCTTGGTAAATTTAGACCTGAAACAGCTGCAGACATGGGAACAAAATTATCATTTACTCCTAATAAACTTGGTAGATATTTTACACAAGCTCCTGAAGCTAAATTTATAACAGGTGCAGGTGGTAAGATATCTAAAGCTGTTTCTAAAGGAATTAAAGGAACTTTAAGATCACCTACAGCAACACTTCTTACTGCTGGTGCATTCACTGATATACTACCTGGTGGTAAACCTTTTGGTCCAGATAAATTTTTACCAAACATATTAGGTCAAAGATTTGATGAGCAAGGTAACAAAATACCTGGCACAGGTATTTTTAATACTGCTGATAGTAAAGCTGCAGGAGCTGATGAAGTAAAAGTAGTTGATAAAATAGGAGCAGGAGAGGGCACAACAGGCGGCAGTGTTACTGATGATCCTGATAAGAAAAGACAAATTGATAATGATAGAATAGAAGCTACAAAAAAACGATACTACGAACTTATGGGTATTGACAAAATGAAAGCAGACGCTGCGTATGACTCATTAATAGATGCAAGTAAAATTGTACAACAAGAAGGTGCAGACCTCAAAGGTGCTATTAGATCTGGTAATCTACAAACTCAAATTATAAACGCTATTTCTAAAAACTTAGATAAATCTGCTGATATTAAACGACAGATAGATGCTGCAATATTAAAAGGTGAAATACAGAAAGATGTTGCGTCTGCAGATTCTGTAGATAAAGATCTTAAAAAAGCTAGAATTAAACAATTAGAGAGAGCAGAAAAAAATGCTAGCGCTTCTGGCCAGATAGCTGCTGTTAGAAGTGAAAAAGGATTTGTTCCTGGAGGTACAACTGCTGCTATATTAAGAAACGATGGAATACCATACGATAGAGTTTTAGAAGATAAATTAATTACAGATTTCTTAGAAGACAATCCTACAAAAAATGAAGCAGATTACATAGCATCACTAGGAATACAACTCCCTGATGGAAGATATGTAGTTGGTGAAAGACTTGTAGAGAAAAAAGGTAACGAAGTAGCCTTCATAGTATAGGAGGATTAAATGGCTTCACTCGAAGACGTACTTTACGGCAAATCAAATAATAATAAAGTTGGCACATTAGAGTCTATATTATCTGGTGTTGCATCAGGTCTTATTGCAATACCAAAAGGTTTCTTTTCTTTGGGCGCAACGCTCATGGATTTGGGTGTTGATAGTGGTAGAGCTGCACAGGTAGAACAATTCTTTGATGATCTTACAGAGTTTGATGAGAAAGCAGAAGCAACAGCTGCAGGTAGAATAACAGAAGCATTAGTAAACATTGGTATACCCGGTGGTGTAGGTTTTAAAGTTGCATCTAGAATGGCAGGTGATGCTATGAAAGCTGCACGAAATGGCAAGTATGTAAAACTATCTAACCCTAAATTAAAAGAGGGTATGGATAAAGCCATTGAATTAAACACTCGTGGTAAGACAAATAAATTTATTGCAGGTGCATTAGGTGGTGGTCTAGCAGAGGGTGTATTCGTAGGTGATGTAGAAAAAGTTGGTACGTTTGGTGATCTTATTGGTGGACCAACGACAGTTGATAGAGCTACAGATGACGATGCAACAAGAGAATTATTAAACAGAGTTAAGTTTGGTTTTGAAGGTGCACTATTTACTGGTGTTATAGGTGGTACAGGCACACTAGTAAAAAAACTAACAAACAGAAACAAACAATTAGATGTAGCAAACTCTAAACTAGATAGATTTATAGATAGAATTGCATCAGGGTTCAGGGCAAGAAGTGGTAAGACACAAGAGTTTTTTGATCTTGAAAGAACTTCTATTGGTGAAAGAGCTGCAGATGCTGCGGGTGCAAGAAACATATCAAGAGAATTAGATCAAGCAATAGACAAAGTATTTCCACCAGCAAGAACTGTATTTAATCAAGCAGCCGCAAAAGACAGACAAAAATTATTAAATGAAATAAATGATTTACTATTATCTGGTGATCCTACGTTGGATGATCTTGGTGTTGCTACGTTTGGTAAATTAGATGAAACAAAGAAAGCTGCATTAGTTAAAAAACTAAAAGATTTAAGAGTAGATGATGAAGTTGTTACTGACATACTTGGTGGTCTATCTGCAATAAGAAGTAGATGGTCAGATCTATTTTCTAAATTAGGAAGATCATTAGGTAAGAATGAGATACAAGAATTTAAAAAACTATTTGGTGGTAAATTTAAAAACTATCTTGGATCTACATACGACATATTTCAAAACCAAAGTATCTTTCCATGGGCTAGATACAAACCAACACAAGAAGCAATAAACGAAGCTAAAGAAGTATTTAAATCTAGTGCAAGAGAAGCAGGTGAAGAACTTACAGACCTACAGGCAGAGCAAGCTGTAACCAGAGTATTAAAAACTGCAAGATTACCAAAAGGTATTAGAATGGATAAACCATCTGATGCTATATTTTCTGTACCAGATTTTTTTGTAAACAGAACTACACTAGATGAAGTTGTAACAGACAGGGGATCAGCATTAATATCTGCTGGTGCAATCAAAGAAGNTGATAGAAAAGTATTTGAAAAACTTTTAGGTAAACAAAATAATCCTATGCAAACCATANTAGGTGGCACAGCTAAACTATCTATGATTACAAGAAGAAATCTTTTCTTTCAAGATCTTATAAGAAAGAACGACGAACTTATAGCTGCCGGTAAGAAACCTATGTTTGCAAAATCAAACGATGAAGCAAGATTAATATTTGGAGATGACTTTGAACAGATAAGAATAGATCAAGCTAGATCTTTGGACGTTGCAGCAAAAGGTGGATCTATAAATCCTCTTAATGAATTATATACTACACCGGGTATGGCCAAAGCATTAGAGGGTACATCACTTGCTTTTGATAAAGCAGGTATGCTAGGTCAACTATATCAGAGTCTTATATTATATCCAAAAGGTCTATCACAGATAGCAAAAACTATTTTATCACCGGTAACACACGTTAGAAACTTTGTATCTGCTGGTGCGTTTGCTACGGCAAACGGTATCATACCTGATGCTGCTGCAATCAAACAAGCATACCAAGCATTACAAACACCACTAAAAGGCACAAGACAACAGAACGATTTATATGAAGAATTATTAAAACTAGGTGTTGTAAACTCTAACGTAAGACTAGGGGATTTAACTAGGTTGCTTGAAGATGTAAACTTTGGTGAAACTATGACATCAGACAAAGGTCTTAGAATGTTACTCAAACCATTATCAAAATTAAAATCTGTATCACAGGATCTATACACAGCTGAAGATGACTTCTGGAAGATAGCATCATGGGCTATGGAAAAATCTAGATTAGAATCAAACATGCTAGCCAAAGGTATCAAGAGAGGTGATACAATAAAAAGAGGTGGTGTAGACATAACCATTGACGACCAATTCTTCAAAGAAGAAGCAGCGGACATTGTAAGAAACAATATACCAAACTATGACTATGTATCTGATTTTGTTAAATCATTAAGAAAACTACCTATTGGAAACTTTGTATCGTTTCCTGCAGAAATAGTTAGAACAGGTACAAATATTGTAAGACGTGGTCTTAGAGAAATAAACGAAACATTTACACTTGCTGATGGCACAGTAGTAAAACCTTTTGAAACTATTGGGTACACAAGATTATTTGGTTTTGGTGCTACGGTTGCAGCTGTACCATACGCAACACAAAAAGCTTTTCAAGCTATCTACGACGTAACTGATGAGGAAAGAGAAGCTATCAGAAGATATGTTGCTGACTGGTCAAAAAACTCAACGTTACTGCCAATAAAAGACGAAAAAGGTAATTTTAAATACATAGATTTTAGTCATGCTAATGCGTACGATACATTAATTAGACCAGTACAAACTTTATTAAACTCTGTAGCAGATGGTAGAACAGATGAAGATGGTTTGATGGATGATTTTCTTGCAGGTACGTTTATATCTATGAAAGAGTTTGCACAACCATTCATATCAGAATCTATTTGGACAGAGGCAGTAACAGATTTAATAGCCAGAGGCGGTAGAACAAGAGAAGGCTTCCAAGTATTTAATCCACAAGATACGGCAGGTGATAAAGGTGTTAAAATAATGAAACACTTAGTAAGAGCACAAATGCCTTTCTCTTTTGAACAATTAAAAAGATTAGACAAATCAATAGAGTCTGTAGATGTTTTAACCAAAGGTAAGTTTGATGAGTATGGACAGACATTTGAATTTGGTGATGAGTTTCAAGGGCTATTTGGTTTTAGAGAAGTAAAAGTAAATCCTGAAAGAAGTTTACAATTTAAAGTTGCTAACTATCAAAGGGGTGTTAGAGAATCTAGATCTTTATTTACTAGAGAAGCTTTGAAAGGTGGACCAATAGAACCTAGAGAAATTGTTGATGCNTANATAAATGCNAACAGATCNTTNTTTGNNGTTAGAAAAGAATTTGGAAAAGATTTAGANGCTGCTCAAGTTTTAAATATTAGTCCTCTTGCATTTAGTTCAGCAACAGAAAGATTATCTGACATAGATGTTAATACAATACGANGTAANATATTTAGACCTATAGAATTATCAAATGAAGTACAACAAGCGTTTGCAGAAAATGCATTAAGAATAGGAGTTACAAATCCATTAATAACTGCACTACCTGCTATCTCACAGTTACAAGCAGAAATAGGAAGAGTGTCTTTAGATGAACCATCATTTCCGTTTTTTGAAAATCCACTATTACCTATTACACAAGANACACCTGCAACACCAATATCATTAAATTTACCTGGTATTGATGCAAATATAGTTAATAATCCAGGTGCAGCAGGGTCTTTTTCTAACTTGACAACCGCGCAAAAACTGCAAATATTGTTTCCAACAGGATAATTATGGCTAAAAAATCGGCATTACAAAAAATAGAAGCACATGAAAAGCTTTGCAGAATTATGCAAAAGCAAACGTTTGAACAAATAAAAGAAATGAGAGAACGTATCAAACGAATTGAATACATGATTGTAGCTGGAATGGGATCAATGATTCTAGCTTTACTCATGAACTATATGAAATAATGACAGTTGGTTTTGGCATTGGGATGTTTTTTTATGGTATGACGTGCATACTTATAGGGGCTATAATTACCTACTATGTAATAAATAAAATTAAAAAAACTCCAGAACAAATAGAACAAGAAGAAAACGAAAAATATTTAAACGAACTAAAGGGGAAACTATAATGGAATTGACACGTAATTTTACTCTCTCAGAGCTTATTAAATCAGACACTGCTATACGTAAAGGCATTAATAATAATCCTAACGCAGAACAAATAGAAAAATTAAAAACATTATGTGAAAAAATTTTACAGCCGGTGCGTGACCATTTCGGCAGAGTAAAAATAACCAGCGGATTTCGTAGTCCAGAACTATGCACAGCTATCGGTAGTTCTATAAATTCGCAGCATGCCAAAGCAGAGGCCGCAGACTTCGAAGTTGTGGGCGTAGATAATTGTGAGCTTGCGGACTGGATTAAAAGAGAACTTCCATATGACCAGCTCATACTTGAGTTCTACACTCCGGGTGAACCTAATAGCGGATGGATACATTGCAGTTATACAGAAGGGACACCACGAGCTAGTTTTTTACATGCATATAGATCAGAGGGTAAAACAAAATACAAACCTATAATAGGTAATGCAAAAGATATTTTTGTTTAAAAATACCAAAGCAAACACAACACAAGACTAATCCACAATCCAAATCTTATAATAACTCCAGGTCTTAAATCCATTCTTTGAGCTCCTCTCCCATTATTTGTGTAGCTATATCTACTTTCTTACGTAATGCTTTTACTATTCTAGTATCTACAGTGTTTTCACATATGATGTCAATGTATGTCATTGGTTTCTCTTGACCAATACGATCTATTCTAGCTTCTGATTGTTGTCTTTTTTCTAGATCATAACCGTTTGAATAATATATCATAGTGCTAGCAGCTGTAAGTGTAATACCATAGCCACCAGTTTGAGTCGTGCCTACAAAAAAACGAACCGGGGAACTGGGATCTTGAAATTTTTGTATATTTTTTTGTCTATCTTCTTGTGGTGTAAGACCATAATAATCTACATAACAACCTTCTCCATACTCATTATGGAGCGCTGTTAATATATTATTAACATCTCTTTGAAACTGGGCCCAGATAACAACTTTACCTTCTACTTCATTCAATAGATCTAGTAACTCACCTATTCTATTGTTTGGCATTTCTTTTATTGTGCCATCATCTGCCGTAAAATGACCACAAGTTATCTGTTGTAGTCTCATTAATTGAGTTAACACAGTAGCTGTAGTCATCATTTTACCATCTAATTGAGCATGAGCTAGTTTTTGCATCTGTAAATATGCCTTAGTCTGTTCTTCAGTTAACATAACTTCTCTCTTCATAAATGTTTTCTTTGGTAAATCTAAACATTCATCTTTTAATACACGATAAGAAAATGATTTTAATTTTTCTGACAGCTCATCTAGATTTCTATAACCAACTACAATCTGTACAGATCGACCACTAAAGTTTGCTGTTCTCATTACAGCATATCTAGTTCTAAATGCATAATAAGAATTATANCCAAGTAATTCATCTTCTAAAAATTCACATTGTTTATANANATCTAGTGGTGATTTAGTTACCGGNGAACCTGTTANTATTCTTCTATAGGTTGCAAGCTTACCAATACCTACAATATTTTTAGTACGTTTTGCATTAGGGTTTTTTATTGTAGTAGACTCATCAATAGCCATCATTGCTCTATGAGAGTTTAAAAATTTTTCTGCAAACTCTACACCTTTCTTTGTAGANAAAGCTTCTACATTCATAACCAATATATGNANATCTTCACCTGTNTNAAACANNNNGTCTAANTNNNTTTTTTGTTTNNNATTNATTANNGACTNCCATAANANATTTNNANGNTNTATATGTTCAACTAAATGCTCTGGTATTTCACCTTCGTGCCAGTTTTTTACTACACCTTTTGGTGCCACAATTAAGACACCATTTATCTTACCATTGTCATAAAGCATAGATATATTGTCTATCAATACCTTAGATTTACCAGTACCCATCTCCATAAAATATGCAAAGTAGGGTCTTTCCCATGACATTTCTAAAGCTTTAAGCTGGTGAGCATACGGCTTTGTTTTAAATTTATAATCCATAAATTTTTCTTCTTTCTATTGACAAAGTATATAACATCTTTATATTGATTGTCAATGTCAGAAAGAATAGTTTATGTAGTACAAGAAGTACCAGGGAGCCAGGCAGGCACACCTAAAATAAATATTACGGGTGCAATGCAATATGGTGAGATAAGAACTTTATTACCAGAGCTATCTCAAATTATTTTTTCACCAGGACCATTAATTTTTAAACTTAGAAAACTTTTAAAGGATTTTAAACCTGAAGATTATTTGTTATTAACTGGTGACCCTGCTATTATTGGTGTTGCATGTTCTATTGTATCTGATATTACAAACGGAAAATATAATTTGCTAAAATGGGATAGACAAGAAAGAAGATATTATCCTATTAAAATTAATCTATATGAGAAAGGAGAGATAGATGGCAATTAAACAAACAATAAAATTCAAAGATGAAATAAACTTTGAAGAAGATCAAAGAGAAGATCTAAATTCTGTTAATGATGCTAAGTCATTGTCAGATCAGGTCGTTAAACTAAAAAAATTAGAAGACGATCTTGTAGAAAAAGAAAAAGAATTAAAAGAACTGAAGAGACATATCGATTTAGTTTCTGGTGAGGTTATACCTACTATGATGCAAGAGATGAACATCTCTACATTAAAACTAGCAGATGGTTCTTCGGTTGAAGTAAAACCAGTTTATGGTGCTTCTATTACAGTAGCTAATAAAGAAGCAGCTTATACATGGCTTCGAGAAA
>FUFK010042902.1_pt1 | contig 25879 bp, 34 predicted proteins | sample 1021851 | NCBI WGS metagenome assembly FUFK01 (sample SAMEA51879418, study PRJEB19060) | metagenome | reverse complement strand
TCTTGTTTCAATAACAAATTGTGTGCCTGTCACAGATGTTATTTTAAAATAATCTCCTGATACCGCACCTTCAAGAGTTATTCCTATTGTTGGTAAAAATGCTGTCGTAGAACCACCTAAAGAGCTAGTACCCACGAAAAACGCATTACCAAAACTTACTGTTTTAGCAGAACTTGTTGTTGCACATTGACTTGCTATCGCTGTATTTACAGTTTCAGTTCTTCTTTTTAAACTTGCTTCAAATCCAAGCTCTGTAACATTTATATTTTGTGCTGGGTCGTTTGATGTAAGTTCTGTTCTAAATTTATATCCTCTTGCTGTATATTCACCATTTGTAAATGTATTAAATTGAGTAAAGTTTGCCCCATAAGTGCATGAACTTCCACTTGATATGGTCGCACTAGAACTTGACGTAACTGTAAATGTATTTGCATTTGGCACTGTTTGAATTTCATAGTTACCATCTGTTGCACTTCCAGCAGTAAAATCTATCACTACAAAATCNCCAACAGAATATCCATGCGANNTTTTNGTNANNGTTATNGTTGTNCCNCTTTGNCCATAAGTCGCTGAAACTGAGGTTGCTGGGTCTATATCTGTTGTTGCAACAAGTAGTTTTGCGTTAACATCATCTGGACTTAAACCATCAAAATCAGTCCAAGTATCAATATTTGCAGTTCTTGAATCTATTAAGTCATTTACCATTATTCCAGAAGTAACAAATCTCCTTTTAAGACTTAGATTAAATATTCCACCTAAATCAACTTTATTTTGAAACTCGTAAGAGCCGCTTGAGTTTATTGGCCCAGCAAAGTCAATGTTGGACAAATCATCAATATTTTGAGTTACATCATCTATAAGTAATGTGCCATCTAGAAGTAAACCATCAAAATCTTCATCATAAAATGTATTTACTTTGTCACCTTGAAATGGTGGTACATCTAAATCTTCTCTTTCAGTAAGAATTACTTGATTTGGTTGTGGATCAGGTAATGTGATAATTACTTTCGCTGCATTTTGAGATTTGCGGCCACCATCATCAATAAGTTTAATTAGATATGTCCCCTCTAATGCAGGAACTATGGCTTCTGTTGCATTACCAGCAAGTTTTGGAATAATTTCTGTCGCATTTGCAAAAGTAGCTGTTGCACCACTGTTTGGGGTATGCCTAACGGATATTGTTCCTCCATGCGTAACATCAACAGAGGTAGAAGGGTTAAATCTTAATCTTGCAAATTGATTTGAGATAGGTTCTATTGTCAAACCACTTGGATCTTCAGGCAAAGCTGTTTTTCCAACAGCAGTAAAAGTAGTTGTTGAGGTAGTTGCACTTAGTTTGCCAAGAGAGTTTATAGATTTAACAGCAAATTTGTAATTACCTAATCTTGATTCTAAAAGCTCAAAACTTGGTCTTGCAACTCTAATTCTTTGAGGATTATCGTTTTCAAATTGAAACTCAACAAGATATTCTTTTACACCTAATACTGGTTCCCATGCAAGAAATATTTTAGAAATTGCACGAGCACGTAAAACAACAATTTGTTCTGTCGCTGCAAGGTTACTTGGTGAAGGTTTTTCATCTAATAAAGTTGATATTACCTTTGGACTAAAAGGAACATTGGTATCTTCAACTTGTGCATACTTGTTAACATCATGAATAATTGCTGATATTTTATACTCACAATGATTTACTTCCTCTACACTTAAAACTCTAAAAATTTGCATTTGAACAGATGGACTTTCAATTGCATAGATACTATTTGTTTGAGGAACAGATGAAAATGCAGATGAAACAGTAATTGTAGTCCCAATTATAGAAGAAATTGTTCTGCTTTCAGTTGAACCATCTGACAAAATAACACTTAATGTAGCACCAGAGTTATGTGTCAAGTCATTACCATCTACAGTTCTTCTATCAACAATAATTTGAGTAGTTGAAACCCCTGTGTTTATCCGACCACCTTTTCTAACCCCTGCTTTAAGACTATCAGCAATGCCAATTATAGTTGAAGGTCTTACTACAACACCAGCTTCTAAAGTTGCTTTAAAGTTAACAGTTTCTACTTCCTTGAGGTTTGAGTAAAGAAACCATCTTGCAAGTCGATTTGCTTGACCTCTTGAAGTGCAAGCAAAAGATTTAAGAGTTTTTCTTATTTTGCCAAATTTTGAAATATATCCAGATAATGCACTTATATCATCAGCACTTACAAATTCAAAATCTAAATCTTGAGTTGCATTATCAAAATATGATACCTCAACTTCGGTATATTTTGTTTTAGAACCTATACCAGCATAAGTAAAACCTTCCTCACTAACATTTGCATTTGTAAATATATATTGTGCATCTGAGGTGTTTGTAGAGGTGTTTGTTGGTCTATCTTGAGATATCGTAAGAGATCCAACACTATAAAAAGGCATAGCTCTCATAACTGAACATAAGTCATTGATAAGTGAATATGCACTGTTTTTACGATTTAAAATAACATTGCAACTAAATCTTGGTTCTGTTGTGTTTGTTAAGGGGTCTGTTATTAATTCACTAGCATAAGCACTTGCTGAATAAAAACTAAAAACATCTAAAGTATCCTCATCAATTACACCATCTGGACCTCCAAAACCTTTATCAGTCGTCAATATGTCATACAAAACCCAAGCAGGGTCGCTACACCACTCTTTATCTGTTTTGAATGTGCCATTAAAAGTATATCCATCTGGATAAATTACCCTTCCATTTGTGCTATCTACTGTAGTTCCATGAGGAACTTTAATTTTAGTACCTTTGATGCGGTACATTCTTCTCGGATAGCTCTGAAATTCTTGAGCATTGAATCTAAGAGCTACATAAGCAAATCCTTGATATGCACTTGTATCTGTATTAATTTCTGTATAAGACAGCCAAGTTGTGAGATTTTGTAATCTTGTATCAGTGGTGTCATCTGTATTCCTAATAACAGTTAATGTCAAAGGAAATTCCATTGTTCTTTCAAAAAGAATCTCATAATCTTTTGTATAAGGACTTGTTGCTTTGCCGTTTGTTACATCTAAAATAACTGGGTTATTTACTGTCCCATTATTTTCTGTGATTCTTACAGAAATTTTAAACTCTGCCCCAACAATATCTCCATCAGTTTTAAATTCTTGTAATGAGGGAGTTTGAATTGTTACTCTAATTTTATCTACTGACGTATCAGTGATAGACCTTGATAATCCAACACTTGTTTTGACACTACAATCACCTTGAAAAGACTCATCTTCAAAAGTTGTATTCACTACAAAAGAACTTGAAGTTGGTATTGAAAGAATGTTTTGTGTTTGTGGTCTTTCTGTAAGACTTACAGCAACGGCTGTGGTATTTTCCCAATGTATAACCTCGCCAATAGAGTAACCATGCGCTCCACCTGTCAAGCCTACAAGCATTTGATTTGGTCCTAAATTTACAGTGACACCTCCAATACTTGTTGTTTGACCACCACCACCAGCAAGCGTGTAAGTGCCTGTTTTTGTAGATGTGAATGGTGAATTTGTAAGGCTGACACCAACAGGAATTGTATTTTCTATTGCATTTATTTCTTTTAAAGCTGTTTGAGTACTTGAACCATTTTTAAAAAATACATCTACATTTGTAAAATTGTCATCACCCTTTGAATTTTGCAAGGGTGTTGAATCCAAAAAAACATTTTTTCTAAAAGTATTTGTCCCAGCACCACCTTCATCAAATATTGAATCAATTTCTCCATAACCCAATAGATCAATCACTGTTGCAAACTGTTTTGATCTGAGGCCACCATCTATAAGGTCAGGATCAACAACCCTGCCATCAGGGTCTTTTCCAAATAATTGATCGTCAACTAATTTAGCCATTAGCTCAAACTCTTTCTAACTTGTGCAGTATCTACACCTGAACTAATAATAATTGAACCACTATAAACAAGACCATAAATTATAGGAATTGGAACACCTGAATTTGATACGTTTTGAATACCAGAAAAAGAATATGAACCTCTTATACTTGGGTCAGTGTCACCAACTGAGGAAACATCTAGACTTGGAGCATCAGGCGATAATAATTCACTTGCTAAAGATAATGCTCCAAATTTAAACACAGCAGACCAACCACCTGTAACGTATGCAGTCACAAAAGGTATAGCATTATCAACAACAAAGTTAAACGCATCACTTGCTAAATTATATGCTCCTTTAACTAAATCAGTGACAAATTTTGCACCAACAGCCACAGGAATTATATGAATTTCACCCTGCCCTTTTAAATTTAAAAAATCTTGAGAGATTACACGCCCACCCATTTTTACTTTATAAAGTTGTTTATTCATATGTTTTTCTATTCCTTGAAAGTTAGCTTTTAAAAAATTAAATGCTTGCTCTGGTGAACTAACAGCAGCTTCAAAATAAGTTTTGCCTAAAAATTTTCTTAAATTTCCATAAACTTTAATTTTTCTAAGCTGCATATCTGTAAACCCCTCTGAGTGTTTTTTGATACTTTAAACCAAAAAGCTCTCTACAACTCAAAGCCCTTATACTATGATTAAGTATCATCATATCACCAATGTATAAAGCTACATGACTCAAAGAGTCTTTTTCACCTTCAAAAAGTAAAACATCACCAACTTTTAGATCGTTGTTTGTTTTTTGCTTCAAAAAATTTGATTCTGTCAAAACTTTGTCAAAATATGGATTATCAACAAAATCTTTAATTTTTTTTGGTCTTGGCCAATATTTGATAGTTATATTTTTATTTTCTTTAAACCAATCTGTGACGATAGACCAGCAGTCATATTTTCCCCAAATAAACTTTCTTCCAATTAATGAAGGTGCTTTCCAACCACTTGGTTCAATACATTCCCAATGATCGTGTTCAATACCATAAATATAATATGGAAATCCTATATGTTCACAAGCTGCTTTATCTGTATCTGAAGCTATTGCTGAACCAATTGGATGACTATGAACTACACCTAAAATTTCACCTTTATCTTCACATTCTTGCCAATCATCTGGATCAATCATAAAAAATTCATGTTTACCCTCTGCTAAATTTTTACAAGGCCAAAAAATTTCTTTACCTTCTATTATGGCAAACAAACCACAAGCTTCATTTGGTGCTTGTTCTTGTGCATATTTTTTGAAAGATTTTTTCCACTCCATATTTAAAAATTAACAAATCTTCCGACACTAGGAAAGTCATCTCTTGTCACCAATTTTTTAGGCGCACTAACGCCTGATAAATCAAAACTACTTACCATTTCAAACTGCACAATATCTCTATTTTCTACAGATTTTTTATCAATAAAATAAACTTCTCTTGGTAATTCTGCTGTTGGGTCAACAGATCCTATTTTATATGGATTTACATTTGATGGAAAGTTTTCTTCATCAAGAAATCTTGCTAGTGTTCTTCTTCTTGTCACTTTTGCACCCTGTAAATCAATGAATGGAGTAGTTTCATTTACAAGTTGTAAAATTGTTGTAATTGTTCCTAATAAATTAGAAAATATTATATTAGGTCTTGGCAGTGTTCCCTTGCCTGAGTACTTAAAACCAGAGGCTTCACAGGGAAATTTTGTATAAGTATTTGATTGCCATATTATATCTGTGCTGTCTTTCATATTATTTCCACTATGAAATAAATATACTGTCGGTACAGTTGGAGTTACATTTGAATTAAACGAAACATTACCATCTGTCGATTGTGAAACAGTAGCAGTAACAGTAAATTGATTTGTTGATTCAGTTTGTATTGTATAGATATCATCAATAGCATTGCCAGATGTAAAATCTAAAACAACTAATGTTCCAACAGGCAAACCGTGCCCAGTTGCGCTGATAGTTATTGTGCTTCCACTTTGGGAGTATGTCCCAGATTGAGCCGTTTTTGGAAAATGAACATCAGGCTTTAATTCAACAGAAAACAATTCAATAATAGATTTATTGGTAAGTTGTTGTAACTCTGGTACAGGGTTTGCCATTTATGGTTCAAACACCTCTCTAAAAGTGCAATTTATTATAGCTCTATTGTTATAAGGTATTATTTTTGTCCAAGAATCACAAACAAACTGACCTGCACCTGATCTTGTGATAGTAACATTACCGCTTTGTCCATCTGCATCAGAATTTGCTGCCGTTACAGTAAAGTTGTCACGATCAATTTCAGAGGCTACAACAAAAGTTCCGTCTGTTGCAGATCCAGTTGTATAATCAAGCCCTAAAATATCACCAATACCAAAACCATGTGAAGCGCAAGTGATTTGTACAGTGGTTCCACTTTGCGAATATGTACCTGATTTTGAGGCTCCCTCTGCTGGTGGTGTAAATGTAAAACTTGCCTGATCATTTACTCTTCCCCTGAGAAAGCCCTCTATGACATCTGCTTCGGCTTCAGACACATTAAATGTAAGATCATATACTTTAGGGTCTTGAGATTGTGGGAGCCCATATAAAGCCCTAAATTCATATCCATCACCAAGCTGTGTAACTCTTACTTTTGGTTTGCTTGTTTTTTTCATCCCATATGTGGGACTGATAGAAGGAAAATCTGCCATTATCTGTTGAGTAAACCTCCTGCTCTTGATTCTTCAATTAATGTTGCTTGAACTATACCACCAATCAAAGCTCCTAACTGCCCTGCTTCAGATCCACCTCCTTGAACAGATGTGCCGGAATTATCTACGTTTACAGTTATATTATTATTAATAACACCGCCACCACCTAATTTACTATTTGGAATAATAGTACCAGCAGTACGAGGAACAAAAAGTTCTGGACCTCTTTCACCAACGATTGATGCTCTTCCAACTGGTGGTCTACCACCATTTGCAAAACCAAGAGTAGGGCTTAAATCACTTGTAAATTTAAAAGCATTTGGACCACCTAAAAATGGATTACTTTTTTTGCCTCCAAATATTCCACCTAAAGCATTTCCAAAAAAATTACCAATTCCAGAAACCGCACGTTGCATCGCAACTTCAACAAGTTTTCTTTTTAAATTATTTAGAACACCAGTAGCAGCTTCAGCTAAAGTTTTTGTACCCATAACAGCATCAGTAAGTCCAGAAACAATACCATCTTCAATGCCTTGACCTATTTCCGTGAATTTTTCTTTGAGTCCATCAGTTTGAGTTATGGCTTCATCTAAAATAAAAATAGATGAATCTAATGTTTGATTAAAAGCAGTAGCTGCATTATTTGTTTCAATTATTTTGTCTGTCTTTTCATTATGTTTTTGATTAATTTCTTCTAAAATAGGAACTTCCTCAAAGGATTTTTGTCTTAATTTTTCTCTTTCAATATTTGCTTTTCTTAAAAGCTTAAATTGCTCTCTGAAAAATTTATTCTCTTCTTTACTCGCAAATACACTTTCTCCCTTAAAATTAGTTCCAAATTTTGTTGCTGTGAGTTTTGCAGCATCACTTCTTGCATCCATTTCTGCTTTATTAACATTACCTATCCCAATATCTCCAATGTCTCCAAACCTTTTAAATATTCTATCAATAGCATTAACACCTTTTATTGCTAAATCTAAAGCACCTTTTATTGCTGGTGATAACTGACTTCCAATAGTTCTTGCTAAAGTTTCAACAGAATCAATTAAAGTTGATAGTTTTCCATTTAAAGTTGTTGCTTGCTTTGTTGCACCACCAAAGAAAGCCCCACCCTCACTCGTAAGATTTATTAACGCTTGATTTACAAGATCAGCTCCAATTTTTCCCTTACGCATTGCAGATTCAAATTCTTCTCCCTGCAAGCCTGTTATGCGTTTTAGTTCTGTTGTAATATCAACTCCTCTTTCTAATAACTGAAGTTCCTCTTCTCTTTGCAATTTACCTTTAGCTCTTATTTGTCCAAAAGCTGTAGCAATACCTTGTAAATCAGCACCAGTTGCACCAGCTACATTTGCTAAACGTTTTGTTGAATCTACAAGTTCTTCTGTTTCAAATCCAAAAGCTTTTAATCTTTTTGTTTGTTCAATTAATTCACTACTTTTAAATGGTGTTACAGCTCCAAAATCTTGTAATTCTTTTATTATTTTATTAGTTTTCGATAGAGAACCAGTAAGTACTTCTAAGCTTTTTCTTTGTGTTTCTATTTCGGCAGCATTAACAAAAACAAATCTAACTGCAGCGATTGCAGCCAAAGCTTTAAGTAATGGACCTAATGATCTATTAAGAGTTGCAAAACCTCCACTTGCCGATTTTGCGGCTCTACCTGATTCTCTTATTGATCTGTTTGATTTATTTAATCTATCTTTTAATTTATCTGTATTCCTACTTAAATTTTTTGTAGCATCATTTACTCTTCTTAATGGATTGATAGCATTTTGAGCATCAACTATTAATCTGACTGTTGATTGTGCCACAAATACAAATAACCTTTATTATATACTACCTTGTTTTGTTCTTTTGACGATTCATTTCTTGTTTTTCCCTATCATTCTTAATTTCATAATATGCAGCCCAATGTATAAGTTCCTCTTCAGTTATACTTTTTCTTAATTCAATTAAAGTTTTACCAAGTTCTGTTGCGAGAAAAAACTCAAAATTTAACCAGTTATCTCGCTTAATTCGTTTTTTGCTGTATTTAAATCAACCTGAATATCCATCATAAATAACTCAAGTTCATTTAATACTGTTTCTGGTAAAAATCTTTTTAAATTTTCAGCATCCGCAGAATGAAAAGCTTTTGTGCCATCTTCATTCTGTGCAAGTTGACAAAGTAGTCTAGTAGATATTGCTAGTGCATCATCAGTACCTGTAGCTGCTTGTGCTTGTATTCTGTCAAATCTTGTAAGTGGTGGAAAATATAATTCTTTTAAAAGTTCTCCATTTGGTTTTTTGAGTTCATATTTTCTTCTTGCGGTCATAACATCACTGAAAGCCTCAGTGATAAGATCAACGGTTCTTTTTGCTGGCATATGTATTTATATAATTACTTTAATTTACTATATATCTGATGTTATGGCACCTGTTGCTTGGAAACTTATGTTTATTTCTTGGATTTCGCCAAGTGTTGCTCCATATTCTGCGTTTGTAATGATTCCAGAAAAGCCAAACTTTTTACTACTAGCTGAACTGTCTGGGAACAATTCAAATAATGCGTCACCAGCATCACCTGTTGTTAATACATCTTCAACAAATGCTAAGTAATCAGAGTTACCAGCATTGTCATAAATGAGAGTTGCTGAACCTTCGCCAGATATAAGACCACCAACAAAAGTCTTTGCTGTATTACCCATTATTGTGGTTTCTTGAGTGTCTTTTGTAATTGATAAAGACCAATTTCTTAGACCTGATATATCAGCTTCTGTTCCAGCAGCGTTATGGAACATTATTTTACCGACATCACCTTTAACAGCAGCCATAACAAAAAGAAAGTATTTATTTTATATTAACCTTTTTTTGCTTTTTTTACATCTTTTTTAGAATTTTGTTGATTCTCCATATATCTTTTACAGTTTGGATCCCAATAATTTGCATCTCTTACACCCTTAACAACTTCAATAGCATCAAGCATTTCTTCAGTAATAACAAGTTTTGGCATAATTAAAGTTCCTCATATATTTCAAATGTTATCCTAATTTGTGTTTGAAATTTACCTTCTGGACTAGAAGTTAACACTTCTGGTCCAACTGGTGAATCAAAAATAACATTTGACACTGTAATATTATTGTAGAGGTCACGCAATCGTTTGCCAATTATATAATTTGCACCAGAACCAATACCCTCCTCAGTAAAAATATTCAACAGAATCAAACCAACAACACTATTTGTAGAGTTAGCAGAACCACCCATTGTAAGGTAACGACCAGAACTAAAACTTGTTTCACATTGAACAAATGTATCTTCAGTTGTCGAATCAAATGACATATTGCTAAACACAACAGGAATTACGGGACTTGATGCTAATTCTGTTGCAAGTCTGCCTTCAATGGTTGATCGTACTGTATTTAAATCTATTGCAGCCATTACATTCTCCTAAATTCATCTTCAATAAAACTTTCTAATTGTTTACCAATTAATTCTGGAAAGCCTTTTATTGTTTGATTTTTTGGTGATGTCCTGAACTGACCATTCCAACTTGGTGGCAAGCTAGTTCCATAACAAACTGGTTCGGCATATTCAACAATAGTAAAAACCTCTCCAACAAATGGTTCAATATCTGTATCCCATGATCTGGCTAAAAATCCTTCATCACGAGGTGTAGCTTTAACAACCTTTTCTTTCCATACAAAAGTAGCTTTGCGAACTGTATTTTTTACTTGCTTTTCAAAGTGATCTCCAATACCTGAAAGTCTTATTTCTCTAGCCATAATTACCTCAAAATCAGTTCAAATGTGATTGGTGTATTGTTCTGTTCGTTTGTACTGACAGATATAATTTTAAATTCAACACTACTGATAACTACTCTATCTTTTGTTGTTGGGACATAATCTAAATCATTTGCAGATATTGTTAAAATTTTATCCTGTTGCTCTATCAAATCATTTACTTGTGACCTTGTTACATTATCTAAAACACCCTTTATTGTTGTATCAGCAGTTGTTTCAGATATTACACCTGTAGTTGTATTGTATGAACCAGCAGTAACTTTTCTAATGGTTACATTTCCACCTAATTTACTAAGTGTTTTTGATGCTGCTTTTTTTAAAGCATTTGCAAGACTCATATTAGATAGGCAATAACAGTTCCACTATCTAGTTTGACACTTGTAATAACACCTTCAATAGCAGTATTAGATTTAAACTGTAAAGATGTTAGATCACCAGTAATGTTTTCAGCTACAAGTGTATTTATAACTGAATCTTGAAGTGCTTTTATACAACCAAATCTGCCTGTATGTGCAGCAGTATCATTAATAATTTTGGCTGCTGGATAATAAGTCATTGTTAACTCCTTTTAATTGCGACGTTAGCAGGTCCACTATGTCGTAAACCAGTAAAGTACCGTTCAAATAGTGGTGGTACTCTATCAGCACCAACAGCACCATAAAAATTTGGTGTTGCTTCTAGGTTACCAATTTTTACGTTTTTGTAATCCTCTAAGCCACTTAATCCTAACCCATTCCTATTATTATTTAAATAAACTGCAAGAATAACTTGTGCTTTTTTAACCTGTTCTGGAATTTCTGTATCTGTAAAATAATCAGTTGTTATTCGAAATGGAAAGCCTGTTGCATAAGTATTAATGTAAGTATCTGGCTTCCTGACACCAGTACGAGGCCATTGTAATGCTTGCGTATCTGTTACTCTTGCTCCTAAAAATCTTTCTCGATCAATCCTGACCGCAGCAGTATATAAAGCTCTGTTTTTATTATCAGTATTAGAACTATCCCACACTGATACATCATCATCAAGAATTAATCCTTCTACTATTGCGTTTGCATCAGACAGTGTTATGTAACTGTTTGCTGATGCTCCCCCCACTGTTGCGTCTATCGTTATTGCCATTTTGTTTTAATTTGGGCTTACGTTTTGTTTTTTTAAGAGGTGCAGGGGCTACTTGTTTGGTAGCCTCCTGTTCTCTCATTCGTCTAAAAGCGAATATCCCCATTAACTAGATGCACCTTTTAAGGCAACAAAGCTAAGGACAATTGCTTCAGACTCAGACCCACTTGTCAAATTGGTAACAGATATTTTAAATGATCCGTCAGCAATTAAGTTGGCTTGAGCCATATAAGCACCAGCAGTACCGCCAGAACTATGGTTTACAAGAACAACATCAGTAGATGAAATTTTGCTGTTAGTGACAGTGAAGCTTACTTCTGCACCAGCACCCAAAGCAGCACCATTCATTGTGATTTGACCAGACTCTGCATTGAGAGTTACACCTGTTGATTTATTAGATGCTTGGGTAACTGTACCTCCTGTTGTTGGTCCAGTTAATTTACCAGCACTAACTTCAAATAAACTTGGCATGATTAATTACTCCTAGTCTTGAGTAGATACGTTAGTAGCTCTAACGATACCAATGTTCTTTGTCTCGTAGACTTTCGACCAGTTGCCTACAGTTGCAAGTTGTGTTCTGTTTGGGTTTGTTGTAGTAACAGCCCACTTAGAACCAACAGGATGATATGTGTAATGCAAGTCAATTGCCATTGCATCTGATTTAGCCAGAATATCTCTGTCTGTTTCAGTTGTAAGACCAGCTTGCTCTCCACTAGCTACAGCACCAGCAGTAAAGAAGTATGTACTGTATTCAGTTGATGAACCACTACCAGTAGTTGAAACATCATCAGAAACAATAACTCTTAGACCGCAGTATGTTGGAACTGTATCATTGCCACCAGCATATGCAGGAGCAATTGTTCCACCAGAAGCAGTTGCAGAACCGCCATTACCATCTGAAGCAAGAACATAGTCAACCATTTTTCTCTCAACGAGGTCGTAGTAAACTTTGCTATGCATACAGACTGCTGTAAGCTTGTCACCTTGATCTCCAAGAATTGATCTAGCTTTAGCAACGTGTTTTGGAGATAAACCAGTTGGTGTATCACCTGATTCAGAATCAATACATAAATCAAAGAAAGCAGAACTACTTGAGTTTGCATTGATAGAACCAAACACTCCATCAAGACAAGCAAGTAAATCTTTTTGTCTTTGGTTTGCAATGTACGCACCGATCTTTTGACCGATTGCTGCCATTGGATCTGACCCTGCTGCTAATGCAGCTAAGTCACGAGATTCAAATGCACGACCTCTGTGTAAGATGACTCCCACCTGTTTATCAGTGGAGATCTTGCCGGGTGTCAATGAAGATGAATCTGATAAAACCTCAAAGTCTCCACTCAAGTTTGCAGAGAAAAAAGGTACATTTACGAAATCACCACCCTCAGTAGCATTTAACTCAGCCATAGGTGCAACCACACCACTTGCAAGAAATGAATCTCTAGCAGTTGTTTGCTCTATGACATATGGGGTAAATACCTCTGGAACGATAATATCACTCCTGAGAACTGCCATGTGTTCAAGAATAAAAAATTAACGGATGTGGGCGTAACCCTATTTGACTTAGCGTAGCCTTGCCTAATATTTATATATTAACGTGTTTTAGCAATATCTCTCAACTTTTGCCAAGTTTCTTTTCCATATGTTTTAAAAATACGACCCTGTTCAGTAATATCTTCACTATTTTTCAGAAATGGTTTTAACATATCTTCTGAAAAATTATCGGATGATGGTCTTGAAATCGGTGCTCCACCACCAGAAGGAGGTTTATTTTTTAATAAATATGGCTTTTCTTTTTCAAGTTTATTTTTTACATAGTCTTGTACAGGCAATTGTTCATAACCATCAACAACAACAGGCACACCTTCTTTTATTTGTATTTGATCTTTTGGAACTAAATTATTTAAAACCAGCTCAGGGTCATGTGTTATTTCAGATAATGCTTGCATTGCTGGTGCAATAAGTTCAAGCTCTCTGTTTCTAGCTTCTAGTTTTTGTATTCGTTCTTTGTCCTCTGCAGATTTATCACGATACTGTTGTTCGAGCTTTTGTGTTGCTTCTGTATATTTTCCTTCGCTTTCCAATTGTTCACGTTCATGCTTTTGTTTAAAAGCAAGTAACGCTTCGTAATCTTCTGGTACAGCTTTATCGGAAACTGGTTTTTGGTTTTTTAATTTACCAATGAGTTCGTAGTTTTTTGCTTCAAGTTTTTTTACAGATTCTTTTAATTGCTCAAGTTCTGCATTGTTTTCTGGTGGCGTAACCACTTCTTTGTTTTCTTCAGACATAAATTAGTCGTAAACTAAATGTATTATATTATTTATATCACCATTTGACCTTTGCTGCCCAAAAAGCTGCAGACATTTTGCCTCTTGCAATATTTTTTGCATGACGAGCAAGAAATGATTTACGTCTAGCTTTACCCTTTTCAGTTTGTGGATTTTTACCAGCACCAGAAACACCTTGCTGCCCAAACCTAATTAATTTTACTTTATCTCCTTCTTTTGCTAATACTGCATGAGATTTTGTCGGGTGATTGGGAGTTCTTTTTGGTTTGTTAAAACCAGAAAAAGATTCTTTCCCACGTTTAACTGTCATTTTTGTCTTTTCCTAGTTCTATCATAAATATCTTTATCGACTCTGCGTGCAGGTCCACCTCTCATATAACTATTAACACGAGCCATTGACCAAGCTGCCATTGTTACATTTCGGCTTCCACTTGATAAATAAGCACCTTGCCCTTTTCTATAAACAGAAGCTAATTCACCATAAGTAAATTTAGTCCCTTCAGCTTTTTTTCTTAGTGCTTTTTTTGTTTTTTCGTTTAGTGGACTTCTTCGACTTTTTTGTGACATCTTGGTTTACCCTTGATTTTTGAACAGCTTTAATGTCAATATACTCACCTTTTCTGTAGGCTTCTGCAGTACGTCTTATCTCAGCAGCTTTTGCACTCCTGTTTTTAGACCCTTTCAGATAGTTTTCTGGAATCTTACTTTTCTTCTTCTTTTTTCTTGGCATTTTTCTTTTGTTTTAACTTTTCTGGTTTTGACTTTTCAGCTTTTAAGTCATTAAGTTTTTCAAAAAATCCTTTTGCCATTACTTTTTACCACCTTTTTTTACTTTTTTCTTTTTCTTAGGTGGTCTACCTACTTTTGAACCATAGGTTCCTTTTCCCATTGGCATAATAATTAAAGCAACTAACAATAGTATAACTTTTAATTTGCTTTTGGATATTTTTTAATTAAATCTGTTAAAGATAATTCTGTGCCATCATCTCTTAATATCTGACGTAAAGCATCTCTAGGGCTTTTATTTTTTGTATTTATTAAATAATTAAAGAAACGCTTTTTATTTCCAAGTGCCTGTGTCTGCATATTGGGGTTTCGCTTTAACCAATCAGGATAACTTAAATCTTGTGGTACTCTTCCAACCTCACTTGGTCGTGTATCTGGAAATCTTTTTCTTAAATCATCATCATCAATGATTGGAACTGTTGTAGATCGACAATTGAAATGTTGTGGTGGCTCTGGACCTTCACCATACTTAAATTTTCTACCATCTAGACTTCCACATAATGCAGTTGTTCTTGCATCAAGTGTTGCAACATATTCATATTTTTTCGTTATATCCTGATTGGCAGAATAAACAGCTTGATTTGCCATTGTCTGAACCTGATTAACAGATGTTCTTACAATTGTTCTGACTTGATTATTTGCTAATTTCATTCCAGTACCACCAGCAAGTGCCTGTGCTCTTGCAGTCATTTCTTGGTTAGAACCAAACTGCAATCGACCTCTGAGCCTTCTTGCTATTTTTGCAATTGACTCTCCTTCTGTAATTCCAACTCTTATTTCTCTTGAAATAAAATCTGCTTGTGCTGAAGCAATACCACGAAAGGCTTTTTCGATTACTTCTCCACTTGGTAATGTAATTACTGAACCTTTTGCAGCGGTTAAGCTAAATGTTCTTCTGACTTGTGATTCAAGTGTTGGTAATGTAAAAACATTGATTCTAGTTGGATCTGTATATACAAGACTTCTGGCAAAATTGCCAGAGACTTGTACCGTATTTACATTCGCTGCTCCAATAGGAAGGACTTTTTGTAATTCACTTGCAACAAATTCTGTTTGAAATACAGCAAGACTTTGTAATTGGTCTGCCATATATGCAGTTCCTTCTACAGACCAACTCTCTAGACTTTCTTTAAACTGTGCAAGCATTGCCCTGATACGAGCAACAGTTGCAGGACTAGTAACTTCATCAATAGTGGCAAGTTTATTTGTTAAATCTAAAATTACATTATTGTAATTAGTTACTATCTCCCTAGCAATACGATTGCTATATCTATTTAAATCAATAGATTGTCTGTAAAAACTTTCTGGAATTGACATTGATTATGCTGCATCTTGTTCTTCTTCTGGCTCTGGTTCTACTTCTTTTGGTTGTGACATTTCTACTAATCCTCCATTTTGCGTAGATTCAATTTCTTCCTCAACATCAAATTCATCTCCCAGAACTTCACCTTCATGTAACTGTTTCAGTAATGTTTCTTGTGTAATCGAACCAGAAGTATAAAGCTGTAGTAATGCCTGTATCTCTTGTGGCTCTAGTCTCTGTGATAAGAAGTCTCTATTTACAAAACAACTACCAGCTTCAGCATTAATGTATTGACCATGAAACTGTAAACAGTTATCAATCATGTCTTGCATTTGTTGTGCTACAACCATCATTGTTGAATCACCCTGAGATCTATCAATTCGTTTTGCTTCTGCTGTTTCTGCTGATAATTTTTGCCCTAATACAGCAGCAAGACCTAACTCATTTATTTGGTTTGACAAAACATCAAGTCTTTTAAACTGAGCATCATAACTTCTACCAGCAGGCTCAATNTATTCTGCTCTTCCATCAGCAGGAAAAGCTATTGCTTCTCCGGGTCCAGCAGTTACCTCTTCTGAACTTTGTGGAAAGCCATAAAATGCCAACATTGGTACAGCTGAAATATGAAGCTGATTATCTAAATCAGATTGTATTTGATATGCTTTTAAATTTAATTCTGCAATATCAGACATTGGTGGCCTTGACTCTAATAAATTTAGTCTGTTTGAATATGCAACAGAAAAAGGTATTTCAGGAAGACTTGTAGTCCCTTCATCAACTTTTACAAATAAATTGTTTTTGCCTTTTTGATGTATTTCAAAACCACCTCTGGTTAGTAACCTTATTTGGTCAATTATTTTTTCCCCATATAAACCATCTGGTACTGATACCTTTTCCTGTAAACGTAATTGTGAAAGTTTTACTTCTCCATCTACCATTTCAGTTCTGTATCCCAAAATATCTCTCGGAGTATATGTAACCCAATATGGTCTGCCACTCTGACCTCTTGTTGGAGCATCAACTAGAACTCCAACATGACCATATCTAACCATCTTTCTTGTAGTCTCATAAGTCCAAACATTAAGATCATTTCCTTGCAAGTCAACATTAAATAAATGTTCACGAATAGAATCTGCTGTATCATTTAACCTGACAGGTTTTCTTGTTAACATACCAGCTAACATTCTTTCTAATCGCAAATAAAATGGTGGACAAACAGACCTTGCAAGTCTGTTGTCATATGATTCATCCAATTCTCTTGGTTCTTGTGGCAAATATCGTCTATGTCTTTTCCTCATCTGATATGTACCCCCAAGCAAATCTTCTATCAACATCCAATGTGGCTCTTGTTGAAACCAGACAGCATTCGGGTCATTTATTTCCTTTCCTTGTGAGTTAGTTTCTCTGTCGTAATAGTTATAACCTGAGTACATTTTGCTCCAATGTTTTCTTNAGTGTAATAAATAATCTTAATAAAGCCTAATTCCTGTTTTACGACCAGCACCCATATGTAATGGATTGAANANACGCCAAGTAATGTAACCTAGAGCATCATTCATGTGATCGTAACCAGCATCTTTATCAGGTTCACCCTTTTCAGTATAACTTTGAAGTTCAAGACACTCAATTAATTTNGTTGCACTTGAATGAATTTGTAGTCTAACTTGACCTTTTCCATTTTCAAGAAGTCTTTGTACTGAATTAACTCTATCTCTTACAGGTGGGTTAGCTGCTGGTGACTGATTCATAAATCCATAACTTTCTANTATTTGGATGTCGGTTTTCGAAGCATTTGTGCTTCTGTTTCCTCCTGACGCATCAGGATAGACATAGATTTTTTGNTCTGGATAGCGTCTTTTAATTTCTTGAGCAATTGAGTCGGTGTCATGTGATTCTTTTATTTCATCAACCACGAGTAATTTGTCACCAATAGCAATACCAATAACTGCGTTCATATTCCCAATATTAAAATCAAGTCCGATTCTAAGTGGTTCGTTAGATATATCTGGCAACGCATCAGTGACATGGACAGTTCGGTTGAAGCGGTCATAAACTTGTCCTGTTGTTATATTACAAAACTCTCCGTTCAAATATGCTTGCAGTAATCCTTTTTCATAATTCTCTTCTAATCTTGTAATAAAATCCTGTGGCAGATGTGGATTATCATATGTCCGCATTTTTATTAATTTACGATCTGTTTTCTTTTGTGCTTCATTACTGCCAAAAGTGTTCCACATCCATCTGAAACCTTCAGGTGTTGATGCAACACCAAACTGTCTTTGATTTCCAGAACGAAGTCTTGCCAGTATTCTTGGAAAAGCTCTGTCTGCTATTGATGGAGCAACAGTATCTATCTCGTCTGCAAGTACCCAAGCAAGGTTTAGTCCAATAATTCTAGACCAGTTCTCGAAACTTCTACACAGTATACGAGCATCTCCATCTGGCAGATGCAATAAATATTCGGGTAAAGGAGATTGTCTTTGTGTATATGGGATTCCATAATCTTCTAAAAAAGTTTCAAAGTCGTTTTGCCATATATCTCTTATTAATGGTGCAGTAGGTTCCATAACTGCACCCGTGAATCCTTGATTGTTTATTGCCAACTGTACTGCCTTTGCACATAAACTTCTGGTCTTGCCTGCACCGTAACCAGCAGAAAGACCAATGATTTGCGTATCTTGGTCATCAACAAAAGCAAGTTGGCCGGGGTGAAGATCAGCTTTTATTCTTTCAATAATATCGTCACAACATAAATCAGCACCAGTAGATGATTCTAATATTCTGCCTTCTCTATCAATAATACTCATAACAACTGAGCAACTTTTGCCATTGTATTTATGCAACCAAGAGCTATATGTGGCTGATTGTTTCTTCTTGCATCCTGAGCCAATGTACTAAGTTGTGAAAGAACATCAGCAGTAAATTGTCTCCTATCAACATCCCAATCTGTTGCCATAACTTCGTTTGCAGCACTTATGTACTTATCAACTGCTCTCGGTTTCACCCCCCATTCTCTAACACCATATGCGACAATTTCTGATCGCATAGTATTACGAGCTTTCAGAGCAGCAACTTTACGGACTCTCCACTCTACTTCTTTTTTTGTAGATCTTTTTGCCATTTATTCATCAAAAAGTTTTTTCAGTTCTTGTGAACCACTTTTTGGTTGTTTTAATTGAACCAATCGTAATCCATAATTATCTGTTTTTTGTATTTTTTCCCAATCTATATCTTTTCTTCTTATTAATTGTGTATCAAACTTCTGCCAATTATTATGAACAACGTGTTGTGGTCTTTGAAATCTTCTTTTTGTTTCGACTACCTTAGGCCACATTTTTTCTAAACTTCTTGCCATAGTCAATCGACCATCACCTTTATAAAGCTGGTCTGTATTACCTCCTTTCATTGTCATTGTGTGCATTTTTTCTATTAAAAAGGCGTTAAAGTTAACAGTGCAATATCCCAACGATAATGCTTGTAAACATAAATCAGTATCTTCGTTATATCTGCCACGCCATCGTATATCCAATGAATTATCAATTAACAGGGTCGAATAAACATGAGCATTTAACTGAAATGGAGGTTGGTTTCGTTTTATAGCAAACGAAACGTAATTTAATCCTGATATTGCTATGTTTGTGTATCTGTCAGTAAAGTCCTCGCAACATCTAAGACCAACATTGGCATTACAACGAATACGAGTATTTTTATATTTTCTATGAATACTGCGTATATTATCATCCATTATCCAATGTCTTTTTGCTCCACGTTCTTTGCTATGTTCCCAAACAAAATTTCGAACTGGAATTGATCCCAACCCTAGATTTTGAAAAGGTGTTTTAATTATTATTGACGGGTCGTAGTGGTTGGCATATTTATCAAATTCCTGTGGTTCTACAACAATACGAAAGTCAACTTGATCTTTCAGTAAGAAGTTTGCGGTTAAACAAGCATCATATCTGCCTTTTGATATTACATATACTGGATAATTAGGCTTCTTCATCTTCTACCTCGAATCCTACAGATGTTATATCTCTTCTTTCTTTTTGTGGAAACCAAATAGANTCGTCTGTTTTTTCTACATAATCAAAGCCATTTTGTTCGCAAAAGGCTTTTTTATCCTCATATGTTTCAAAGTTAACGTGTAATTTTTTTACAGGATCAGATATTTCAAAATCAGGCATACCTAACCATTCAGCAGCATGGTCTGTTGTTTTTATTTCAGATGCTGGTCTTGTTACATACAACAAGTTCTGCAACATCATTTCATCATAGCCTGTACCTAAAAGATCACTTTTTTCCATGATCTCTTTAAGAATATTGGATAAAGCACGATCATCTACTTCGCCTAAATGCGAAACTTCGTTATCGGCTGTTAGTAACTTAACAGCCTCAATACTATCTGATTCAAGCTCTAATTTCAACACAGGCACAGAAGAAAGTCCCAAAGACTGTGCAGCTTTAACTACACCATGACCTGCAAGTATCGTATTNTCCTTNGCTACGATTACATTTCGATATATCCCATTATCAGTTATTGATTGTTTTAAATGTTCAAGCTGATCTGCAGGGTGTGACTTGTAGTTTTTTGGATGTGGTTTTAAATCTGCTACAGCCATTTGTCTAACGGTGTAAAAAGAAAACGTATTGAAATCTAATAAATCAACAATATCCTGATGCAGTTCATCTAAGTTTGATATATTACCCAGTTCTTCTAGTACCTTATTTTCGTCCCATTCAGATTGTTCTGCAATTTTATTATCAGCAATAACGTAAGCCTTTTTTTGTGCATCAGTTAGATTTTCAACTATTCGTATTGGCACTTCATCAATCTGCATTTGTTTTGCAGCTTCGTATCTACCATGACCAGAAAGAATAGTTTTTTCTTCATCACAAACAATTGGCTGTGTAAATCCAAATTGTTTGATTGACGCAACAATATTTTTTATTTGCTGCTCTGGGTGGATTTTAGAATTGTTTTTATATGGTTTTAGCTCTGATAAGCTACATTCTGTTGAAATCACAGTACCTAAATCCTCCTTGCGTTTTTGCATTTTTTTAATGTACTTATTATTCATGTCGACATATTTAACGTCAACATGAAAACCCTCTGGGTCTTTATACCAAGCAATAATATGTTCTTTGCATCTTTTTTTTGCTCTGTCTAAGGTTCCACCTGCATCTTGTAAAAGACTATAGGATGTTTCTCCATCAGGCCACTTTGTATGATGTACCCATTTATGGTCAGAATCAAATTCAAATTCATAAAATAAACCATTATGCTCAACCTCAAATATTGAAGCACCCATTAATATGCAGCCTCCTTATTCCAAGTAATTTTTTTAAATGACTTGAAATAATCTATTGTTTCATCAAGTCCATCATCAAGTGATACTGTTGGCATCCAATCTAAAGTTTCTTTTGCCAAAGTTATGTCTGGGTTTCTTCTCTGTGGGTCATCCTCTGGTAGTGGCAAATTTACATGGGGCAAAGCAGCATTTATTTTATTTGATATACGCATTGCCAACTCATTAACTGTAATTTCTACAGGATTGCCAAGATTTATTGGTTTTGAGCAATCAGAATCCATAAGTTTTTTTAGTCCATTCACCATGTCATCTACATAACAAAAGCACCTAGTTTGTGTACCTGTCCCATAAACAGTAATTGGTTTATTAGCTAATGCTTGTGTAATAAAGTTACTAACTACCCTGCCATCATTTTTTAACATTCTTGGACCATATGTATTAAATATACGAGCAATACGAATCTGAACATTATTAACTCTCTTATAATCAGTCATTAATGTTTCTGATATTCTTTTTCCTTCGTCATAACAGGCACGAGGTCCAATAGTATTTACATTACCGAGATAATATTCTGGCTGTGGGTGAATCTGTGGGTCGCCATAAATTTCTGATGTACTGGTAAAAAGTATTTTTGCTCCCGATCTTTTTGCCAATCCGAGCATATTATATGTACCAAAAAAGCTAGTTTTTATGGTCTTTATGGGATTTATTTGGTACTGAACAGGACTTGCAGGGCAAGCTAAATGCCAAATACGGTCAACTTCTAGCAGTATAGGCTCAATTACGTCATGTCTAATCAGTTCAAAGTTCTTGTGACCAATCAGATGGGCAACGTTTCTTTTTTTACCAGTATGAAAATTATCAAGACAAATGACCTCTTGATTGTCTTTTATTAGTGAGTCGACCAGATGTGATCCAAGAAAGCCAGCACCACCAGTAACTAAGTGTCGCATATAAATAAGTTGTTACTGTGATGTTACATCAAATTTAATTGGTTTACAATTAATATTAATTGTATTATAATTAATATGTCAAAACAAAACAGACTTCAAATGAACAAAACAGACTACATGACTCAAGCAGATCATGAAGCTTACGAGCAAGAAACACAGGATTTGATCTTGAAAAACATGGTCAATCAAATTTCTAATGACTATGCAGAAATGTACAACTCAACACCAAATCCAATCAAAGATGTTTTAAATCAACTTCTTATGTTTGGAGAGGAAGAGGGCGTACTTGTTACAACAGCAATTAAAAAACTTTATAAAGTTAATCAAGAATACAAGGAGGGCAAATAAATGTCAGACAAATACAGAGGCTACACAATTATGACTTCAATATTCAGTGTTGGATTTGATGTCTATGACCCTGCTGGACAACCAGCTTATTACGAAACTAGACACACTTTCCCAACAATTGAAGCTGCGGAAAATGCTGTCAGGCAACTTATTAAACAAAATGGTAACAAATTTTTAGAAGAGGACTTTCATTATGAATTTTAAACACCATCAATTAGTAGAAATTTACTCAGCACTAAAAGAAGGTTGCTGGGTAAATCTTGAAACAAGAGACGAACTAATAAAAAGACTCGAGGACTACATGATTAGAGTAGCAATGCACAATGACTTTGAAATAAAAGAAAAGGTGCAAAATAAATGACTTTTTTCAACACAATAGACGAAAATCCAGATGAGCTTGCCAAATCGCAAGCTCAAGCTCTGACACAAGAGCAAAGGATAATGAAATGTTTTAAACAGTACGAAAAGCCATTGAGTCCATCAATGGTCTTATCCATTTCTGGTTTAAAATGTCCTATAACCTCAATCAGAAGAGCAATGACCAACTTATCTGATAATGGCAAACTCGAAAAAACAAAGGAATTTGTTATGGGCAATTATGGTAAAAAAGAACATTTATGGCAATTACCAAAAAAACCAGAGGATTACAAACAATCAAGTTTTGATTTAACAAATTTTCAACTTTATGATTGGGAAAAATAATGGATTATTCTTCTTATAAACGTACCTTTCCTAATCTTTCATTACATGAGATAGAAAGATTACACAATTTCAGAATTAATTTGCCAGATCAACCCATTGATTGGCTGAAAATAATAGATAAAAGTGATGACCCTGACCCACATAGAGCCAGAGCTATTGATCTAGCACGAATGAAATCAGCAGCAAAATACTTAGAAACAAATGGACCTAAGAAAAATTACGGAAGCAATACCAAAAAAGTTAAACAAGTTGATCGTAAAAAGTTACAAGCAGAAGAACGTAAACGTAAATAGCCACTACACCCCCTGATGTAGGAAAAGTAATTGTTACTGCGTGTAAAAAAGGGGGTTTTAAAACTACATTAATTGTATTATAATTAATTTGTTGATACCAAACAAACAAATGCCTACTTCAAAACTAACTAAAACAGATCAAAAACTGTTTAGAGGAACCGCAGCAGAGGTTCATGGATTTATGTCTAACGAGGACATTCTTAATTCAATCGGCTGCAACTTCAATGTTGACCGCAGACCTCACAAAATTGATGATCGTGAATATCCAGAAATACAAATCTGGCACAGAAGCGATAATATGGATGCTCTTGGGGTATTTGGAAAGAGACGCCAATGTATTCAGCCAACTACATTCATTGATTACTTCAGACAATTCTGTGATGCAAGTCAAAAAGAAATTACACTTGATCTTGTTGGGTCATTTGATGCTGGCAAAACTTTTTACATGGCATCAAAACTAACTAACGATCAAACAAAATTCAGTGATGTCGGAGATAAAACCGACAGTTGGTTGGTTGTGACTGATTACTACGGTGAATCAAAATCTCCAAAAGTAATGGTTCTGTTCAATGAGCTAGTTTGCACAAACGGAATGACTAGACAAATCCACCAAAGATTTAATTGTTTCTCACACTTGAGAGAAATGACATTCGGTGATGTCCAACCTGTACTTGATGCAGCAATTGCTGAATCACAAGAATATAACAGAATCAAAGACAAGTGTATTAATACACAAATTACAATGGACACAGCAAAAAATGCTATCAGAGGATTCTTTGATGACGAGAAAGCTGAAATGCTTAAAACCAGAACTGTTGAGAATATTCTTGAAAGTGGTTTAATCGGTGGTGATCTTGAATCTAGAAACGGAACTGCTTGGGGTCTTGTTTCTGCAATGACACAATACACCAGCCACAACAGAACAAAAGCGGCTGACCAAACAGATGAAAGAACATTTGCTTCTCAACTAGATGGATCTAGAAATTACATGAATAAAAAATTCCTTGAATACCTAGAGACACAAATGCTTGTTACTACATGACAAACAAACCTGACCTACTGACTCTAAAAGGGTCAGTAGGTATCAAATACTTTTACTATCTCCTAACTCAAGTAGGGTTGGGAGATACAAAAGCATACGAAATTGCACAAACTGCTGCACAAACTAATGCCTTTCTTGCAGATGGTGGCAAAAAAGGGATAAAAGCAGCAAAAAGTCTGATTGATTTAGAAGCACGTTGGTATAATTCCGTGCGAAAAACCGATAAACCTGATTATGATTGTTATTCTGAGGACATTTATTTGGCAGAAGTATGGTGCTGTTGGGATTTTTATGCACGCAAATATATTAATGACCTGAAAAATAATCGAAATGTACCACCATTTGGTTTTAAAAAATTAATTAAAGATTATACAAACATAGTGGATCTCGGTAATGGTGTTGGAATGTCAACTGCTGCATTAAAACAAACATTTCCAAAAAATATTGTTTACGGAACTAATTTACCTGATACAACGCAATGGAAATTCAATAAATTACTTTCTGAAGAATACGACTACAAACTAATAGGTGATCTTAAAAAACTGCCTAGAGATATTGAATTTGTTTTCGCTTCAGAATATTTCGAACATTTCCCTGACCCGATAAATCATCTGACAGACGTTTTAACATATTGTAATCCAAAAATATTAGTCTGTGCAAACGCTTTCAAGCCAGACAGTATCGGTCATTTTGATAATTATAGCCATGGTTCTGAAGTTCTTACACCAAAAGAAATCTCTCGGGAGTTTACAAAGTTTTTAAAAGATAATGGCTACATTAAGTTAAAAACAAAACTTTGGAATCAAAGACCAACAATATATTTAAGGGGTGGTTTACATTTGCTATAATTGTATTATATTTAAAAAATCCATAAACAATATGGCTCGCAGACCAAAAGGCTCAGTTCTTAGAACTTGTGTCATTCAATCTAAACTTACCCCTCGTGTCGGACAGGCTCTTGACCAATTTGCTAACCAACAACAAAAATCAATCAGCACAGTCGTACAGGAAGTTATTGAAAAAGAACTCACTGTATCTGGCTTTTTAAATGATTGACGAAGATTATTCAATGGAAATACAAGGTATCACAGATAACCTTGTAAGTGTTGAAAAGGAACAACAAGCATATAAAATGCTCCAATCAATTCCTTATTCTTTACCCCCTGCTGAATTTAATTGGGAACTAGCTGCAAGAGGTTTTTACACCAAAATGCAAAAAGAACGAAGTGATAAAGCTCTTGACGAGTTTGAAAAAGAACTTCAGCCTAAAATAAGCGGAGAAATGTCAGCATTTCTTGAGCTTGAGGCACTAGGGATTTACAGCGAAAAAGATCAATTTAACCCAAACAAAGCAGACAATGATTTCTACACCAAACGACTTGAACGAGTACGAAAACTAC
>FUFK010051018.1_pt1 | contig 25906 bp, 25 predicted proteins | sample 1021851 | NCBI WGS metagenome assembly FUFK01 (sample SAMEA51879418, study PRJEB19060) | metagenome | reverse complement strand
GATTTAAGCTATCAGAATAGATACTTGCGATTTATTGCAAAATAAAGTTTATATTAACCTATGTCAGACAGTTTCAAGGCTTTGGTTCTCAACCAAGAGGGTGAAAATTATAATAGAGAAATAAAATCTATTGATAAAACTTTTTTAAAACATGGAGATGTTTTAGTTAAAGTTGAATATTCTGGATTGAATTTTAAAGATGCTTTAATATTAAAAAATGGCGCAAGGCTCGTTAAGGTGGAAATTTGGAGTTCTTGATGTCTATCCCACAGTCAGGTGGCGGTCGAATAGAAAACTATAACCAGCTTACTGAATACTTAGCCTCTGGATGCAAACCAAAATCAGAGTGGCGTATTGGAACAGAGCACGAAAAGTTTGGTTACTGTAAAGAGACCCTCTTACCTATCCCATATAGTGGAAATCGATCTGTTCTTTCTATCCTAAAAGGTTTGGAGAATGAATATGGTTGGAAACCAGTAAAAGAAAAAAACAACACAATAGGGCTTACCAAAAATGGCGCTAATGTTTCTTTAGAGCCGGGCGGTGCACTAGAGCTATCTGGCGCTCAATTCCAGACAATTTTTCAGACTTGTGATGAAGTCAATGAACATTTAATGGAGGTTAAATCTATAGCCGATAAGCTGAACATTGGATTCATAGGCATAGGCGCTGCCCCACATTGGAAGCATGATGACATGCCCATGATGCCGAAAGGGCGTTATAGATTAATGAGCCAATATATGGATAAAGTTGGCACAATGGGCAAATCGATGATGTTTCGAACCTGCACAGTCCAAGTAAATTTAGATTATGCTTCAGAGACTGATATGGTACAGAAAATGCGAGTTGCACTAGCGTTGCAGCCCGTCGCAACGGCACTTTTTTCAAATTCTCCCTTTTTTGATGGAAAACCAACAGATCATAAAAGTTGGAGAAGTAGAATTTGGCGAAGTTTAGATGAACAAAGAACAGGAATGCTGCCATTTGTTTTTAATGACGGGTTTGGATACGAGAGCTGGGTAGAATATGCATTAGATGTGCCTATGTACTTTGTGTATCGAAATGGCAACTACATCAATGCACTAGGGCAATCATTCAGGGCTTTTATGAATGGAGAACTTCCAGCTCTTCCTGGTGAATTGCCGACACTAGATGATTGGGCCGACCATTTAACAACAATTTTTCCAGAAGCACGGTTGAAAAGGTTCATAGAAATGAGAGGTGCAGACGCAGGTCAATGGCACCGCCTGTGTGCCCTACCAGCTTTCTGGGTCGGTATATGCTATAATCAGAGCTCTTTAGATGCAGCTTGGGATATAGCAAAAAGTTGGAATGAAAATGACCGAGAAAGCTTGCGAATTGCTGCCGCAAAAGAAGGACTGAACGGTTCTGCCGGAAACATAAAATTAATTGATATAGCAAAAGAGCTGGTTCAAATTTCAGAAAATGGTCTAAAACAAAGAGCCAAAGCTAGTTCCAATGGTTTATATTCTGACGAAACTCTTTTTTTAGACTCCCTGAAAGAAAATATTGAAAAGAAAAAAAGCTCTGCAGATGAGTTACTAGAAAAATATTATGGTCCNTGGGANAAGGATGTAACTAAAATATTCGGCGAATACAGTTATTAAAGATTAGACAATAAATTTGCTAATATGGCGCCAAAAAAAGCCGAAATTATTGCAATTGAAAAATATGGCCATTTGGAAGAATAAATCTTTTTTTCCTGTTTTTCAGACTGAGTCAGGAGGATATTCTCAACAAGATTTGGTAACCTAGGTCCAAACCGCGCCACAACCCTAGCAGTATTTGCAATATCTTTTAAAATAGCCTTTGGACCAATGCTTTTCCGTATGTAATTTTCAACAATAGGTTGAGCTGTTTTCCAAATGTTGATGTTNGGGCTCAATGAACGAGCCACACCTTCCACAACAACCATTGTACGCTGTAATAAAATTAACTCTGTTCGGGTTTCCATTCCAAATCGTTCGGTCACCTCGAAAAGATACGCAAGCAATTTACCCATTGAAATATTAGCAGCATCCATTCCAAAAATTGGCTCGCCCACTGCACGCAATGCATTGGCNAAATCTTCTACATCTCTATCCATCGGCACATAACCTGCCTCAAAGTGTACTTCTGCTACTCTTTTGTAATCTCTCTTAATGAATCCATATAATATTTCGGCATAAACTCTCCTCGTATATTCATCGATGTACCCCATAATACCAAAATCAAAGGCAATTATTTTTCCNTCTAAACTTACCTTTAAGTTTCCTTGATGCATATCAGCGTGAAAATAGCCATCCCGAAGCGCATGGTTTAGAAAAAGTTGTAAGACCCGCTCACCCAAAATAGATTTGTCATGACCTGCATCTTCAAGAGATTTAATGTCACCAAGAGCAATGCCCTCCACCCATGACATTGTCATTACTCTTTTGCCAGATAATTTCCAATTTACTGACGGAACATTAAAATCGTCATCATTTTTTGTAGTATCTTTAAACTTTGAAGCAGAGGAACTTTCGAGCCTTAGATCCAATTCACTCAAAACTATTCCTTCAAAATGTTCAATAACTTCAATTGGACGTAAGCGCCTAGCAAAAGGTGCAAAAAAGTTTACCAATCCAGCAAGTAAATAAAAAGCGTCTACATCTTTTCGAAATGCTTTTTCTATTCCTGGCCTAAGCACCTTGAGCGCCAACTCTTCCTGCGTTTCACGCAGGCGCACCTTATGAACTTGAGCTATGGATGCTGCTGCAATCGGTTCACTAAATTCATCAAAAACTTCGTCAGCTAACAAACCTGTTTCAATGAAAAACGTTTTTTTAGCCTCTTCTATTGAAAATGGAGGCAAGCGATCTTGAAGAACGCGCAACTGGTTAGCTAACTCTTCTCCAGCCAAATCAGGTCGAGTTGATAATACTTGGCCAAACTTTATGTAGGCGGGGCCCAATGCAGACAAAGCTCTAGTCACGGCAGGCATAGTTTCATCACCTCTNAGGCCAAACCATTTTATTGGCCAGCATAAAAGGCGCGCCACTACTCTTAGCGGTCTTGGTGCATTCAAGGCCGTAAGAACTATGGACATAGCCCCTGTTCTTTCTAAAGTTGCACCTGTTCGAATAAGCCTAAAAATATTATGTGGGCCACGCATCGCTCAAATCTTCCAGCCAGAGTGTAAACAAGCGATCCCTAATGAAAGATTCCGATATTTGGCATTTTCAAAACCAGCGGCTTCTACCATACCTAAAAAAGTCTCTTGGTCTGGAAATTTTCTGATTGATTCAACTAAATATTGATAACTTGAGCGGTCATTAGCAATTAACTCCCCCATTTTCGGTATTAGATTAAATGAATATCGATCATAAAACCATTGACCCAATGGTACAGGAATTTGAGAAAACTCTAAAACCATAATTCGCCCGCCAGGTTTTAAAACCCTATATGCTTCCCTTAGAGCCTCCTGGGGGCGGGTAACATTACGGATACCAAAACTGATTGTGTAGACATCAAACACATTATCCTCAAATGGTAAATTCATAGCATCACCAACTACCCAATCAATCTCATTGATCATTTGTTTTGCTTCTGCTCGACTTCGCCCCTCAGCAAGCATTGATGAAGTTAGATCTAGAACCGTCGCATGCCCAAAACCTGAGCGCTCCAGAAACCTAAATGCTATGTCACCAGTTCCGCCCGCAACATCTAAAAGTTTTTGACCAGCTTGTGGAGCAAGCCAATCCATCATCATATCCTTCCAGATACGATGAACACCTAGTGACATTACGTCATTCATAACGTCATATTTTGATGCAACAGAATTAAAAACTCCCTGGACACGTCCAGCTTTTTCATTCTCGTTTATGGTCTCAAAGCCAAAATGAGTTTCTTTATCAAGACTTTTTGACATGTGCACCTTCCTAAACCAAGTTATTCACTTATAGTAATACAGCACTGAGTTACAATGCATCCTATTCTACAAAACAAAAAAATGAATTTAAAAGAAAAATGATATTCGGAGCAATCGATGCCAGAACTGCCTGAAGTAGAAACAATAATGCTTGGAATTACTCCATTTTTAGAAGGTGCAACAATAACAAAAGTAAAGCTTAATAGATCAGACTTACGTTGGCCATTTCCAGAAAATTTTGCAAAACGTTTAGAAAAAGCTAAGGTCCTTAACTTAAAAAGACGCTCAAAATATATTTTAGTCAATTTGAGCACAGGCGAGACGCTTTTAATTCACTTAGGAATGTCCGGAAAGATTTTGGTTTCTAATAAAAAACTTGGTAATTATTTTCATGAAACCGCTAAAATCGCTCGCCATGACCACGTTGTATTTGAAATGAACGATGGTACAATCATCACCTACAATGATCCAAGACGGTTCGGAGCTATGGACTTAGCAAAAACCGATACTTTGAAATACCATAAATTTATCCAAANGTTGGGACCAGAACCACTGGGAAATAACTTCAACGCTAATTACCTCAAAAATAAATTTTCTAAAAAGGAATCACCCATTAAAAGTGTACTTTTAGATCAATCCGTTGTTGCAGGTTTAGGAAATATATACGTCTGTGAGGCGCTTTTTATGAGCGGTATTTCGCCGAAGAAAACCGCTTCTAAAATTTCCATAAAAAAATGCGAAGAGCTAGTAAGAAATATCCGTGGAATTTTGATCTCTGCAATAGAAGCAGGTGGCTCTTCATTGAAAGATTTTACTGANATAGAAGGTAACTCGGGTTATTTCCAATTTGAATTTTATGTTTATGGCCGGGATAATGAATTGTGTAAGTCCAATACTTGNAATCGTAAAATCAAAAGAATTTCTCAATCTGGAAGGTCTTCTTTCTACTGCCCAAGCTGTCAAAGATAACTTGAACCCTTAGATTTTCACGATTAAAATGGANANATGTCTGAAATTAGCATGGAACGTTAAATGGCNTACGAAACGATAATTGTTGAAGTCGAAGACCACATTTGTGTTGTAACTCTAAATAGACCTGATGCTTTGAACGCTTTAAATGAAGCACTTCTGGATGAACTGGCTGACGCATTAGAGCAGGCCCAAAAGAATGAAAAAGTCCGCTGCATAGTCTTAACGGGTTCTGAAAAGGCATTTGCCGCAGGTGCTGATATTTCCATGATGGCGAATAGAAATTTTGTTGATGCTTTCATGGGAGATATGTTTACAGAAGCCTCCAATAGAATNCTTGCNATAAGAAAGCCAATTATAGCTGCCGTATCCGGATATGCCCTTGGAGGAGGATGCGAATTAGCTATGATGTGCGACTTTATTATTTGTTCGGATACCGCGAAGTTTGGACAGCCAGAGATAAATCTTGGGGTTTCCGCGGGTCTAGGAGGAACACAAAGATTGACAAGATTTATAGGTAAATCAAAATCCATGGACATGAACCTAACAGGTCGTTTTATGGAAGCAGATGAAGCTGAACGTTGTGGTTTGGTTAGCAGAGTTGTTCCTGCTAAGAAATTGAGGGATGAGGCTATAACAGCCGCTACTAAAATCGCTGAAAAATCAATGGTTGCAGTAGCTATGGTAAAAGAAATGGTAAATCGATCTTATGAAATGTCTCTTGATGAAGGATTACTTTTTGAACGCAGAGGCTTTCATTCACTATTTGCTACCGAAGATCAAAAAGAGGGTATGGCTGCATTTCTAGAAAAAAGAGAAGCTCAATTTAGAGATAAATAGAACATACCCCTTAATTATAGCTCGTTTACATGTTGACAGTAATGCGAGTCGGACTTAAAGAGCAGGCTTCAGGTAGATAGAAACTATGAAGGTCGATTAAAAATGGCAAATACGGCTCAATCAAAAAAAAGAGCTCGTCAAAACGAGCGACGCGCTGCAGTTAATAAATCTAGGCGGTCGCGCATTCGAACATTTTTACGAAAAGTTGAAGAGGCCATATCAAGTGGGGATAAAAACGCAGCTAGTGCTGCCCTGACAGCAGCGCAGCCTGAACTAATGCGTGGAGTTTCAAAGGGCATATTCCATAAAAATACAGCAGCTAGGAAAATGTCTAGGCTTTCAGCAAGAGTGAAAAAAATAGCTTAAGACAACTTTAAATAATCGATACACGCCGCTATTTAGCGGCGTTTTTTATTTACAGAGAGATTCTTTTTCATTTTTTTTCGAGTCAAGTGATAAGATGTGTTGAAACTTCTTGTATCAAGTTGTTACCGTACATTAGCGATTCACTGCGTCTGGGGGGACAATTTGTTTGCGCTTTAATTAAAGTCGTAAACTTTTGTCACTCATCTATTGGATTAAAAATTTTTTGGTCCCCAATAGATTGTCCTAGAGAATGTGAAACTGGGAAATTTCAGGTTAATAAAATAACTTGATAGTTTTATGAATTTAGGACTTAAAAATGGATGATAAAATATGGACCAAGTTAAAAATTTCCCTAAAAAAATCAGTTGGAGAAAACAGCTTTAATAATTGGTTGTCACCTATTAACTTCAGCCATGTAGAAGAAGATATGGCGGTGTTGACTGTACCCACAAATTTTTTAGGTAATTACGTATCGCAAAATTTTGGGGAATTAATAACAGCGCAAATTTCATCCAAGAATAATAAAATTAGTCGTATACGATTTGAAGTAGATACATCATCAAACAGCCTTGGCGTATCTCAACCCTCTGCAGTAACGCACACAAATATTTCAAAAGATAACGAATTAACTGGCGCACAGTTAGATAAAAGATTTACNTTTGATGCTTTCGTTGTAGGAAAACCCAACGAATTAGCTCATGCGGCGGCTCGGCGAGTTGCTGAAGGAGGGATTGTTAGTTTTAACCCTCTTTTTTTATATGGGGGAGTTGGTCTTGGCAAAACCCACCTTATGCACGCCATAGCTTGGGAACTTCAAAACCGTCGTCCTGACTTGAATGTGCTATATCTATCCGCAGAACAATTCATGTACAGGTTTGTTCAGGCTCTTAGAGAGCGCAAAATGATGGATTTCAAACAACTTTTTAGATCTGTAGATGTTTTAATGGTTGACGATGTTCAATTTATTGCCGGCAAAGGAAGCACTCAAGAAGAGTTTTTCCACACCTTTAATGCACTCGTAGATCAAAACAAACAGATAATAATCTCAGGAGACCGTGCCCCCGGTGAAATTAAAGACCTGGAAGACAGAATAAAAAGCAGATTACAGTCAGGTTTAGTGGTAGACCTGCATCCTACTGACTATGAATTACGCTTAGGCATTCTTCAATCNAAAGTAGAGCGTCAAAAGCAGCAATATCCAGAGCTTAGTATNGATAACAATGTTTTGGAATTTCTTGCTCTTAGAATTTCGACTAATGTTCGAGTCTTAGAGGGTGCGCTAACTAGATTATTTGCTTTTGCATCACTTATAGGGCGACATATCACTCTTGAAGTTGCGCAGGATTGTCTAGCCGATGTTCTACGAGCATCAGAAAGAAAAATTACAGTTGAGGAAATCCAACGTAAAGTCTCAGAGCATTACAATATTAGGTTATCCGATATGATTGGTCCAAAACGTCTTCGCACCTATGCTCGACCAAGACAAATAGCAATGTTTCTCAGCAAGCAGCTAACTAGCCGAAGTCTTCCAGAAATTGGCCGTAGATTTGGTGGTAGGGATCATACAACAGTAATGCATGGCGTTAGGCGTATAGAAGAACTTAGAACGCAAGATGGGCAGATTGCTGAAGATTTGGAAATGCTTAGAAGAGCATTAGAAGCCTAAAGTATAGCTTGATTAAGATGTAAATGTTGATCTTACTCTTTAAAACCTGTTTATAAAAACTTTTTTCTAACAAAAACTTGAGTTGACTGGATGTTGTAGTACATTATCCTCCTTCTCAATAAAAGGAGCACCATAATGAAGTTGAGTGTAGAGCGAAGCTATTTATTAAAGGCAATTTCACAAGCTCAGTCCGTTGTTGAGCGGAGAAATACAATTCCTATTTTATCAAACGTTTTAATTGAGGCTGAAGGCGATACAGCAAGGTTTCGTGCCACTGATCTGGATATTGAGGTTGTTGATAAAGCCCCTGCTCAAGTTGAACAAGTGGGCTCAACGACAGTTTCAGCCATAACTTTACATGAAATTGTCCGGAAGCTACCAGATGGAGCGCTTGTTACTTTAACTAGTGACTCTGATAAAGGGCGATTAAGCGTTGAAGCTGGACGATCAAACTTTTCATTAGCCACGCTACCTAAAGAAGACTTTCCAATAATGGCTAATTCAGAATATTCATCAAATTTTTCAGCACAAGCATCTGTTTTAAGACGATTATTTGATAAATCAAAATTTGCTATTTCAACGGAAGAAACAAGGTATTACCTGAACGGTGTTTACATGCACATAGCATCTGCTGATGGTGGAGAGGTCCTTCGNTGTGTAGCAACCGATGGCCACAGACTTGCAAGAATTGATGCGGACCTTCCCGAGGGAGCTTCNGACATGCCTGGCGTCATAGTTCCAAGAAAAACAGTTGGAGAATTACGTAAGNTGCTCGATGATGATGAGCTTAAAATTGCTGTCTCCGTTTCAGAAACAAAAATCAGGTTTGCTACCCCCGATATAACATTAACATCAAAAGTTATTGATGGAACCTTTCCAGACTATACTCGTGTTATTCCCAGCGAAAACACAAGAAGGCTAGAAGTTGACGCAAACGACTTTGCTAAAGCAGTAGATAGGGTTGCAACTGTTTCTTCAGAGCGTTCTCGAGCTGTAAAGCTTTCTTTGGATGAAGATAGGTTAGTATTATCAGTCAATGCGCCAGATAGTGGCGCAGCTGAAGAAGAGCTTGCTGTTGCATATGGTGATGAGCCTTTAGAAATAGGATTTAACGCAAAATATCTCTTAGAAATAGCAAGTCAGGTTGATCGGGAAAATGCTGTGTTTTTATTCAACTCTTCAGGCGACCCTACTTTAATGCGAGAAGGAAATGATATCAGCGCTGTCTATGTTGTTATGCCTATGCGTGTTTAAATAAAAGTTTTTAATAAAAGGTTGTAAAGAAGGTCGTGGAATACATATCAAGCCTGACCCTTTCACATTTTCGCTCTCATAAAGTTTCCAAACTTTCACTTGATGGAAGACCAGTTGTGGTCTTTGGCAATAATGGGACAGGTAAAACTAACATTTTGGAAGCTGTTTCTTTATTTTCGCCAGGCAGGGGGATACGGCGTGCTTCAGCTAAAGATGTTACGCGCAACCCTGAAGCNATAGGTTGGAAAATTGAAGGCAAGGTAACAAATAGTATTTCAGAAAATGAAATAGTTATTACGTCCGAGAATGGAGAGGCACGCCGGCTTTTATTGGACGGAAAAAAGGCTTCTATTATGAAGCTTGGTCAAATTTTAAGAATTGTTTGGCTAGTGCCNTCAATGGATAGATTATGGACAGAAGGGTCGAGCGGACGAAGACAATTCCTAGACAGATTAACCTTAAGTTACTTTCCAAAACATGCNGAAGTAAGTCTTTTATATGAGAAGGCGATGAAAGAAAGAAATCGGCTTTTAAAAGAAAAAATATACAATGACCAATGGTACAATGCTCTTGAAATTGAGATGGCGAAAAGTGCGGTTAGCATTCAGAAATCAAGGATGCAAGCTATACAATATTTGACTGAAGCTCAAAATCAATTAACCGGNAATTTTCCTAAAGCTGAATTACTTTTAATCGATCCAGAACAAAATATAATAACCGACGAAGATGAAGCTGTACGAGCCCTGAAGTGTTCACGTCAAAATGATATGATAATAGGCAGAACAAGCGTTGGGCCACATAAATCAGACCTCCAAGCTATCTATTTAAACAAGTCTATGCCGGCTAAAGACTCCTCAACGGGAGAACAAAAGGCCCTTTTAATTTCAATTATTTTATCAAATGCAAAATCGCTTGCNAAAATTAGCAACGTTTCTCCAATTGTTTTACTCGATGAAGTTTCTGCCCATTTAGATAACGAAAGACGAGCTGCTTTATACGATGAAATATGCCAGTTGGGCGTTCAGGCCTGGATGACTGGAACTGAGCTTGAATTATTTTCCGAGCTTAAAGATAAAGCTCAGTTCATTGAAGTTACCGCTGCTGATGGCATTTCTACACTTTCTGTCTCTAGCTAATTGCTAATATCCACTTCAGAAGCATTACCAAAGGACATAATTATAGATTTATGATCACTAAATATAGTGAAATGCGTGACATTTGCTACCATAAATCGTATAATCTCTGAAAATCAAAGGATCGAGATAATGTCCGAATTTGAGCAATCTCAGGAAGACTACAGCGCTGAATCTATTAAAGTTCTAAAAGGTTTAGAAGCAGTTCGAAAACGCCCAGGCATGTACATTGGTGATACCGACGATGGTAGCGGGCTTCACCACATGGTTTATGAGGTTGTCGACAACGGTATAGATGAAGCATTNGCTAAGCACGCAGATTTTGTTCATGTAAAAATTCANGCCGACAGTAGTGTCTCTGTACGGGATAATGGTCGAGGTATTCCTGTAGATATCCATGAAGAAGAGGGTGTTTCGGCAGCTGAGGTTATAATGACACAGCTCCACGCTGGTGGGAAGTTTGATAGCAATTCTTATAAAGTATCCGGTGGACTTCATGGNGTAGGGGTATCTGTTGTTAACGCATTGTCAGTTTGGCTCGAACTTAGAATTTGGAGAGATGGAAGTGAATATTTTGCTAAGTTTGAAAATGGCGAAACAACTGAGCATTTAAAAAAAATAAAGGATACTCCAGAGCAACGAGGTACAGAGGTGAGATTTTTAGCCTCTACAGANACTTTCTCTAATCTTGATTATTCTTTTGAGGTTTTAGAAAAACGACTTCGGGAATTAGCTTTTCTCAACTCTGGTGTTAAAATAATTCTTGAAGATGAACGGCCTACTCAAGTACTTCGCTCTGAATTGGTATATGAGGGTGGCGTAAAAGAATTTGTTAAATACCTTGACCGGTCAAAAACCCCTATGATCCCAGAGCCAATATTTATTAAAGGCGAAAAGGATGAAATTGGCATTGAAGTAGCCATGTGGTGGAACGATAGTTACCATGAAAATGTATTACCCTTTACAAATAATATTCCTCAGAGAGATGGAGGAACTCATACAGCAGGTTTTCGCGGAGCTTTAACAAGAACAATCAATAGCTATGCACAAGCAAGTGGTATAGCAAAAAAGGAAAAGGTTAGCTTCACTGGTGATGACGCGCGAGAAGGGCTTACCTGTGTCCTTTCTGTAAAGGTACCAGATCCAAAATTTTCAAGCCAAACGAAAGATAAGTTAGTTAGTTCTGAGGTTAGGCCAGCAGTAGAGGGGTTAATGAATGAAAAATTAGGGGAATGGTTTGAAGAAAACCCTAATGAGGCAAAGCTAATAGTAGGAAAAATAATAGAGGCGGCTCTTGCTAGAGAAGCAGCTAGGAAAGCCAGAGAGCTAACTCGGAGAAAAACAGCATTAGACGTTAATTACCTAGCAGGAAAACTGAAAGACTGTTCAGAAAAAGATCCCTCAAAAACTGAAGTTTTTTTAGTTGAGGGAGACTCTGCTGGCGGTTCAGCTCAAACAGGGCGTGATCGGCGTACTCAAGCAATTTTACCGCTGCGGGGAAAAATTCTAAATGTTGAACGGGCTCGGTTTGATAGAATGTTAAACAGCCAAGAGATTGGAAACTTGGTAATGGCGCTTGGCACNGGTATTGGACGAGACGAATTTGATATAAATAAATTACGGTATCATAAAATTGTAATTATGACTGACGCTGATGTGGATGGNGCTCACATCAGNACTCTTCTGCTAACATTCTTCTATAGGCAAATGCCNGAACTAGTTGAGGGTGGATACCTTTATATTGCTCAACCTCCGCTCTACAAGGTAAGTAGAGGAAAATCTGAGGTCTACTTAAAAGATCAAACTGCACTAGATGATTATCTTGTTCAGCAAGGAATTGAAGGGGTGGTTCTTAAAGTCGGATCTAATGCTGAAATTGCAGGCCAAGATTTGGCAAGAATAGTGGATGAGGCTCGTCAACTTGATAAAGTTTTAGAAGCGTTTCCAACTCAATATCCACGACACATCTTAGAACAGGCTGCGATAGCGGGAGCTTTTGTTCCAGGCGCAGTCGATAAAGATTTACAAGGAACTGCCGATAAAATTGCTGCTAGGCTTAACCTTATTGCCTTAGAGTATGAACGCGGTTGGTCTGGACGAATAACCCAAGACCAGGGCATTCGCTTAGCAAGAGTATTACGCGGTGTAGAGGAGATGCGCACCTTAGATGGGCCAATGCTAAGATCAGGCGAAGCGAGGAAAACTGGTACATTTACTGAAAGCCTAAAAGAGGTTTATGAAACGCCTGCCACCCTGACGCGAAAAGACCAAAGCCAAACCATCTATGGTCCATTAGAATTACTAAACTCAATACTGAGAGAGGGAGAAAAAGGGCTGGCACTGCAGCGCTATAAAGGGCTTGGTGAAATGAACCCTGATCAGCTTTGGGAAACAACACTAGACCCTGATGCCCGAACACTGTTGCAGGTCAAAATAACAGATGCNGCAGAAGCTGACGACTTATTTACTAAGCTGATGGGTGATGTTGTGGAACCACGACGAGAGTTTATACAAAATAATGCCTTAACCGTAGCTAATCTAGATTTTTAGTCATAATATTTACCAACCTAAACCAGGTTTTTCATAATTGCTAAAAATTCATCAATATCATCCAGCGAACGGCTCCAATCTACCACGAACCTAGCCAAAACGGGCGTGTCGTCACTTACACCATCNAGCTCAGACCAAGTATAATATTCTAAACCAGCTGCAAATGCCTTTCTATGCATTGATGCTGGCATGGTTACAAACATAAGATTTGCCTTTGGCTCAACTAAAAACTTTACATCTTTAATATCCTTCAAGCCCTCAATTAATCTAGATGCAGATTTGTTGGCTTTATTCGCCAATTTTATCCAAAGATCATTTTCTAAATAAGCTAACATCTGGGCAGAAAGATAACGGTGTTTCGAAAAAAGATGGGCTCCTCTTTTTCTTCTTAACTCAAATTCCCATGCTTTATCGGGATCAAAAAATATAACACCTTCTACACCCATTAGACCATTTTTTGTGCCACCAAAAGTGACTGCATCCACTCCTGCCTTCCAGGTCATTTCAGCCGGAGTACAGTTGAGAGAAACTAGCGCATTCGCAAATCGAGCACCATCCATATGGACTGGCAAATTAAATTCCTTAGCTATTTGAGATAATTCCTTAATTTCATTCAGTGTATAAACTTGGCCCTTTTCAGTGATTTGTGTTATTGAAATTGGGCCTCTTTGGGGGCCATGAACCCCTCTGGATTCTTCGGCTAATATAGATTTCCTTAGCTCTGTTGGGTTGATTTTATCACTATCACCAACCAGTGTGAGCTTCGCACCAGAAAAAAACTCTGGTGCATTACACTCATCCTCATGAATATGTGATACTGGGCTACAAAATATTGTTTGCCAAGGTTCACACAGGGTAGAAAGTATAAGTGAATTAGCAGCTGTTCCAGTCGCAACCAAGTAAACTGCTGCATCAGGGGCCTCAAATATTTTCTGAATCAAATGACGAACTTTTGTCATTTGGCTATCTGCCCCATAGCTTGGTTGATAACCTTCATTTGCATCGACCAAAGCTTCAAGTACCTCAGGGGGGACAGGACTATAGTTATCTGATGAATAAATCATTTAAGCCTCTTCATCCCATAAGTAATCTTCCCATTCATCCTCGTCTACCTCGAACTCTGCAATAGTTTTCTCTTTTACTGAAACGTTTGCTTCATGAACAGTATTTGTATCGCCCGAAACAAGTGGATGCCAATCAAAAAGATCTTTTCCCTTCCAAAGAAGATAGTAAGCACAGGTTTTAGGCAGCCAATAAGCATGTTCACTAATATTTTTTGGTGTCAACACTATACAATCTGGAACAAATTGATGACGAATTGAGTACTGACTACATTTACAACTCTCATTATCAAGTAGCCTACAAGCTATTTTAGTGTAATGGACTTCTCCCGTGTCGTCATTTTCTAGTTTATTTAGACAACACTTTCCACATCCGTCACACAAAGACTCCCACTCACTATGAGACATATCGGATATGGGTTTTGTTTTCCAAAATGCCTTCTGAGGTCCACTATTATGTGAACTATTTTTCGTCATAGGCTTTTCAAAATTTCTTTTGCGTTAAGACTATCTTGGTCCATTTGATTTATAAGATTATCCAATGTGTCAAATTTAATTTCAGGCCGCATGAATTCTATNAATGCAACAGAAAGAGTAGAGCCGTATAGATCTCCAGAAAAGTCAAAGATAAATGTTTCTAAGTTTGGAGCATTTTTTCCAAACATTGGTCGAACACCAAGACTTGCAACACCGTTATATGAACCGATATGTTCTCCATTTAAAACATCTATCAGTACTGCATAGACACCTAAATGTGGTATATGGAGACCATCTAGAGACATGTTAGCAGTCGGATATCCAAGCTCCCGCCCTCTTTGTTCACCACCAATAACCAAGCCTTCTATCCTATGCCAATGCCCCAACTGTTTTGCAGCATCCTTTGGCCTACCCTCAGATAAAGCATTTCTTATTGAAGTGCTGGAAACTTGGCCTATTTCNGTTTCCATTAATTCAGCTATTGTTACATCAAAACCCATAGAGTTGCCCAATGAAATCAAATCTTTTGCGGTTCCTGATCGGCCTTTTCCAAAACAAAAATCTTCGCCAACAACAAGATGACGTAAGCCCAGACCTTTACTTATCACCTGGTCAGCAAATTCAAATGGCGATAAAGATGATAACGTTTTGTTAAAGTTAAGTTCATATAATTTCTCAACATTTAATTTATTTAGACGAGTTGATTTTGCATCAGAGTTCATCAAACGAAAACTAGGGCTTTCAGGAGCAAAATATGATCGCGGATGAGGTTCGAAAGTCAAAACGCCTAAGGGAGATTTATTTTTTTTCCCCCACGCTCTTGCGATTTCTATAACATGCTGGTGTCCTAAATGAACACCGTCAAAATTTCCAACAGCTACGCTAGCACCTCTATCAGAAGTATTTACAAATTGATAATCACGAATAATTTTCATGATTTTCAAGTATCTCTCAAATCATTTTAAAACAAGTTTGAATTTATTTAATCGATTTAATTCAGTCAAACTTCCTACTTGGCGCCAAAACCATAGCCTCACCAACGAGCACATTTTTTCCGTTTACTTCACAGCGACAGTCTAATTTTACTCGACGCTTATCGATTACCATGTCAATAACCTTAACTTCTGCATGAACCAAATCTCCCGGCCTTACTGGAGCCAAAAATTTTAAGTTCTGGCTCATATATATGGTCCCATGGCCCGGAAGCTGTTCGCCTATCACTGCAGAGACTAATCCTGCAGTTAACATACCATGAGCAATTCTTCCTTCAAAAATTGTATCTCTAGCGTATTCGTCATCCAAATGAACTGGATTATGATCAGTTGAGATTTCCGCAAATTTTTCTATATCCTGATCGGTAATGACTTTGCGAACATACCGAGTCATCCCCATTTCTATATCTTCAATACAAATCGTTCCTCTCGGATTATTATCCAGCATCAGCATTCCACCACTAAGCAATTTTTATTAACTTTTAGGATAATAAATGAAATATAATTACTTTGCAACTGCAGAATTTTAATATGGTTTTCTAATTTATCGCAAAAACCCAATAGAATAAGCCGGGCTGAGCTTTTGTTGATCTAAATAGTGTTTTAATAAGTCTTGATCTGGCTGCTCTTTAGTTCCAGTTTCTAGTGCAGCTAAACCCCCAGTTATAAATAAGCTATCTATACCTTCTTTCTCAGCACCAAGAATATCAGTCGTTATTCCATCGCCAATAGCTAAGATGCGATTATTTTTTATTTGAACTCCACTAGCTTCAAGCCGCCTTCTGGCCAAATCATATATAGGTTTAAATGGTTTTCCAAAATACAAACTTTCCCCACCTAAATCGGTATACATTTTAGCTAATGCTCCAGCACACCATTCTCTAACACTACCTCGATCAACGATGATATCTGGATTAGCGCAAAGCAACTTTAAACCCCGCTTTTTCGCAAACTCAAAGTCCGGCAAATAGACATCTAAATCTTCTAAACTGCTGAATGGCCCTGTACAAACAATTCCCTCTGCTTCATCGATTGGAACACGCTCTATATTAACTGGATCATTAACAACATTAAGGGGCTCAAAGAAATTTTCTTCAAATGGTGTACCAATAAAATAGATTTTACTGCCAACAACACCCCGAAACATCGCCATTCTAGCGCTATCCCCAGATGTTGCTATTAAATCCCAAGCCTCAAAGTCTACACCAAACTTTGTCAACTGCTTTTCCACACCAGACCGTGGTCGAGGTGAATTTGTAACCAAAACAACTTTGCCACCTTGGTATCTATATTTTTTTAAAGATTCATTGGCGCTAGAAAAAGCCTTGATACCATTATGTACACACCCCCATAGGTCGACAAACAAAGCATCATATCTATCAGAGATGTCAGCTAAAGATTTTATAACTTCTGTCACAGAAATTTCACCTAGAATTTTCTAAAGCTTTAAATTTGGTATTATCTGCTTTTTACGGCTCACAACTCCCGGCAAAACCACTGTATCAGCAACTACATTCACACCAAAAGATTTTTGGGCGACACTTTTAATGTTTTCGTTAGGAACAAAAAGAATTGACTCTTCTTTCAGTATGTCAACAACGAAAAACAATACATGGTCAACCGTATCCTCTATGCAGACCGCTTCCATGGCGTTTATTATACTCTTCTTTCTATCGAGTATGATATCAGGTTCAGTTGTTTCCAAAACTGAAACACGAAAGTTAAGATCGGCAATTGGATATTTTTTTGAGTCCATTCTCAAAAGTTCTGTATCAGAAAAAGCAGAAACATCTGACTTTGCTCGAAATAATTCTGCAGCATAACTTGGTATGTCTATATTCAATTCATTAGCCAACCATTCTGCAACTTCCCGATCTTTAATGGTAGTTGTAGGGCTTCGAAATTCCAAAGTGTCGGAGATTATACATGATAAAGCCAAACCCTTTATCGCATCTGGCATGTCAATTTTGTCGTCACCTATTAACTCGCACATTATAGTCGCAGTACAAGCCAATGGTCTGATAGTTATGTCAATGGGTCCCAAGGTTTCGAGACCACCAACTAATTTATGATGATCAATTATTCCCTGAATGTCTGCATCGTTTATGTTTTCTGGTAGTTCAGCCGGGTTGTTTGTATCGACAATTATTACACTATCATTCGCATTTATACCTTGTATTAANTCTGGTTTTTCAAACCCCCAGCGATTTAATACAAACAAAGCTTCTGAATTTGGTTCGCCCAACAACTTAGGAGAAGCACTCATTCCTTTCTTTTCATTTAAATACCATGACCATATTATTGGAGATCCCGTTGAGTCTGTGTCAGGAGACAGATGTCCAAAAACCTGCAATTCCATTATTATACCTTTTTACTAATCAATCGACCGCCTTATAAGCATCTTTAAAATGCTTGTCACGTATTAGAAAAGTTAAGAGCTCTTCCTGAAAAAAACAGGAGAGGAAGGAGAGGACTCNTTTTTATTATAGCTATAACCAGCAAGGTCAAATTGAACCAAATCTTTTACAGTATTAATTCTGTTTTCAATTACATACCTAGCCATCGCACCTCTTGCTTTTTTTGCATAGAAGCTAATTTGCTTTGGACCTTTTGAGGATACCTCGTAGAATTGAGGTGTAACAATTTCTAATTCTAATGAACTTTTATCTACTGCTTTGAAGTACTCTTGACTTGCACAGTTTAAAAGCACTGAAGAATTTGTGTTTTTTGCCTGATTATTTAGCTCATTAGCCAGTCTATTTCCCCAATAGGTATACAAATCAGAGGTCTCATCAACTTTTAAACGGCTACCCATTTCAAGCCTATATGGCTCAATTTCATCTAATGGCCTTAAGAGCCCATAAAGACCGGATAAAATTCGCATATGATTCTGGGCCCACCTCAAAGCGTCTTCATCTAGTGATTGGGCATCAAAACCAGCATAGGTATCTCCTGCGAAAGCAAACGCTGCAGGCTTTCGTTCTTGACTTCCAAAAGCATTAAAACGTTCTTTATTAAGGCGCGCTAAAGAAGGACTAATTTTCATAAGGTCTTGCAGATTTTTTTCCGATAAATTTGCTGCAACTTTAGCCAACTTATCGACATCATCAGAAAATATAGGTTCTGATGTTTCTAAGTTTTCAGCTTTCGGGCTCATGTCTAATTTCTTAGCCGGAGAAACAACAACAAGCATTCAAACAATTCCTTTTATTTTCTATAACCTTTAAGTTAAATCAATTTGATCTTGAAACAAGATCATAGCCAAAACTATAAAATAAATAATACCTTTACAGCGTTTTTTACTAAAATAGCAGCTTAGCTTTTCTTTACTCTATCTAAGGCCAAACAATTCAGGAAGAATGTAGTCTCGTAAGGAAATCAAAATAATAAATGCGACCAAGGGCGATAAATCCAACGGTTGAGTGTTTGGCAAAACTCTTCGGATTGGCCCGTATATAGGCTCCAACAATCGGTTCAAGCCCGTCCAGATTTGAGCGACAAGAGGTTGATAAAGGTTTAAAACTTGAAAACTAATTAACCAACTCATTATTATATGAGCAATCATAATAAAAAACGCTACGTCTAGTATCAGAAAGACAGGGCCGTATATAGCTGACATTTCACCTTTTCCTTAAATATTGCTAGTTAAATAAGATCTAATCATGGGTTTAACAAGAGCACTTGATTCAACTTTTTGACTTGGCTTCATCAACTTCTATATTTTCTAATTCAGCAGAATTTTCTTCTACTTGAAAATTAATCTGATCAGCCTCACTGCCTTCACTATTCAAAACATCTAATACAAAAGGCAACTTTTCATTACCCAGTGTGAGCTCTTCTTTTACCTCAGGGGCGTCCATCCAAGCTAAAGTATCTAATGCATTACAATTGAAACATGTTGGTCGCCAAACCGCATGTATTGTAGAGCAGTTTTCGCAAACCCATTGAGGTCCACGTGGGGCTGCGAGCGCTTTTGTTAGCCACTTTCGGATAACATTATCATCAGCGCCTTCACCTTTTTCAATAGCTGCCATAATGGTAAGCGTGCGTACGTTAGGAGAAGTCTCGTATGAATCACCAAGGGACCTTCTTGCACTCGGAAAGTCTTCAGCCTGAAGATACATTTCCGCCATCATAGTTTTAGTTTCAATATGCTTAGAATTCATTTTAGCAAGCAGTTTAAACCCTTTTTCTCTTTCCTCTTGGCTTTCTTCTTCAAAAATCTCCGAATAAACAGCCGCTAAATCAGGATGTGGCTGAGATTCCCACGCTTTCTTGATAACTTTTATTGCGTTTTTTTTCTTACTATCTGCCAAATGTTCTCTAGCAGCTAAAACAGCAGCCGGAACCAAATCAGGCGACATTCGATTTGCCTCTATGGCCATTACCTGAGTGTCTGTCTTTTTATCGGTTTCAGTTATTTCAGCCGCCTCTGATAAAGCCAAAACGGCATCGCGTCGCTTGTGAACGTCCTGCGTGAGATTACCATATTTCATTTTTGCTTTTAGAGTTTTTCGCGCTCCGCGCCAATCTGATGCTAACGTTTGCAGATTTATTAAAACATCTTGTGTCTCTTCATGCTTTGGCTTCAATGAAAAAGCTTTTTCGGCTAATTTTAAAGCTGTATCAGTGTCACCCTCAGATAGGCGCTTTTTCATTATACCTCTAACACCTACAAACCTTGTCGTTGGATCTAAAATCAGCTCTTTGTATATTTCTTCTGCATGTTCAGATTCACCTGCTATTTCAGCTGCCTGTGCTGCTAATAGATTGGTCAAAGAAGGTTTTCTTAAATACTTCTCTGCTTTCTTTGCTTTTATTAATGCAGCAGATCCTTCGCCAGATGCCAAAGCCATCATTCCCTCTGATAAAGCTTTATAGCCTTTTCTCTCTCTATTGCGGCTAAAGTATCGAGAAACTGCTGTTTCATCACCATTAATGAAGCGCAAAACAGCTAGAAAAAGCGAAGCTATTTTAAGAAAAATCCAAACGGCTAATATCATCAAACCCAAAAATAAAAGTAATTGTGTAGGACTAATTGAATACTCAAAGCCCGATATCTCTATAATTGTGCTTCCAATGATTTTATTATCGTTACTCGCTAAATAGCTCACGCCCCAAGCAAAAACCATTACAATGATTAAAAATAATGATAACCTAAATAGCGATATTAACATGCGCCGGTCTTTCTATTCCTTGATACTTTCAACAAATTGCTCCACAGCCAAAAGGGTTTCAATTCTATTTTCTGCAGAAATGCGCCAAGGCTCCATAGCCTCCTTAGCTATATCATTTAGTTGACTCAGTTCAAAAAGAGAGTTTTCAAGATCGTTTGATTTTAAAAATGCTTCAGACCTTGACAAAATAGCATCGGTATCAAAGCCTTCGCGGGGTATTGTTGACCGAGCCTGAAGTTGAGACTTTAAGAATTTTAAAATTTTAAAATTCCCCGTTTCTGTTAATTTCCTATCAGCAGCCAATGCCAACCTAGCGAAATCTGGAAAGGACTCGATAAGGTCTGTCATGGTCGGTATGCCTGTGCTAGCCAAGTTTCTTAATATTTCTGGGGCTTCTAGTTTTAAAACAGTCTCGATATTTTTTAAATTTTCCTCAAAGGGGTTGCCATATATCGTTGCAGTTTGAATTGCTTGTATATTTTCATAAATTAAGTTGTCATTTGTCTTTAGCTTATTGGATCTTTTTGGTTCTACTCTCAAACTTTCATCGCTTGGTTCATTCTCTTCCATCATTTTTGGTAAAATTTCTTTCTCTGGAGTGCGCTCTTCTGACCCCAGCGCTTTATTAATGGTGAGTTTAGTTTCTAATTGTTTTTTAAGATCTCCGAGCTCCAGATATATACTATCGAATTCCTCTTTGTTTTTTATGATTGCATCTTCAAGCCCAGCTAAACTGGTCACTAATTTATTTTCATCAATAAAGTTTTGTGAAATTTTTTTTGCTTCGTTCAAACTAAATTCAAGTTGCTTTATTGAAGTAGAGAGGTCATCCAGCCTAAATTCTACGTTCTGCTCAAATATGATTTGTGACTGATTTTTGAAAAAATTGGGATAAAAAGAATTAATTAAAAAGGCACCGCCCAAACCAAAAGTAGCCGTTACCAGACCCGAAGCAATAATAATTACAAAATAGATGGCTTTACTTTTTTGATCATTTTTTCTAGCGGAAGGTGCTGCTTCACCCAAGATTAGAGTGTCGTTTTCAATTTCACTTTTCTCAAAATTCGAAGGCAAATCATCTTCTTGCAAATTTGCGCTAACACTTTCTTTCTTTTTCGAATTTGGCTTTGGCATTACTTTTCTCAAATCTCCAGCCAATTGCTAACTAGTATAACTATCAAATTTGATCAATCGTCTTAAAATAGCAAGAGTAGCTTCTTGCATGCTAATTAAATCGGGTTTTTCCGAAATTACGAGCTCAGCCAAATCAACACTCCCAAGCTCTTTAGAAACAGCCTCGCTCATCGCAGCAACATGAAACCCTGTCAAATCCAACTCGTTCAATAATAACTTAGCAGATCTCGGTGAAAATATTGGTAAAATTACTGGCCTACCGCTCTTAACTTTATGAAAAATTTGTTTTTTTATCTTAAGGGGCTGTTGATTATAGCCTGTTATTTCAAAGCAACTAAAGCCATTGTTTTTTAAAGAATCACAAAGGTTCCCTGCTGTATGCTTACCTCTAATGTGAACCATACTTTCAGTCGGATTCTTTAAATTGATTAGCTTCAATAAATTTTCTTGGTCGCTTGAAGTGGCTAAAACTTCATACCCAGCACTCGTTGCTATTTTTCGAGTATTTTCACCAACCACAAAACATTTTTTATTTCTTAGGTTATATTTTTCAGAAGCCCTAAGCCCATTAATTGACGTAAATATTAAAATTGACTCTTCTTTGACCTCAATAAGTGTTTCTAAAAATTCTATTTTTTGAAGTGGGTTATCTAAAATTTCACACTGCCCTAGTAGATGTTCAATATTTAGACAAAATCGTTCATTTCCACCTTCTGGCCGAGTTAAAAGTAAAATTACATTTTTTTGGTCGGGATTGTTTGTCATATTCTGAAATGCTACTCCGATGCTGGCTGCGATACAATGGAACATAGCATGGATCTTNACAAAGCGCTGATTTTGGGAATTGAAAGTAGTTGCGATGATACCGCTGCTTCTATTTTAGAAATAAATCCAAATGGGTCACACATTAAGTCCTCTATCATACGCAACCAGTTCAATCTTCATCAAGAATATGGAGGAGTTGTACCAGAGATAGCAGCTCGAGCTCATGTTGAACTAATTGATGTTGTTGTTGAAGAGGCTTTAAAAATAGCGAATGTGTCAATACAAGATGTAAATGCTATCGGGGTCACAGCTGGTCCTGGGCTCATTGGTGGTGTCATGTCTGGAGTAATGTTCGCAAAAGGACTGTCTGCCTCAACAAATAAACCGTTAATTGGAGTGAACCATCTTGCTGGTCATGCACTTACGCCAAGGTTAACCGATAGAGTAAATTTTCCTTATCTCGTATTGTTAGTTTCTGGAGGGCACTGTCAATTCCTAATAGTTCATAGTCATCATAATTATGAAAGAATAGGTGGAACAATAGACGATGCTCCAGGCGAAGCCTTTGATAAAACAGCGCGCCTTTTGGGCTTGCTACAACCGGGTGGTCCTTCGATTGAGGAGGCCGCAAAAACAGGTGACGAACACCGCTTTGACTTGCCGCGTCCATTACTGAATCGGGAAGGTTGTGATTTTTCATTTTCAGGTCTTAAGACAGCTTTAATGCGAAAACGAAATGATCTTATCGAAGAACAGGGAGGATTATTTAAACAGGACATATGCGATTTGAGTGCTAGTTTCCAACAAGCGATGCACGACGTTATAGTTAAAAAATCAATTCGCGCTATTGATCTATATTGTGAAATAACAAATGAAAACCCTGTATTTTCTATTGCTGGTGGGGTTGCTGCAAATAAGAAAATTAGGCAATCACTTGAAAATATTTGTAAGACTAAAAAGGTCACTTTCTCAGCACCACCCTTAGCATTATGCACTGATAATGCCGCTATCATTGCTTATGCTGCAGCAGAAAGGTTTTTAAATGATGACTATGATGACATGACGCTGTCTGCGCGCCCAAGATGGCCGCTAGATAACAAAAAGTCTGCCATTTTAGGTAGTGGTAAAAAGGGTCCAAAGGCATGAATATAACTGTCATCGGCGGGGGAGCATTTGGGGCCGCAATTTCTTCAGTTATGGCAAAAGGTGGACACAAAATAACACTTTATTCGCCAACTAATTTTAAACAATTGAGTGCCACAAGAATTTCAAAGAAACTTAGTGAAACTGAGCTTCACAAAGAAATTAATATCATAAATTCATTAGAGAATACTAAAGATTGTAAGAGTGTTTTCTTAGCAATACCGACTCAAAATTTAGCCCAGTTTTGTGAAAAAAATATCGCCTTCTTAAAAGAAAAACAGCTAATTGCTTGCTGTAAAGGTATAGATAGAGCTACCGGGAAAAGGCCGTCTGAAATTTTGAGTGAATATTCATCTCAAGTTGCCGTGATGTCAGGGCCTAGCTTTGCAATTGATATTTTCAATGACATGCCAACCGCATTAGTTTTAGCCTCAACCGACGCCAGCTTTTTAAGACAACTGCAAAAAGAGATTTCAATGCAAAATTTTAGGCTTTACCGAACATCAGATGTTTTAGGTGTAGAGCTTGGAGGTGCGTTAAAAAATATAATAGCCATCGCTTGTGGTATAGCTATTGGTGCCAAGCAGGGTGACAGTGCCAAAGCAGCGCTTATGACTCGTGGTTTTTCAGAAATGATCAAATTTGCAAAAGCTCATGGAGCCAAAGAGAAAACGCTTTCAGGTTTGTCGGGTTTGGGAGATTTAAGCTTAACTTGTAATTCGATAAAGTCTCGTAATTTCCTTTTCGGTGTAGCCTTGGGCTCGGGAAAATTCTTCGATAAAAATGCAACTGTAGAAGGTGTGGCCACAGCATTTGCTGTAAGTCAAAAAGCACAGGCTTTAGGGATAGAAATGCCAATCACTTCTTCTATTTGTGCTTTACTAAAAGGTTCAGTTTCGACAGAAGAGATGATTCATTCTCTTTTAAGCAGGCCAACTAAAGAAGAATGAAGTCTGATGAGCTCAGAAGATTTGTTATAAGAAAACTTAAAGGAGATAGCATTGAACTATTGGCTATTTAAATCAGAGCCATCATCTTGGAGCTGGAATGAACAATTAAAAAAAGGTGAAGCGGGTGAAGAGTGGGATGGTGTAAGAAACTATCAAGCGCGTAACTTTATGATCAATATGAAAGTTGGGGAACAAGGTTTTTTTTATCATTCGCAGAAAGAAAAATCAGTTGTAGGTATTGTTGAGGTAATAAGAGAAGCAAGACAGGATAGCACCACTACGGACAAGAGATGGCAGTGTGTCCAAATTAAGGCCCTGAAATCAATGAACACAATTGTTCATCTACACCAAATTAAGACGCAACCAGAACTTAATGGTATGATGCTGGTCAATAATCCACGGCTTTCGGTACAACCCGTCAAAGAACATGAGTGGAAAATAGTTTGCAGTCTAGGTGGAGTTAGCCCCTAAATCTTAATAGCGATAATGCTCTGGCTTAAAAGGGCCTTCAGGAGTTACACCAATATATTCTGCTTGATCTTTTGCTAATTTGGTAAGCTTCACACCAATGCGTTCCAGATGTAACCTAGCAACCTTCTCATCTAAATGCTTAGGTAGAATGTAGACATCGTTTTTATATCCATCACCTTTTGTCCATAACTCAATCTGAGCAAGAACTTGATTTGTAAAAGAAGCTGACATCACAAAAGATGGATGCCCAGTTGCGTTTCCTAGATTTAGCAAGCGCCCTTCAGATAGCAATATTAATCGATTACCCGAAGGCATTTCGATCATGTCGACCTGATCTTTAATGTTTGTCCACTTGTGATTTTTAAGATGAGCAACTTGGATTTCATTATCGAAGTGACCAATATTACCAACAATTGCCATGTCTTTCATTTCACGCATGTGTTCTATTCGAATAACGTCTTTATTACCTGTTGTTGTAATAAAAATATCGGCGTTTTCTAAGGTATCCTCTAAGGTTACGACTTCAAAACCATCCATAGCAGCCTGTAAGGCGCAAATTGGATCAACCTCTGTTACCTTAACCCGCGCACCAGCACCTCGAAGGGACGCGGCAGAACCTTTGCCCACGTCACCATATCCACATACGACGGCCGTTTTACCTGCCATCATTGTATCAGTTGCGCGACGAATACCATCTACTAAAGATTCTTTACAACCATACTTATTGTCAAACTTAGACTTGGTCACAGAATCGTTTACGTTAATCGCAGGGAATGGAAGCTGGCCGGTCTTAACTAATTCATAAAGCCGATGAACGCCCGTTGTTGTTTCTTCAGACACGCCCTTTATGGCATCACGTGTTTTCGTAAACCAACCAGGTGATTGCTCCATACGCTTCTTAATTTGCGCTTTTATGACTTCTTCTTCCTCTGACTGAGGAACTGGAATTATGTCTTCACCTGCTTCTGCTCGTGCACCAAGAAGCACATACAAAGTAGCATCCCCACCATCGTCTAAAATCATATTTGGGCCATCAGGAAACATAAAA
>FUFK010044752.1_pt1 | contig 25906 bp, 19 predicted proteins | sample 1021851 | NCBI WGS metagenome assembly FUFK01 (sample SAMEA51879418, study PRJEB19060) | metagenome | reverse complement strand
ATAACTCCATCAGGAAACTTTTTGTCGAGAGAATCCACGCCTGATCCACCAACAGATGACACTAAGATTTTCTTTTGGAAAAAACCTCTTACAAGTGCCTGCAGCATAAATGCTTCAAAGTCACCATTCCAAAAACTAGTATGAACTATTTTAGCTTTATCAAGAGATAATGCAGAAATTTCTGATCCATACTGACCAGAAAAAAGTTTTGGAAATTGAGGTTTGCTTGACCCTACAGCACTAGGCATATACTGAGCCATTCCAAGTTTGAAGAACTTATAAGAATCTTGACCCCAAGCATAATTTTGATTTATGCCTGTATACATTTTGTCAGCTGTTGATACTTTTCCTTTAAAATATTCATCTGCAATATATTTGGCTGCGGCTAAACTATCTCCAACAGCGTTACCTTGTGTTCTGAAGACGTGACTTCTAAGCTTTTCTTCATAGAGTCTTTCAGTTCCACATGTACTAAANATTGTTAGCATTTTCACTTCATCAGCTACTGGACCAATGGCCATGCAATTTCCTGATGAGATATANCCAATCATTGCGTCAACATTTTGTTTTTGAACAAAATCTCTAAATAATCCAACTTGTTTTGTTCCGCCGCCTGATTCGTCACTAAATATTGGGTTCATAGTTGCACCAGCGAAACCCTTAGTGTTATATGGGGCAGGCATTGTACCTGAGTTTATAGCGTCAATGACGATTTCAGCACCCTGTTTAGCTGGAGTTCCAAATGGACCAGCAGCAGGACCTGTTAGAAATGATACCACACCAACTTTTACGGTATCTTTNGCATTTACAGACATAGGGAGAATAGAAGCAATTAAACCTGTAATTGCAATCTTACCCAATGTCTTTAAATTTGTTAATTTCATTATCTCCTCCTAGTTAAAGACTAACCCTATACTTCAACAAAACATTTTAATAATCAAGCGCTTCTTTGAATAAAGGTGAATAAATCATAAAAATATTATTTTTCAATAAATTTAGAAACTAAAAAACCAAGTAAAAGTCCCCAAAATGGGGCACCAATGTTAAATAAGCTAAATTTAGATAATGTTACCAAAAATGTTAATAATGCGCTCAATGCATATTTANTTTTAAAAGAATCAACAAAAGATTGTTGTAAAACATTTAAAAGCGCAAGTCCTCCAAGGGTTATAATAAATTCTTTTGGCAATTCTTGAAGTAAATTTAAAACAAAAGGAGAATATAAACCAAATATTATGCATAAAAATGAAAATAATATTGCAGAAATATATTGATTTTGGGTATTGGGGTTGCTTGTTAATATACCAGTTACAGGGCCTGTTAAACAAGTTGATACAGCACCTAAATAAGCATTAAAAAATGANCCTAATCCACAATANTATGTAATTTGATTTAAGGGNGGNGTATATTTTTTGTTTTCAAGTAAGACTATTCCTTGTCCATTTTGAATGAAAATAACTGTTATTATTAATGGNATAGTTAATTCTATGATTGGTTTNAAATTAAATTCAGGCATTGTTAAATAAATATTAATCAAACTTATTTCTTTAGTTGAAATATTAATNTTGTNTGTAAAATACATGACTAATAGTCCTGATATCAAACATCCTAAAAGAGGAGGTATAGTTTTAATCTTCTTAGATAAAAATAACAAAATGAAAAATGTTAAACTCATTATACTTGCAAGCAACGGGTAAGTGTTTAGAGANTTTATCCAATCAACACAGAAACTCAGAAAAATAGCTGAAACCATTCCCATAACAATCTCTGTTGGTATATTTTTTTTTAAAAAATTAATTATGTTAGTAAAACTAATTACAAAAAGTAAGAAACTAGATGTTAAGTAAACACCTACAATTTCATTTAATGAATAATTTTTAAGTGAATAACCAATTAAGATAATTCCTGGTATGCTCCACATTAAAACAAGAGGTTGTTTGTTTTTAAGCGTAAGTATTATGCTAAAAAATCCATTTACAGCAAAGCAACCAAAAAGCCATATAGACACATCTCTTGTGTCAATATTATTTGCAGATGTAATTGAGAGCATAATTGCAACTGGTCCAGAGATAGCAAAAAGAAAAGCAATAAAACTATCAACAAAATTATTTATAATTGAATTGTTCATACCAATTTTATTTCAAACCTCTAATAATTTGATTCTTTTATTAAAGTTAATATTAAATTTATGTCCTAAAATTAATATATTGTCTTGAAGGTTAATTATAACTGATTTTATTAAATTTTTNCTAATATAATGTTCAGAAATAATTTTTCCCTTTTGATATAGCTNGTCTTATTTCANTTTCCGTTAAATTTTCAACAGATACAGTTATTAATTTATNATTNANATCAGTNTCTTCNTANAGATTGTTAGCANNTGTTTTTTTTACCTTATTTGAATTTTTAAGGTCTATATGATTGCCGATTATTGTCGCAGCAGCATCTGCTACTGAAGCTTTTTCAGCNATTACTGTAACGCTATCAGCTATTCCCATTGAAAAGCTTCTTCCTTTCCATCCAGATGTAGCTATTCCTCCAAAACCAGCAATATCAGAATATTCAATAACACAATCTGTTTTGCCACTAATACTGAAATTAAATTTCTCATTTTTAGAAATGTATAAAGAGATGTCTCCACCATTATTTATATAAATTTTGTTTACTTTAAATTTTTCTAAAACTTTCAACAAAAGCAACTCAGATATNGATCCTGCAACTGATGCCATTGGTGTNATAAAATTAGGTAAAAATAATTTAGTAGATTCAAACATTGTATTTGCNATATCACTTACGAATTTATTTTTTTGAGAAGTTGGNTTTTTTAGCNTTTCAATTTCAAGNCTTAAATCTTTTANAAATTTTGATGAATATTCACANATAAGATNATAAATTTCTTTTTTTTCNGAAGAAAAGNCCTCAGCTATAATNTTTGTNGGGCCATTTTCAATAAATAATTTNTCATCTTCAATTAATGATTTCATTAATCATCTTCTAAAACTTTCTTATCTTTACCGTATTCGCCACCATTTAAAAAAATATCTTTTATGGTTCTAATGTCATCTACATGACCGCCAAGATTTTGATAGTTTTCTTTTGTTAATGTGAATTCTAACGGTGCTACAATTGCAGGTGTTGGGACATAACCAAATGCGTTTTCTGGCATATCAAGAACATTCACCATAAATGTAATGCCTCCTCCAGGCCATATGTATGGAGTGGCACCACCTGAAGTTAGTTCAGTTTTCTTGTTTTGTATTGATTTTGTNAGTTTAACAGGATTTTTTGTGACACCTGATCTTAATGACCCTCCTGCGCCTCCAACAAATAAAACAGTGCATAAAGCTGGTTCACAATTTTCTTCTATTAATTTAACAGTATCAACTAGTTTTTCAGGGAATGGTTGTTTTTGTGGAATTAATTTTTCGTCTAATATGTAGTATGAGTATTCTTCACCAGTTGTAGATACCATCAAAAGAGACAATCCAGGTTTTGCACCTTTTTTTTCATTCCAACTTTTTAATATTGTTAGAGGATCTGTAATGTCAGTACCTCCCCAACCTGAACCAGGATTAGCAACTTGAAAATATCTTCCTGGAGTGGATCGACGACCGTTAATAGAGATTCCAGTACTTTCCCAACCTAATACTTTTCCAGCTTGATGTTCAGAAACAACTGCAGTTATATGATCATCAACTATAACAACTTCATCAACTAAACCTCTCCATTGAGATGCAAACATTCCAACTGTAGCAGAACCGCAACCCACTCTCATTTTATTTTCTTTAACATCATTGATAATTGGAGGTTTTCCGGCTTGGACAATTATTTTTGAACCATTATCAATCGTCAATTCAACGGCCTCTTTATTACAAAGGTTCATAATAACTTCACATGTCATTTTACCTTCAATTTTGGAACTGCCTGTTAAATGATCTACGCCTCCAAGTGACATCATTTGGGATCCGTATTCACTTGTCATAACGTGACCAACGGCTTCACCATTATATCTAACAATGTCTCTTTCAGATCCAATATGTCGATCCGTATCTACCTTAATTTTGACACCACAATACGAAAATATTGCTTCCGTAACAATTGTCACAAAATCAATATCATCAATTTTTCTATTAAATATAAAAGGTGCTGGCTTGTAATCAGGATATGTGGTTCCAGAGCCAATAGCAGTAATAAAAATATCTTTATCTGGAATTATTTCCCCATCCCAATCTTCATTTAAAAATGGTTTGATTTTCATTCCATTTTCTATACATCTATTCAAAATTACTAAAGGGTCCAATCTTATGATTTGACCATTTTTATTTGCATATCTGTCACAAGCTCCAGATTTTCCTTCAGCTATGTAACACATCACAGGACATGCATCACATCGTATTTTTTCAACTTTATTTATTTGATCCATTTTTACTAATCTCTATTGCTTCTAAAATTCTATCTGGTAGCGCAGGTAGTTTTGTTATTATCGCTCCAGTAGCATTTCGAAGTGCATTCATTATTGCAGGTGCCGTTGGGATTAAAACATGTTCACCAAGGCCNCTTGCACCAAAAGGTCCTTCTGGATCGTTTTTCTCTATCAATATTGATTCAATTTCAGGAACATCTCCAATAGATGGAATTAAATAATCATGAAGATTTTCAGTTTTTGAAGGAATATACTCTTCCATTAAAGCAAAGCCTATCCCTTGTGCAATTCCTCCTTCAATTTGGCCCTCAGCAAGAAGTGGGTTTATTGTTTTTCCAAGATCATGTGCAGCTGTTATTTTGTCAATTTTTAATAAGCCAAGTTCAGTATCTACTGTAATTTCTGCCATCTGAGCTCCATATCCATAAATTGCATACGGTATTCCTTGCCCATTTTCATCTAAAGATGTAGTTGGTGGGTCATATGTTTCTTCAGCAATTAGAACATAATCATTTTCAATTAATTGAAGTTTAGTTAAATCAATTTTTTGTCTCTTATCTTGATTGGAAATTATAAGTTCATTTTTTTCAATTTTAATTAAAGAGTCGTTTCCCATGTTGCTAAGTCTAAGTATTTCAGATCTAAGTTTAAACCCTGCATTGTACGCAGCTTTTCCAGTTACATAAGTTTGTCTAGAAGCTGAGGTTTTACCACAATCAGGGGATAAAAATGTATCAGGGCTAACTAGGTTTATATTTTCAATGGACACACCAATTGCATCCGCTGTAATTTGTGCGATGACCGTATTTGAACCTTGTCCAATATCTGTTGCCCCTTGATGTAAAGAGATTCTGCCATCATTAGTTAATCCAATTTTAATTGTTGAGGGGTTAGGAAGGGCAGTGTTACCACAACCATACCAACAAGTAGCAATGCCAACACCTTTTTTATATCTTTTGGAGGTTTTGTTAAAAGTAATGTAACCTTCTTTTTTTTGGATCCAATTATCTTTTAAGGCTTCTAAACAATCAATAATTCCAACCGAATCTAATTTTTGACCACAAACAGTTTTATCTCCATCTTTTAATGAATTCTTTAATCTGAATTCTAATTGATCAATCTGAAGTTTGTCGGCGAGTTGATCCATTAATGTTTCTTGCAATGCTGTTGCTTGTGGAACACCAAATCCACGAAATGCTCCAGCAACAGGGCCATTGGTATGAATTGCTCTTCCAACAGCTTGGTAATTTGGAACTCTATATGGTCCACTTGCATGAACTGGAACACGGTTAGCAACTGTAGGTCCCCAGCTTGCATAAGCACCAGTATTAAAATCTCCAGAGAAGTTTATTGAATTTAAAAAACCTTTACTATCACATGAAATTGAAGAACTCATCAATCCAGGATGTCTTTTTGTTGTTGATATCATGGATTCATTTCGAGAATATACAATTCTACAGGGTTTTTTTGTTTTTAGAGCTACTAGGCCAAGATAAGGTTGAATTGATATATCTAGTTTTGACCCAAATCCACCGCCAGTTGCAGAAGGTATTATTCTGATATTATCTGGCTCCATATCTAATATTTTAGCAGTATCATCTCTATCCATATAGGGGGCTTGAGTACAGGCTTGTATAACTAAAACATTTTTCTCCATCCAAGCTGACCCCGCTTCAGGTTCAATGTACGCATGTTCAACATAAGAAGTTTCTAAAATTCCATTTACTTTAAATTCAGTAGAAACATTTTTTTCAGGATTTCCAGTTAAAACCTTTCCAAAAGTTAAAATATTATTTTCTAAGTTTTCATTTCCAATTTTAACTTTAGTGTTTAAGGAGTCGTCAATTGTCATTACATCATCATCTTTTTTCCAGGTGATAGGAAAAGTATCCAGATTTAAATTTTTAATACTATCATATGAACCAGCTATAATTGCTACAGCCTCTCCACGAAAATTGACTTTCTTTTTTGCTAAGACTGGTTGGTCAGCAAATGGTGGAATAACACCAAAAATATTTTTCCCTGGTATATCTTTTTCTGTTAGAACTATCTCGATTCCATGGTTTTTTTCGATCCAGTCTTTATAATTACCAATTGTAAATGATGCTCTGTTAAATGGAGATCTTAAGACTTTAATTAGCAAAGAATTTTCTGGTGAAAAATCATCTCCAAATATTTCAGTGCCATCTAACTTTTTTTCACCATCAATTCTTTCAATTCTTTTCCCAACCTCTTTCATGTTATTGGAAGAAGTATTTTTATTTTCTGTAATTTTATTAACATTCATTACTGCGTTGATAATTTTTTGATATCCAGTACATCTGCATAAAACTCCAGAGAGAGCAAATTCCACTTCTTCTTTTTTTGGAAATTTATTTTTTCTAAGGAGCGCTAGAGCAGACATGATTATTCCAGGGGTACATATCCCACATTGAGCGGCACCATGAATTGATAAAGATTTTTTTAAAAGAATAAATTGCTTATCTTCACTAACTCCCTCGATAGTTTCAATTTTTTTATTTTTGATTTTTCCTAAAGTTAAAAGACAAGAGCAAAAAGGATTATCATCCATTAAGATAGTGCAGGAACCGCAATCACCAGCATTACAACCAACTTTTGTCCCTTTAATTTTCTGGCTTTCCCTTAAAAATTCACTCAGTCTGACATTTAAATTTTCAATAGATGAAACTTTTTTTTTGTTTAATGTAAATTTTATAGTTTCTTTGTGAAAATTCATCTTGCAATCTCTTGTTTATTGATAGCATCTTTAACAACATCTTTTATTAATAACTTAGATGCTTTTAATCTATAAACGTGTGTTGATCTTATGTCGGTAATAGGTGAAATTTCGTTTAACTGACTAAAATCAACTTGATTAAAAATATCTTCATTTATGTCTTTTTTAATTAATTGACGTTCTATTGAAAAAATTCTTTTTGCTACCTCACTACATGACCCAACACTAATAGAAATATCTTCTATAATATTGTTTGAAATAAGTATACGACAAGCTACCATGGAAATTGATATTACAAGATATTTTCTAGCCCCAATTTTTCTAAAAGATGAGCTTCCATTTTCTTTTTCTTTTGGAATTATTATTGAAGTTAATATTTCACCCTGTTCCAGTTTCGTTTTTCTGGAACCCAATATAAATTCATCTATAGGAATAATTCTTTGATTATTTGCAGATGATAATTCTAACTTTGCATCTAAGGCAAGCAAGCACGGTATGCTATCAGCAGCTGGGGACGCATTACAAATATTACCACCAATTGTCCCTAAGTTTTGAATTTGTATTGAGCCAACTTCCTTGGCACATGCTTTTAACATGTCATAACAACTGGGCAAATTTTCATTTATTATATCTGTCCAAGTTGTAGCAGAACCAATTTTAGTTTCTTTACTATTAAACTGAAAACCTTTGATAGACTTGATATTAGTTATGTCCAATATATTTTTATCTAAAGACATNTTATTTGTTATTGGAAATAAATCAGTACACCCTGCAGCAATTGTTAAGTCACTGTTGTTTTGTAATACATCAAGAGCAGAGTTCAAGTCATTTGGTTGAAAATAATTCATTATTGATTTTGCAAATTTTAAATTTTAATCATATTGTAAATTCTTATTTTATTATTAATCAAGTAATTTGTTACATATTATGGCCCAGATAAAAGATAATTTAGTTGGAATTGATGTAGGGGGAACTTTTACTGATTTAATTTGTTTTGATTCTAAATCAAAAAGTTATAATTTTACAAAAGTTTTTACATCTGCAAAAAATCAATCACAGGGTGTTTTGAATGCAATTGATAAAGCTTCAATTAATTTAAAAAAGCAAGACCTTATAATTCATGGAACTACTACTACTACAAACGCTTTACTTGAAAGAAAAATTTCAAAAACAGCGTTAATAACTACAAAAGGTTTTAGAGATGTTCTTGAGTTAGGTAGAAGAACAAGACCTTTCCCTTATGGATTGATAGCAGATTTTAAACCACTAATCCCTAGAAACTTAAGATTTGAAGTAGAAGAGAGAATTGATTTTAAAGGCAATGTTTTAAAGAAACTTAATGAAAGTGAATTATTAAAAATCTTANAAAAAATAAAAGAATTAAATTGTGAATCCATAGTGATTCATTTTTTACATTCATATGCCAACTCTTATCATGAAGTAAAAGCAAAAAATTTAATTTTAAAAAATTGGACTAATAAATATGTTACAGCAGGTCATGAAATACTCTCAGAAAGCAGAGAATTTGAAAGAGGTGTAACAGCTTCGATTAATGCTTCAGTTCAACCCATACTTGAAAATTATATTTACGATTTACAACAAAGACTTAGAAACAATGGTTACAAAAAAGAACTTCTAGTAATGAATGGTAATGGGGGAACTGTTTCTTCAAAAATTGTTTCAAAAGAAGCTGCAAAGACAGTAATGTCAGGTCCAGCTTCAGGAGTAATAGCTGCAACATATGTGAGCAAATTATCAAAAGTTAAAAATATAATAACCTATGACATGGGTGGAACATCTACTGATGTGTCACTTGTTGTAAACAACAAGCCAGCAGTATCTTCTGAGACTGAAATTGAATATAGTATGCCTGTTCACGTTCCTATGGTTGATGTAAGAACAATAGGTGCAGGAGGGGGGTCAATCGCTAAGATTAATGAAGCTGGTTTACTTGAAGTTGGTCCTGAAAGTTCTGGATCTGATCCAGGTCCAATATGTTATGGAAATGGAGGAAAAAATCCTACTATATCAGATGCAAATTTTTTACTTGGAAGACTAAATCCAGAATCTTTAAATATAAAAGAAAATATTAAAATTAAAGAAGATACAAAATCAATTTTAGAGAATGAAATTTCTAAAAAATTAAAACTGAATAATTACCAATCTGCAGAAGCAATTCTTAAAATAGCAAATAATAAAATGGCAAATGCCATTCGTATGGTTTCAATATCTGTTGGAGAGGACCCAAGAGAATTTAATCTTTTTTCTTTTGGTGGAGCTGGTCCAATGCATGCTTGCGAATTAGCAAGAGAATTAGATATTCCAAAGGTTTTTATACCTGCNAGGCCTGGACTGACAAATGCTCTTGGTTGTTTAGTAGCTGATTTGAGACAAGATTTTACACAAACACTTAATATTTCCTTAGAANAAACTAATATAAAAAACTTACACTCTATACTAGAAAAATTTAAAAGTGACGGTGTTTCATTAATAAAAAAACAAAAAGTTGAAATTGAAAAATTTTATATAGAGTTNAGCTTAGATATGCAATTTTTAGGACAAACTCATATTATTAAAATTCCTCTTAAAGATGCAAAACCTTCTAAAAATTTTATCAATAAGGAGTTTGAAAATATTTATTTTAAGAGATTTAAAGTAAAGTTAGAAAAAATTTTACCAATTATTGTTAATATAAATGTATCAGTCATTGGCAAAAGAAAGGAACTGGACTTAAAAAAATTAATTAACTTTACCAAGAGTGAAAAANTTTCTTACAGAAAAGTTTATTTCAATGGAAAGTGGCACANGACACCGATTTATTTAAGAGAAAATTTATTCCCTAAATTTAAACAAAATGGACCTGCAATTATTGAACAATTAGATACAACAATTGTAATACACCCCAAGGACAATTTTTTTGTGGATGATTTTGGGAACATTATTATTGNGATATATAATGATTAAAGTTGATAAAATTACATTAGGTGTAATTCAAGCTGGTTTACAACAAGTTTGTGATGAAATGGATCTCTCTTTTTCACGTTCTGCTTTTTCTCCTGTGATATCAGAAGCAAATGACAGGTCAAATGGAATTTATTCTGCAATTAATGGAAGCTTGATTTCGCAGGGGTATAACGGTTTACCGGTCTTTGTTGGTACAATGGAGTATTCTACTTCTGAAATAATCAGACTTATCAAAGAAGAAAAAGTAGAAAAACCAGATCCTGGTGATATTTACATAGTAAATGATCCTTATTTGGGTGGCACTCATTTAATGGATGTAAGGTTTGCAAAACCATATTTCAGAAATAAAAAAATATGTTTTTGGTTGTCAAATACTGGACATTGGCCTGATATTGGCGGGAGTGTCCCTGGAGGTTTTTCTGCTTCTGCTAATTCAGTAGAACAAGAAGGATTAAGATTACCACCTGTAAAATTATTTAAAAAAGGTGTTTTAGATAAAGAGATTTACTCAATTATTTGTTCAAATATTAGGATATCTGAACAAAGGATAGGTGATGTAAAAGCACAAGAGGCCGCATTACTGGTTGGAGAAGAAAGATTAAATCATCTATTTAATAAATTTGGTGATGAACTTATACATAATTCCATAGAGGAACTAAGAAAAAGTGGCTCAAATCAAATGAAATCATTTATAAATCAAATTCCAAATGGCATTTATAAATCTAAAGCTTACGTTGATAGTGATGGCATTAAAAATGTCCCTTTAGAAATAAATCTTGAGGTAAAAAAACAAAAAGATAAACTTATTTTTGACCTTTCTAAATCTTCCCTACCATGCATTGGTCCTATGAACTCAGTGTTTGCTACGACAAAAAGTTCAATATACTTGGCAATGAGACATATATTTCCTGAAGTTGCTATAAATGGTGGTGCTTTTGAACCTTTAGAAATAAAAAGGCCTTCAGGAACATTTTTAGATGCAGTTTATCCTAGGCCAGTTTCTGGGTGTGCTGCAGAAGTTTCACAAAGAATTGCTGAAGCAGTTTTTTTAGCTTTTGTTAATGTTCTAAAGAATAGGGTTACAGCTGCTCCTGCAGGAACTAGTGGGAATTTTGCTTTAGGTGGATTTAATGATCTGAAAGGTAGTAATTTTGTTATGTATCAATTATCTGGTGGAGGATATGGAGGTAATTCTTTGAATGATGGCATATCAAATGGATGTTCAACAATTGGTATTTCTAAAGCACCTCCNGTTGAAATAATGGAACAAAAATTTCCAGTTTTATATAATCATTATTCACTTCATGATAAATCTTCNGGTGCAGGAGANTTCAGAGGTGGATTTGGATTAGATTATGAAATAGAAATTTTATGCAAAGAGGCAACAGCAAGTTTTGTAATGGATCATGGGCGATTTGGTCCCCCAGGTGTATTGGGTGGAGCTGATGGTGGTAAAAATAAAGTAAAAATAAAAAGAAAAAATAAAAAAGATTATGTGCCTGAACATTTGTCTAAGGAACAAGATATAAGATTAAAAAAAGGTGATAAAGTTCAAGTTCAAACTCCTGGTGGGGGAGGTTTTGGAAATCCAAAGAAAAGAAAAAAACATTTAATTATTAATGATATATTAGAAGAAAAACTTTCACATAAAGATGCATTAAAAATATATGGAAAAAAAATTATTTGAATTAATAAAATTTAATATTGTTAGATGATTAAACAGGAAATTCATTTAGAGAATGTTTTTAGCAGAAATTTAAAATGNTTCAAANACCGNCCACTAAATATATGGGAATTTATTGAAGAATCTATCAGATTACATTCTAAAAAAACATGTATNATTGACGAAAANAAAAATTATTCATATTCACAAATTTTGAAATTAGTAAACTCNATAGAAACNTTGTTTNTGAAATACAATTTTAAAAAGAAAGATAGAATCGGTATACTTTTTGAAAATGATATCAGTTTTGTGATTGTGTCATTGTATTGTATTAGAAGAGGNTTAATACTTGTACCTTTAAATCCTAGATCCTCAAGATTTGAAAATAATACTATTTTAAATGATTGTAATGCAACTGCTGTTGTTTTTGCTTCATCATTAACTAATAAAATTTCTGATCTAGAAAAAGATGTAATTAAAATTAGTTTTAAACTTGAAGATTTTAATAATCCCTCCAATAAAGAATTTTCCATTGAAGCTAATTTAATTGATACTGAAACCGCAATAATATTATATACCTCAGGAACAACTGGAAAACCTAAAGGAGCAATGTTAACACATTTTAATGTAATACATTCTTGTTTACATTATAAAAATGCTTTTAATTTAACGTCTAATGATCATTCAATTTTAGTTGTTCCAGCAAGTCATGTTACAGGAATAGTCGCACATTTTTTACTTATGATATTTGTAGGTGGTAGTTTAACTCTTAAAAAGAAATTTGAGGTTAAAGATTTTTTAAACACCGCTGAAGATCAAGGGTTAACATATTTGATTATGGTGCCTGCAATGTATAATTTATGTATTGAAAGAGGAGAATTTAATAGTTCAAGATTGTCTAAATGGAGAATTGGTGGATTTGGCGGAGCACCAATGCCAATTGGCACATTGAAAAAACTAAAAAAAGTTCTTCCAAACTTGTCACTAATTAACATTTATGGGGCAACAGAAACAACTTCTCCAACTACTATAATGCCAAAAGAATATTCAATTGATAAGTTAAATAGTGTTGGCAAATGTGTTCCAACTGGTCAAATAAAAATCATTAATGAAAAACAAGAAGAATTAAGGTCAAATCAACACGGTGAATTATTAATCTCAGGCCCAATGGTTATTCCAGGTTATTGGAATAATGATGTAGCTACAAAAAAAGAATTTACAGAAAATGGCTTTTGGAAATCAGGTGATGTTGGCTTTAAGGATGAGGAAGGTTATATCTATATATTAGATAGAAAAAAAGATNTTATTAATAGGGGTGGATATAACGTTTATTCTTCAGAAATTGAAAATTTAATAAGTTTACAAAATGGTGTAATTGAAGTTGCGGTTATACCTCATCCAGATGAAATTCTTGGTGAAAAAATTCATGTAGTAATTTTTAAAAATGANTCATTGTTAGTTGATNAATTAAAGTTAATTTGTAAAACTAAACTAGCTGACTACAAACAACCTGATTATTGGACAGTTGTCAAAGATTATTTGCCCAAAAATAAAAATGGTAAAGTTATGAAAAAAGATTTATCAAAATTATATAATTTATTTTAAGTAGGAGATAATTTATGAAAGGTTTAATGCAAGATCATCCATTGTTGATTTCATCAATATTTGAGCATGCAATTAATAATTACCCAACCCAAGAAATAGTAAGTAATTCAGTTGAGGGGGGTATTCATAAATATACTTATGAAGACTGGGGTAATAGAACAAAACAATTAGCTAATGCACTAAAGGATTATGGTGTTTTAGAAGGTGACAGAATTGGAACATTAGCGTGGAATGGTTACAGGCATTTAGAACTTTATTATGCAACTTCTTCTAGTGGTTTAATTTGTCATACCATGAATCCAAGGTTACATCACGATCAAATAGCTTACATTGTAAATCATGCAGAAGATAAAATCATTTTTGTCGATTTAAACATTGTAGATTTGATTAAACTAGCAGCGCCAAGCTTTAAATCGGTAAAAGCTATTGTGGTTATGACTGATAGTAAAAATATGATCGATTTAGAATTATCTAATGGAATTGAAGTTTTATGTTACGAAGACTTTATTGATAAAAAACCCATTGAATTTGATTGGCCAAATTTAGATGAAAAAACTGCATCATCGCTATGTTATACTTCAGGAACAACTGGAAATCCAAAAGGTGTATTATATACTCATAGATCAACTGTTCTTCATGCTTATGGGATTAATCTAAAAGATGCAATACCATATGGCGCAAAAGATGTTGTGATGCCAGTTGTACCAATGTTTCATGTAAATGCATGGGGGACACCTTATGCTGCGGCTATGTGTGGAACAAAATTTGTATTTCCTGGTGCTAAATTAGATGGTGAAAGTTTAACTGATTTAATGAATCAAGAGAAAGTAACAATATCATTAGGGGTTCCAACTGTTTGGTTATTACTATTAAATCATTTGAGAGACAGTGGCAAAAAACTAGATACAGTCCAAAGATTAATTATTGGTGGTTCAGCATGTCCAAGAACATTATTTGAAGGTTTTGGGGAAGAATACAATGTAGATGTTATACATGCATGGGGTATGACAGAAATGAGTCCGATTGGAACTGCAAATATGCCTTTATATAATACTACAGTAAAAAATAAAGAAGAATATTATGATCAAAAAATACCTCAAGGAAGAACTGTTTTTGGCCATCAAATGAAGCTCATTGATGATGAAGGTAACATCATGCCAAATGATGGCAAAACACAAGGAAGATTGCTTTCAAGGGGTTATTGGGTTTTAAAAAGTTATTATAATGACGACACTCAAAAAGACAGGTTCTTTGATGGTGGATGGTTTGATACTGGAGATATTGCCACAATTGATAAAAATGGATTTATGACAGTAACAGATAGAAATAAAGATATTATTAAATCAGGAGGCGAATGGATAAGTTCTATTGATTTAGAAAATATTTGTGTAGGCCATCCCTCAGTAGCTAATGCAGCTGCAATTGCAATTCCAGATGAGAAATGGGATGAAAGGCCTATGATTGTTGTTCAACTTTTACCAGGTAAAGAAGTTTCAAAAGATGAAATTTTAAATTTCTACTCAGGTAAAATTGCCAAATGGATGATACCAGATAGAGTAGAGTTTGTAGATAACATACCCTTAGGTGCAACAGGTAAAATTTTGAAAACTAAATTGAGGGATATGTTCATTAATTAGTTAGACCATGTGACGTCTGGCAATTAGTGACCCACCGTCAACTGGTAATACTATTCCAGTAATGTAAGCACTTGCTTTTGAGGAAAGAAAGATAGCTGCTCCTGCCATGTCTTCAGGTACGCCTATTCTTTTTCTTGGTACAGAGTTTATTATTTCTTTTTCATACTTTTTTAAAGTTTCATTCATCATTTGACTTTGAAAAGGTCCTGGAGCAATCGCATTAATGTTAATATTTCTCTCTGCCAATCTATTAGCCAACACCCTTGTTAATTGATGCACNGCAGCTTTTGAAGCNGGNTATGAATATGTTTCAGCTCGAGGTATCCCAATTCCATCAATAGAGCCAACATTAATAACTCTAGAGGGATCCGAATTAGTACCACTTTTTTCAAGCAATTTAACAAACTTTTGAGTTAAAAAAAATATTGATTTAACATTTGTATCCATAACTTTGTCCCAACCATTTTCTGGAAAATTGTCAAAGTCTGCACCCCAGGCTGCTCCAGCATTATTGACTAAAATATGCAATTTTTTTTCATTTTTATTAATTGTTGAAAATAAATTCTGTATTTCATTTATTTGCGTAAGATCTGCTGGTATTGATATACATTGACCAAACTTTGATAATCTCATGGCTGTATTATCACATTGTTCTTTTTTTCTTGAAGAAATATAAGTTTTTACCCCTTGCTTAACAAAACCTTCGGCAATCATTTCGCCTATACCTCTTGACCCACCTGTAATTAAAGCCACCTTACCTTTTATATCAAAAAGATTATCCATATAAACACCTTCACTTGTAATAAAATTTATAATAATTTAATTAAAAAAAAATTAAATTAAAAACATTAGCAACAATGAATACTGAACTTATAGAAGTTAGAAAAGATGAAAAACTAAATGAAGAAAGTTTAAAATTATTTTTCTCAGATTTGTTAAAAAGTAAAATAAATAACTTTAGTTTAAAACAATTTAGCGGAGGTCATGCAAATTTAACTTATTTGATTTCAGTCAATGATAAAGAGTACGTATTAAGAAGACCGCCTTTAGGGCCAATAGCTCCATCAGCTCATGATATGAAAAGAGAGCATAAAGTACAAAGATCATTACATAGTATTTTTCCTTTAGTTCCAAATAGCATTTATTTTAGTGATGATGTGTCCATTGTAGGAAGTCAATTTCATATTATTGAAAGGAAAAAGGGATTTGTAATCAGAAAAGAATTCCCTGATTTTTTACCATTAAATTTAAATTTCATAAATCAAATGTCTGATCAAATGATAAAGATTTTGTCTGATTTACACAAGATTAACCCTATTAAGGTTGGTTTAGAAAAATTGGGTAGACCAGAAGGTTTTGTAGAAAGACAATTACTAGGGTGGGAAAAAAGATGGAAATTAGCAACAGAAAATACATCACTAAATACTATCTTTGATGATTTACTAGAAAATTTAAAATTAAATATTCCAAAGTCAAAAATTGTTTCGATTATTCATAATGATTTTAAATTAGATAATATAATGTGGAATAATAGTAATTTTTTAACTCCTGAAGCAATATTTGATTGGGATATGTGTACATTAGGCGATCCACTTATGGATTTAGGGCATATGTTAAACTACTGGATAGATAAAGAAGATGATAAAGATGCAAAGCTGATTACTTCAATGCCAACAACTGGAAACAAAATTTTGTTTCCTTTGAAAAGTGAAATTATTAAGCTATATTCAAAATATACGGGTTTTGATGTAAAAAATATAAATTGGTATTACGCATTTGGAGCCTTTAAATTATCTGTTATTTTACAGCAAATTTATGTTAGATATTTAAAAGGGCAAACTAAAGATAAAAGGTTTGCAAATTTTAATAAAAGAATTAATGCTCTGATTAAAAGAGCACATGGAATAAATTTAAATGAGGTTGGAGAAAAGTAATGAATTTTGAGTTTTCTAATAAAGTTATAGAATTACAAAATAAATTAACAAATTTTATGAATGAAAACGTTTACAAAAACGAAGAAGTTTTTGAAGATCAATTAAATAAAAATGGACGTTGGACTATACCACCTATTCTTGAAGAATTAAAAGAAAAAGCAAAAAAAGAAGGATTATGGAATTTGTTTTTACCTGAAAGCGATTTAGGAGCGGGTCTTAAAAATATTGAATATGCTCCTTTATGTGAAATTATGGGAAGATCTCCGATTGGTGCTGAAATTTTCAATTGTTCTGCTCCAGATACAGGTAATATGGAAGTTTTTGTTAGATATGGAACTGATAATCAGAAAGAAAAGTGGTTACAACCTCTATTAAATGGAGAGATTAGGTCTGCATTTGCAATGACTGAGCCTAATGTTGCATCTTCTGATGCATCCAATATTCAAGGTTCAATTGTTAGAGATGGTGATCATTATNTTATCAATGCAAGGAAGTGGTGGACTTCAGGAGCTATGGATCCAAGATGTAAGATTATGATTTTTATGGGTAAATCCGATCCAAATGCAGAGAAGTATAAGCAACAATCTATGATTTTGGTGCCTATNGATACTAAAGGGGTAAAAGTTTTACGTCATTTACCGGTATTTGGCTATGATGATGCACCTCATGGTCATGCTGAGGTTGAGTTCGACAATGTAAGAGTTCCTGTTGAGAATATACTGCTCGGTGAAGGCAGGGGGTTTGAAATTGCTCAGGGTNGGCTTGGNCCAGGTAGAATACATCATTGTATGAGATTGATTGGTCAGGCTGAAAGAGCATTAGAATTAATGGTTGCTCGTGCAAAGTCTAGAGTTGCTTTTGGAAAAACACTTGCTGAACAAGGTGTTGTTATGGATCAAATAGCTTCAAGTCGTTCTGAAATAGAGCAATCTAGATTATTGGTTTTAAAAGCTGCTCACATGATGGATACAGTAGGTAACAAAGTAGCTCGTAAGGAAATTGCTATGATCAAAGTAGTAGTTCCGAACATGGCTGCAAGAGTTATAGATAGGGCGATACAGGTTCATGGAGGTGGCGGAGTTTCAGCTGATTTTCCTTTATCATACGCATATGCCAATGCAAGATATTTAAGACTTGCAGATGGTCCTGATGAAGTTCACAACATGACTATAGCTAAATTAGAATTAAAAGATAAAAATTAATTAGGAAAAATCCTAATATAATGTTTAACTTTACTAGCTTTAAGTCAATAATATCTAAAGATGATATTTCAAATANTGTAATTAAGTTAAGTTCTATTGAAAGAATATTTGAGGACTCATATGTATTTTGCCAAAAAGTTTTTGGTTTTAANTNAACAAAAAATTCTATTACTTCACTTAAAACTGTTAAAATAAANTCTATTAATGATGATATTTATATAAACACTAAAATATCAAAAATTAACAATAAAAAAGTAAAATTTGAGAATANTTTAATGGTCTCATCAGGNATTAAAGAAAGTAAAATTGGTNTTAGAGTTTTCGAAGTTAACGAAGTTTTTGAAACTTTGNTAAAAAATACGAAGGTTTTTAATAAAAAATTAAACTTTTTTTCTTCTTATAAAGGTATAGTTCGAACTGAAGAATGTGACCAAATGTATCANATGAACGTTCAGTTTTANTTTGANAAACATTCTAAAGCTCTAAAAAANTTTACAAATCATATTTTNAAAAATANANNTTTTAAAATTAAATCTGAAAGATGTATCTTTTANAAAGAAGTNCATGAATTTTCTGCANTAGAGATAGTGATTTTTGTNAAAAATTTAAAAAAAAATCATTTAACTTTGCAATCTAAACTTTATTGTACTTCAAAACATTATGTTTCAGCTTATTTTGAAACTGAAATTTCATTTGAAAGTGATGAAAAGCAAATATTTAAAGNTGTTGATAGTTTNTTACAAAAGAAACAANNTACTTTTGTAAACGATTTTAATTTTATAAAATTAAGAAAAATTAGACCGTATAGAATTTTAAAAAAACCCTCAGAAAACTCTATTATCACTTGCAAAAANGCTTCAAATACGTGGGACCTTGATTTTGATGGATATGCCACTCATAGATTTCTTATATCTTGTGTTTCAGATGCAGCCACNCAANTATTTACAAAATGTGGNGTNAATCANAANTGGAGNNCAGACTATCAAATTGGTTCNGCTGCTTTAGATTANATTGTNAGATATTATAANTATCCTACAATTGGGATGGCNGTTTCTTTGAAATCAAACTTTATTGAAATTAACGAAAAATCNTTTAAATTTTGTCATCATNTNATTGATGATNCCNCAAATAGAGTTTTGATGGATATCCAAATAGTTGCAGTACTTTTTGATTTAAAGAAAAGAGTTGCTATTAAATTACCAAAAAGTTTTAGAAAAAAAGCAGAAGCTCTTTTAATTAAAAATCAGTAATTGCTATAAAGTTTAAATTTTTCTAAATGATGATCACTATCACCCATTAAATGATCTATCATAACTANTCTTTTGGCATAATTATGTAAATTATATTCCCAAGTCATTGCAATACCACCATGTAATTGAATGCACTCTTCAGCCACAAGTTTTCCTGCACGNCCAACTAAGTTTTTTGCAGCAGATATATTTTTATATTTTGTATTTTTATCTGCTTCATATGTTCCTGCAGCAAGCATAACAGCTGATTTTGCTTGCTCTATTTCAATCATTATATCAACCATTCGGTGCTGTAATGCTTGAAATGATCCAATGGCTTTGCCAAATTGTTCTCTGGTTTTAAGATATTCTAGTGTCATATTGAAACAAACTTCCATTGCTCCAATAGATTCTGCTGATAAAGCAAAAGCACCTGCGTAAAGTGTTTCAAGAAGAGCGTTATAAGCATCAGAATTTTTACATAATTCTTTAGCAGGTATTTCAGAAAACTTTAATTCAGCTGCCCTGTANCCATCAATTGTATTATAAGATCTTATGTCACAATGTGTTTTGTCTATTTCATAAAGGCCAAAGCCATTTTGATCAAAGTCATTTCCTGAAAACCTTGCGGTACAAATTATTTTGTCAGCATAGTCACCATTAAGTACAAAAGATTTTTGTCCAGTTAAAAAAACAGCATCATTTTTATAATTTGCCTTTGTTTTTATATAAGTTTCATCATATCTTGTATCAACTTCGCTATGACCAAAGGCATAAATTTTTGAAGCTGATGAAATTTCATCAAGTACTGATGTCTCAATATCTTTAGAATTTGTTAGAGAAGTAATTGATAGAATGCCCGATGAAAGAAAAGGCTCAACAACTAAATGCTTACCAATTAACTCAAAAACAATCATAATATCTTCACCAGTTCCTCCTAATCCATTAAAATTTGGAGAAATTAAAGCACTTAACATTCCAATTTCTGAGCATTCTTCCCAAAATTTTTTATTAAAACCTATCTCGGAGCTTGATACTTCATGGTGGTTTTTATATTTTGTGTAATGATCATTAAGAAGTCTGTTACAACTTTCCTTAAGCATTTTTCTTTCTTCTGACAAATTAAAGTGCATTTTAAATCACATTCTAAACTCTGATTTGGCCACAATATTTTTTTGAATTTCATTTGATCCACCATAAATAGATATTTTACGATAAATAAAATATTGTTTAGCTAGTGGGCCGGCGTATTCAGGGCCTATTGTTTCTTGATTCCATCCTTCATCGAATTGTTCAGAAATGTATGGTAATGCTTGAGGTCCTATGGCTTTCCGCAGCAAATCAGAGGATTTTTGTCTAATAATTGACCCTTTGATTTTTAAAAGCGAACTTTCCATAACTGGAGCTTTACCAGACTCAGCAGATGAAATTGCTCTTAAATTAAAAATTTCCATAGCTTTTAAATCAATTTCTAGTTCTGCTATTTGAGATGAAAATAATGGATCTTGAATTAGGGGTTTACCATTTTTGTAGGTCTTATTAGCAATTACTTTTAAATGATTGATTGCTGATTTTGAATTAGGGACACCGGCTATACCAGTTCTTTCATGTGTAAGAAGATATTTGGCATAAGTCCAACCTTTATTTTCTTCTCCCAATAGGTTTTCTTTAGGAACCTTAACATCTTTTAACCATACTTCATTGACCTCATGTTCTCCATCAAGGGTAATAATTGGTCTAACTTCAATGCCAGGACTGTCAATATCAATCAGTAAAAAAGAAATACCATTTTGAGGTTTNCAATCTGTGTCTGTTTTAACTAAGCAAAATATTTTGTTTGCAAACTGACCTAGGGTTGTCCATGTTTTTTGACCATTAACAATGTAGTGATCTCCATGATCAATAGCTTTAGTTTTTAAACTTGCTAAATCAGATCCTGAACCAGGCTCTGAATAGCCTTGAGCCCACCAATCATCACAATTTAAAATTCTTGGCAAATAGTATTTTTTTTGTTCCTCGTTTCCAAATTCCATTAAAACAGGNCCAAGCATATTTAANCCAAAAGGTACAATTCTTGGTGCACCTGCTTTNACAATNTCTTCTTCAAAAATATGNTTTTGAGTATTTGACCAACCAGTNCCNCCNTGTTCCTNTGGCCAATTTACCGCAAGCCAACCCTTGGCACTAAGTGCTTTCATAAANTCTTCATAATCATTTTTGTNTAATCTTTGAAATTTTTTAACTTTATTTGAAATNCGTTGTGATAANTTTTCAGATAACCAGTCTTTAATTTCTTGCCTAAANTCATTTTCATCTTGNGTAAAGTTAAAATCCATTTGTAACCTTCAGTAAAATATTTATATTGTTTATAAATATAAAATTAGAGAATCTATGAAAATAAACAAGCTTTTTAATTCAGTAAATGATGTTATGTCAGATGTTTTTGACGGTGCTGTGATTATGTTAGGAGGATTTGGTGAAGCAGGTAGTCCAGTAGAATTAATACATGGTTTAATTGATACAAAATGCAAGGATCTAACAATTATTGCAAATAATGCNGGTAACGGGAAAATAGGACTTGGAGCTCTCATTGGAGAAAACCAAGTTAAAAAAGTCATATGTTCTTTTGCAAGATCNCCTAAGAGTATTACTTTCAAAGAATTATATGAAAATGACAAGATAGAACTAGAAGTAGTTCCTCAAGGTACACTTGCTGAAAGAATAAGGTCTGCTGGAGCAGGTATACCAGGCTTTTATACACAAACATCCGTAGGAACACCATTAGCTGAAGGAAAAGAAATAAAAATTTTTGATGGTAAAGAATATGTTTTAGAAAAATCGCTCAAAGCTGATTTTGCTCTGATAAAAGCAGAGACTTCTGATCGGTATGGTAATTTAACATATAATAAAACTGCAAGAAATTTTAATCCTATTATGTGTATGGCTGCAAACCAAACTATAGTCCAAGTAAAAAAAATTGAAAAAGAAGAAAATACTGATCCAGAAAAAATAATTACGCCAGGNATTTTTGTAAANAAGGTAACTGTTGTAAGTGATCCAATTATAGAAAGTATTGCAATTGACAATGGGGAGACATATCCATGAANGAATTTATAAACTTAGGTTGGACCAAAGATGAGATTGCNAAGAANATTGCTAATGAATTTCCTCATGGTTCNTATGTAAATTTAGGTATTGGTATGCCTGAGTTGGTNTCAAANTTTGTAGATGANAGTAAGGAAATTATTTATCATTCAGAAAATGGTCTTTTAGGTATGGGGCCTCCTGCNAATGAAAATGAATTAGATTTTGAATTAATTAATGCTGGAAAAAAGCCAGTTACTATTTTNCCTGGAGGAAGTTATTGCCATCATGCTGATAGTTTCTCGATGATAAGAGGTGGTCATATTGATTATTGTGTATTAGGTGCGATGGAGGTTTCCGAGAGTGGTGATCTTGCAAATTGGACGACTGGAAAAGGAATTCCTGCTGTAGGTGGTGCAATGGATTTAGTTGTTGGTGCAAAAAATGTTTTTGTTATGTCACAACACACAACTAAAGATGGCAGNCCAAAATTTTTAAAAAATTGTTCATTACCTCTAACTGGAAAATCAGTNGTCACAAGAGTTTATTCTAATTTGGCTATNTTAGATGTAACANCTGANGGATTNAAACTAAAAGAAATGTGCGAANAAATTGACTTTGATCTTTTACAAAAAGTAACAGAAGCGAAAATAATATCTAATTAATCATAATATTTAACTTTATCGCTATTTATAAGTTCAACTATCTTTTGTGGTATTTTTAGACCATTTTGAACTTCAGCATCTCTTCCTTTTTCTATTTCTGAAACCCTTTGAACTTTTTGAGCAATTTCATCAATCCTTTCAAAAGGTACTACTGCAACACCATCTATATCTCCAACAATTAAATCTCCAGATTTAACAGACATACCTCCAATTGTAATAGGAAAGCCGATTTTAGCAGGTCCGCTATTATATGGTGAATTTGGGTTTATTCCTGTACAAAAACAAGGAACTTTTGTTTCAATCACTCCATTATAATCTCTTATAGGTCCATCAGTTACAATTGCTTTTCCCCCATTATTTCTTATCATACCAATTATGCTGTCGCCTACAGATGCAGTTTCTTGCCAACCATTAACAGTGTTAACAATTATATCATTAGTTTTGATTTCATTTAAGACGATTTGCATACCTAAAACGTCAGCAGCACCACTATCAACAGTTAGAGCAGAGCCAACTACATGAAGTTTTTTATCTGAATCATCTANNAGTTTNATATNACCATTTAGTGCAGCATAACCNTCAAGTGCNTCGCATATAAANCCAGTTGGAACATTNTGAAATANTGCTATCTGTTCNGANGTAGGTTTATTTTCTGGTTTAATTTTNTTNATTTGGATCAATGGTGGATTTTCAATCATTTTTTACCTTTTTATTTTTACAAATTAATTTTTTGATAATATTAATATTATATAAACTTTATTAAAAACCAATTCTATATGAAAAATTTAATGGACAAATATCCAAGAGTTCTTGATTTGCTTCCAAAAGCAAAAAAAAGGTTACCTCATTTTGCTTCTGAGTATCTTTTTTCTGGAACAGGTTATGATCTTGCAATTAAAAACAACACAGAGATTTTAAAAAATATTTTTCTTACTCCAAAATACGTTCAAGGTGTAGTTGAACCAAATTTAAAAGTTAATTTGTTTGGTGATATATATGATGCTCCATTTGGTGTTGCTCCAGTTGGATTAACAGGTTTGATTTGGCCTCGTGCTGAAAAATATTTGGCAAAAATGTCAGTAAAAAACAACATCCCTTTTGCATTATCAACAGTTGCTTGTGCATCAATAGAGGATACAGCAAAACATTTAGATGGAAGAGGATGGTTTCAACTTTATCCACCAGATGACAAGTCAATTCGAAATGACTTACTAAAAAGAGCTAAAAATTCAAATTATAAAGTGCTAGTTGTTACGGCTGATATTCCGGCATCGAGTAGAAGAGAAAGATTACGATTAGCAGGCGTGTCTGTTCCTCCAAAAAATAACTTAAGAACATTTTACCATGCTGCAATTAGACCTTCATGGTCTTTTCAAACTTTAACAAATGGATTGCCAAAATTTGGAACAATGGATCAGTATATGGATGGAAATTGGCACGGGACAAAAAAAGTCAAAGCTGGTTTTGCAGGAAGTCAAATGAAAAGGTTTTTAGATTGGGATTATTTAAAGGAAGTAAAAGATATTTGGAAAGGACCAGTTGTATTAAAGGGTATTATGCATTCAGATGATGCAGTAAAAGCCTCTAGAATTATTGACTGCATTTATTTATCTAATCACGGTGGAAGGCAACTTGATTTAGCCCCAAGTCCTATACAAATTCTTCCGGAAGTTAGAAAAAGCCTAAAAAAAGATTTTCCTATAATTATAGATAGTGGGTTTTATTCTGGGCAAGATATGTGTAAAGCAATTATGTTAGGAGCAAACTTTGTGATGACTGGTAGGCCATTTTTTATTGGNATAGCTGCTNTNGGNGAAATAGGTGCTCAACANNTTCATGANATAATAAAAGATGAAATACAAAATGTNATGGAGCAAGTTTGTTGCAAAGATATTAAAAGTTTGCCAAAAGAAAAACTATCTATTAACAATAATTATTACCTCAAAGATTTAAATTAAATTTGATCAAATCTTTTGCCAGGCAATACCATTTCTTGACCAGTTTTTACGTGGAGTAAACTTGGTAGATTATTTTCGTCTGACCATTTTTTTGCAGTTTTGAATTTATCAATAAATTCGTCTGTTTTATCTACTGTGATACCAATTCCACCCATAGCATCAGCAAATTTTGCAAAATCAGGATTTTTTAATCCAGTATGTTTATATTTACCTTGATAATTTTTATGTTGATGCATCCGGATAGTGCCATACATTTCATTATCAACAACTATGATTACNATNCCAGCATTGAATTGGACNGCAGTGGCAAATTCGTTATGTGTCATTTGAAAACAACCATCACCTGCAAATGCAATAACATTTGAATTTTTAAATCTTAATTTTGCAGCGATTGCTGCAGGAACACCATAACCCATTGATCCTGAAATCGGTGCTAATTGAGTTTGTGTTTTTGTGAATCTAAACAATCTATGAACCCAAACAGCGTAATTGCCAGCACCATTGGTAATTATTGTATTTTCATCAATTTCAGATTTTAATTCCCTAATGCACCTTGTTAAGTCCACTCCAGAATTAGGTGAAAGTAAATTTTGATCTCCCCATTCCAAATAGTTTTTATGTAAATTATCACAATTATTTTCTTTCTTGAAGAAATCTGTATTACTTAAATTTTCAATTGTATTTTTTAAACTTTCAATGAAATTAATTGGATTAGAAACTATTCCAAGATTAGGTTTGTAAATCTTACCTATTTCTTCAGGCCCAGGGTGAATGTGAGCAATAAACTTTTTATTTTCAGGTATCT
>FUFK010039711.1_pt1 | contig 25918 bp, 37 predicted proteins | sample 1021851 | NCBI WGS metagenome assembly FUFK01 (sample SAMEA51879418, study PRJEB19060) | metagenome | reverse complement strand
CGTTTGGATGGCGCTTTGGTTGACACTGGGCATGTCAACCCAAAGATAGACCTGGACAAGGGGCTGAGAGTTTGGGGTATTACTGAGAGGCCAACTGCTGCGCAGATTCCAGAAAAGCCAAAGAATTAGATCCTGTCCTACTTGAAGAAGCAAAGAAGGAAGTACGTCGGCAAGTGACGTATGTGAATGAAGAGGAGGTGCCGGACTTTTATACAAGCCGGGCACGCAAAGAGCATTACAACGCAGAGATTGCAAAGATCACGGCGGCGACTCAGCTAGAGGAGCTGGTGTCTGCTGAGCAGGTCAAGAAAGAGAGCTTCCGGCTGGGGCGTTCTATTCGTGAGCAGCTGGCGAATCTTGCTGATCGGTTGAGCAACGAGCTGGCAGGTGAAAGCGATCCTGCTGTTATTCACAGGGTGCTGACGAATGAGCACCGCCAGTGCCTGATGGAGATTGCGAAGGTCGCATGAATCCGTGGCGTGAAGGTTTTTTAAATGGACTCCGTCCTGAGGAGCCGTTAACTGTTGACGAGTGGAGTGATCGTTACAGGAGGTTAAGCAGCAAAGCGAGCGCGGAGCCGGGGCCGTGGAGGACTGACCGGACGCCTTACTTGCGGCAGGTGATGCAAGACCTGAGCAGTGAGAGCAGCGTGCAGCGTGTTGTGTTGATGTTTTCAGCGCAGAGCGGCAAAACAGAGGTTGGCCTGAACTGGCTGGCGTGGATTATTGACCACAGCCCCGGTCCGCTGTTGGCTGTTCAGCCCACGATCGAGATGGCCCGGAGGATGTCTAAGCAAAGGCTTGAGGGCTTGATTGAAGACACACCGAGACTNAAAGAAAAAATTGCGCCAGCACGCTCTAGAGATGGAAGCAACAGCATGTTTGCGAAAGATTTTGTTGGTGGGATTTTGCTGCTCACTGGTGCGAATAGTCCTAGCCAATTGCGTTCTGCACCTTGCCGTTATTTGTTCATGGATGAGGTGGACGCTATGCAGGAGATTCCAGGGGAGGGTGATCCTGTCGCGCTAGCTGAGCGCAGAACAACGACGTTCGCTAGACGTAAAATTCTGTTGACCTCGACGCCGACCGTTAAAGACTTCAGCAAGATTGAGGCAGAGTATCTGAAATCAGACCGGCGGAAGTATTACGTTCCTTGTCCAGTCTGCGGGGAGTTTCAACACCTTGAGTGGGGCCGGCTGAAGTGGGAGAGAGACAAGCCAGAAACTGCGCAGTATCAGTGCAAGCACTGTGGCGAGCGGATTGAGGAACGGTATAAAACGCAGATGCTGTCTGCTGGCGAGTGGCGAAATCTTGCGCACTTTGATGGCAAGACTGCTGGCTTCCATTTAAATGGCTTGTATAGCCCGCTGGGCTGGGCTAGCTGGAGTGAGCTGGCTGAGGATTTCATACGCGCAAAAAACGATCCAGCAGCGTTGCGGACTTTTATAAACACGCGCCTTGCGGAGACTTTTGAAGAAAATTATTCAGCGCAGGTAAGCGCAGAGGGCCTGATGGCACGGCGTCTCGCGTATGAGCCAGGGACCGTGCCTAAAGATGTTGTGCTGCTTACTGGTGGCGTTGACGTGCAGCTGGACCGCCTCGAAATTTCAGTGTGGGGATGGTCAGGGGCAAAGGGGCAGCCTGAGTCTGGCTGGCTTGTGTTGCATCAGAAATTAATGGGTGACCCAACTCAGCCAGATGTATGGAAGCAGCTAGATGCTGTGCTTGCCACTGAATGGGAAACAGAAGAGCGCCACCATTTGAAGATTGCGCAGCTGGCTGTGGACACTGGCTATTGCACGCATGAAGCGTATGCCTATGTACGCGAACGTTTACCGCGTGGTGTTGTTGCTATTAAAGGAAGTAGCCGTCGAAACGCTGCAGCGGTCGGCAAAGGCAGCAAAGTGGATGTTAATTGGAAAGGTAGAACTATAAAAAAAGGCGTGACTCTATATATGCTGGGAACAGACACAATTAAAACTACCTTATTTGGCAAACTACGACTCGAAAAAGGCCCTGGTAACCTTAACTTTGGCTTATCAGCTGATACTGAATACTTCCAGCAACTTACATCCGAGCGTCAAAAACTTGTTTACAGGGCTGGTTTGCCTACTCGGATTTGGGTCAGAAAATCAACGGCGCGTGCTGAGTGCTTGGATTGTGCGGTTTATGCCTACGCAGCTTTCCAGCTGTTCATCCGCAGGCTGCCGAAGCTGACGATGTGGGAGAACCTGCGCGAGCAAATGGAATCCGGAGGCAAACGACCGCTAAAATCGAGGACAAAGCCGACTAAACCGGCTCAATCGTTCGTAAACAGCTGGTGACGTGAACATCCCTCAGAAGATCTACGCCGGCACCACGATCAAATGGAGGGATGATGCGGCTGTCGGGCCGTTGAACGAGAGCATTACGAGTGGCACTGGGAACTGGACGCTTACGTATTACCTACGAACAAATACGAATCATGAGGGGCTGACGGTTGTCGGGACGTCTTATGGGACTGGCTGGGAGTTCAGCATAAGCGCAACAGACAGCGCTGAGTTTGACGCCGGCGACTGGTTCTTTTATGCAGAGGCATCAAAGGGTGACGAGAAATTTACGCTGGGGAATGGTCGTTTTGAGGTTTTAGCGAGCCTCGCTTATACGGGGCAGCCTGGCGCTTTTGATGGTCGCAGCGAAGCGGAGAAAGAATTAGACGAAGTCAAGGCCGCGTTACGTGCGATCAACAAAGACAAAGTCAAGTCATATAGCATCGCCGGCCGATCGTTTACCTACATTGATATACCTGAGTTGAGGGCTAGAGAAACTCAGTTAAAGGCTATTGTTGCGCGAGAGCGGAAGGCAACAATGATCGCTAATGGTTTGGGCGATCCTCATTCGCTCTATGTGAGGTTCTGAAATGGGAATTCGTTCTGCTTGGCGCGAGCTGTGGCGCAGTAATCCAGAGTCAATGCAGCGCTCACGCGCTCGCATGTTTGGCGGGGCTCAGGCGAGCCGATTGACTGCGGATTGGGTTACGTCTGTGACATCTGCAGATCAAGAGATCAAGGGAAGTTTGAAACGATTGCGGTCTAGATCTCGTCAGCTTGTTCGAGACAATGACTATGTAAAAGCTGCCGTTAGGGTTGTTCGTAATTCAGTTGTGGGGACTGGCGTCAGGCTTCAAGCGCAGGTGATGCGTCAGCGTGGCGGCAAGCTCGATACACGCATCAATGAGCAGATCGAAAAAGCGTGGTCGATGTGGGGCCGTAAGGACAGCTGCAACACAGCAGGCCAGCTTTGTTTTTCTGATATTGAGAAACTTGCTGTTTCGTCAATGTGCGAGAGCGGCGAAGTTTTCGTGCGGATGGTGCGGCAGAAGTTTGGCCGCAGCAAAGTGAACTTTGCGCTGGAGGTGCTGGAGGCTGATCAGCTCGATGAGGATTACAACAGCCCAGCTAGTACGCCGGGCAACGTTTGGAAGCTTGGGGTTGAACTCGACAAGTTTGGAAGGCCGCAGAACTACGCTTTTCTGAGCCGTCACCCTGGGGATACTGCATTCCCAACGCGTGAGCCAGGGAAGCGTCACATCATTGTTCCGGCAAAAGACGTAATTCATTTGTTTGACCGGACGTCGGCCCGTCCTGGCCAGACCCGTGGGGTGCCTTGGTTTGCATCTGCAATGCAAAGAATGCACCATTTAGATGGTTGGGAGCAGGCGAGTGTTGTGCGTGCTCGCGCAAGTTCTGCTCTGATGGGTTTCATTACATCACCGGAGGGTGAGCTTGATCCAGGGGGAGAGGTCTATGACGAACAGCGGGTGACAGGCTTTGAGCCTGGGCAATTCAAGTACCTGCAGCCAGGCGAGACGGTCACTATTCCTGACATGGATTCACCTACTGGCGAGTATGAGCCGTTCCTTAGGGCACAGCTCAGAGCACTCGGTGCGGGTGTCGGATGCTCCTACGAAGTTTTGTCGAACGATTATTCGCAATCAAATTATTCATCATCACGACTCGCTCTATTGCAGGACCGCGACAACTGGCGATCCATTCAGCAGATGATGAAAGATCAGTTCTATCAGCCAATCTTCGATGCTTGGCTGGAGATGGCAGTGCTTAGTGGCGCCTTAAATCTGCCTACTTATGAGACTGAGCCTGAGCGTTATGAAGCGGTGCGCTGGGTTTGCAGGGGTTACCACTACGTTGACCCGCAGAAAGAAATTGCTGCACAGAAGGCAGCGGTTCGCAGCGGATTCAAGACGCTTGCTGATTGCGTGGCTGAAAACGGCGGAGACTTTGATGAACTCTTGGTCGCCCGTCAGTCAGAGCTATCTAAGCTCGACGAGATGAACATCATCACGGACACTGACCCGTCTGCCGTAAATGGCAGTGGCGCTAGCCAGTACAAGCCAGTCAATACAATTGACGCGTTCGGTGACACGCCACCGCCTAGCGGCGAGGATGCAGAGAACGTCGGGGAAGAAGAACTTGGCAACTATTAACGGCATAGAGATCGACCTCAGCCCGACAGCAGGGATGAAGGAAGAGGCTCAGCGTTATCGCGATTGGAAAGCTGATGGCGAGGCGGGTGGCACTGAAGTTGCTGCACGCAGAGCCACGCAGATTTTGAGTGGCAGCGAGCTGTCTGCCGACACGGTGATCACCATGGCTGCGTGGTTCGCTAGACATGCCATAGACAAACAAGGCGAAGGTTTTTCTCCTGGAGAGGATGGCTACCCGTCTAATGGGCGTGTGGCGTGGGCTGCGTGGGGTGGGGACCCTGGTCAGGTGTGGTCAACTAACAAGGCGGATAGAATTAAAGAAATTCGTGACCGTGCAATGTCTGAAGAACTAGAGGTCAGGGCTGAGCCTGGTGAATTATCAACGGGCGACTTTGTGCGGTGGAATAGCTCAGGCGGCACAGCGCAGGGCCGAATCGATCGCATTGAACGCGATGGAACAATCAATGTACCTGATTCTGACTTTACTGTGACTGGTGACGAGGAAAACCCTGCAGCTCTAATCACTGTTTATCGAGAGACTGATGAAGGCAATGAAGCGACTGATGTGCAGGTTGGTCATCGTTTTTCAGCTCTGACCAAAATTGCTGCGTTGCGTTCCGCTCCCACTCTGTACAAGCGGGCTGGTGAAACCAAGTTTGAGGAGCAAGAGGATCGAGTCGTCGAATTCAGCTTTAGCTCGGAGTATCCCGTTGAACGTGCGTTCGGCGTCGAGATTCTTAGCCATGAGGAGGGGGCGGCTGACCTTGCACGTTTGAACGATGGCGCCCCGCTGCTGTTCAACCACGATATGGATCGACCGATCGGGGTGGTTGAGCGTGCCTACCTAGACAAGGACAAAAAGAAGGCTTATAGCCGTGTCCGGTTTAGCCGAAACTCTTTTGCGCAAGAAATTCTTACAGATGTGAAAGATGGAGTCATGAGAAATATTTCTGTTGGATATCGGATTAAAGAGATGGAAGAGCGCAATAGCGAATTTGTAGCGACTAATTGGGAGCCGTATGAGATTTCAGTGGTGAGCGTGCCGGCAGACCCGAAGATTGGTGTTGGTAGATCGTTGATCTCGGACCCTACAATGCAAAAAGAAGAAGCCACTACGGCNGATTCTGCGGCTCGCGTCGCACCACAAAGTTCACCCGAATCAGAGATTCAAATGTCCACTGCACCCGACATCAATGTGGTGCGCGATGAAGCTTCTAAAAAGGCAGCTTCTGCAGAGCGCAACCGCATCCGCAACATCCAAGAGTTGTGTGGTAAGCACGAAATGCGTGACTTGGCTGAGCAGCTGATCGACAACGGCGCATCTCTCGACGTGGCCCGTGAGGCTGTGCTTGAGAAGATCGGCGCTAAACCCGTTGAGACTGTCGCTCCTGTTGACCTTGGTCAGCAGACCCAGGAGCGTTACCAGCTGATGGACGGCGTCCGCGCCCTAATTACTGGCGATTGGTCTTCCCACGGTGCTGGCCTTGTCCGTGAATTGAGCCAGGAAGTTGCACGTACCTCTGGCCTTAGCGCCACTGGTGAGCGTTCTTTCTTTGTTCCGTTCTCTGCCCTGAGCCAACGCGCAACCTACGTCACCTCTGGTGCAACGACTGGCGGCAACTTGGTTGCTACCGATCTGCTAGCTGATGACTTCATCGAGGCCCTGCGGAACTCTTCCCCTGTAGTGGGCCTCGGCGTTCGCACCCTGACCGGTCTGGTCGGTGATGTTGCTATTCCTCGTCGCTCGGGTGTCGCCAGCGTCTATTACCTGGCGAACGAGACCACCGCTATCACCCAGGGTGAGAGCACCTTCGATCAGGTGACGATGTCACCGAAGAACCTGGCAGCACTGTCTAAGTACAGCCGCCAGACTCTCCTTCAGGCCACCCCCGGCATCGAAGAGCTTGTGCGTCGTGACCTGACCGATGGCATCAACGCAGCTGTTGATTCCGCAGTGCTGAACGGCTCCGGTTCTTCTGGCCAGCCAACTGGAATCCGAAACACAAGCGGCATTGGCTCCGTGGCCATGGGCACTAACGGCGGTGCAATCACGATGGAGAAAATCGTTGACCTGGAAACCGAAGTCCTGCAAGACAACGCAGGGGGCCCGAACATGGCTTACATCACTAATGCCAAGGTGATGGGTGGCCTGAAGAAACTCCGCGCTGGTGGTTCCTCTGCCACTGACGGTGCTTTCCTCTACAACACCGATCTGCAGGCTGTTGGTCGTGGCCCTACGCCTCTGACCTTGAACGGCTACCCGATCGCCGTCACTAACGCTGTGCCTTCCACCCTTGATAAGGGCTCTAGCACTGGTGTTTGCTCAGCTCTGGTTGCTGGTGACTTCAGCCAGGCAATGCTGGGCTTTTACGGCAATGGCCTTGAGATCACCGTAGGCACTGACTCCGATGATTTCAGCAAGGCTCTGACCTCGGTTCGCGGCATCATCACCTTCGATGTTGCAGTCCGCCAGGCTTCTGCCTTTGCTTCTATCGAAGACATCACCACCGCTTGATAACGGGGAGGGGCCGGCAACGGCCCCTTTTTTCTTATGAAAATCACTTGCACCAGAAATGTCATGGCTAGCGGCCAAGCCCTTGAGGCTGGTCAGTCTTATGACGTGTCTGAAGCCGATGCCGCTCTGCTGATTCGTATGGGAAAAGCAGTTGAGGGCGCTGCCTCGTCTAAACCTAAGGCCAAGTCAAAACGCAGTAGCAAAGCAAAAGACGATGGCGCTTGCAGACTTCCTGAGTGATGATTTAGCAGTTGCGCTAGGCGATCCGTTCGCCGTTTCTGCAACGGCAGGGGCGACAACTGCCAACGTCCTGCTGGACATGCCCGGGGAGGTCCTAGCCGGTGGCATGGTCTTGAGTACCGACTACACCATCACGGCCAAAAAAACAGACTTCGGAACGCTTGTCAGTGGTGACGCTATCACTGTTGATTCAGTCGCCTACACAGTGCGAGAGAACCGGCCGATAGGTGACGGGTTATTAGTTGAAATCTCACTGCAGAAAACATGACGACAAAGCGCGAGTCGATTCTGGCTGATATTGCTTTAAGCCTTGCTGGCACGGTGCAAGTCGGCACGCGTATTTATCGAAGCCGCGTGGTTCCTTTGAGTCGCGGCGAGTCGCCGGCAATTGTGATCGAGCCGACAGGTGACACCCCTGAATTTAGTCTGCGACTTGACCGCCTCGATTGGAGCCTTGGCGTTCGCGTTTCAATCATTGTTCGGTCTGCTGTGCCTGATCAAGCTGCTGATCCAATCGTCGAAGACGTTCACAGCAAAATGATGAACGATCTGACAGCGGGAGGATATGCGATTGATATAGAGCCAGGCCCTGTAAGTTTTGAGCAGATTGACGCAGATCAACCGGCTGGTGTGATCGGTATGAATTTTGTGGTGAAGTACCGCAGCCTTGTGACTGATCTCAGCGCCGGATGACCTTGCTAAGATCGACTTAGCAAATATGCAAGCGGATCATGCCTCTGCTGTCTAGGAAGAAGCTCCTGATGGCGGAGCTCGAGACCACCTACGGAACAGACCCAACCCCAACAGCTTCTGCGAATGCTATTGAGGTTCGTAATATTGAGATCACGCCTCTGGAGGTGGAGACTGTAAGCCGTGAACTTGTGCGTCCTTTTCTAGGGCAAGCGGATCAGTTGCTGGCTAATGAAAAGGTTTTAATCAACTGTGAGGTTGAGTTTGTAGGGTCTGGAGCTGCAGGGACTGCACCCGCTTATGGGCCTCTGCTGCAAGCTTGCCGCTGTACTGAAACAATTGTTTCTTCTACAAGCGCAACCTATGCGCCGAACAGTGACGCGACGCCGAAGTCTGTCACCATCTACTTCAACGTTGACGGCGTACAGCACAAAGCCACAGGTTGTCGCGGCACTTTTACGTTGAATTGCGAGGTTGGCCAGATCCCGTTTATTTCCTTCGAGATGACGGGGATCTATGTAGCGCCGTCTGATGTGGCACTTGCTACGCCGACCTATGCCAACCAAGCTGATCCACTCGTTTTTAAGAACGGCAACACGTCAAGCTTTCAAGTCTTTAGTTACAACGCTGCACTGCAATCGCTGAACTTTGAGCTTGCTAATGAGGTGATTTATCGTGAATTGGTTGGCGGAACAAAAAGCGTCGACTTGATTGATCGCGCTCCCTCTGGCGAATGCGTGATTGAGGCCCCAACAATTGCTCAAAAGGATTTCTTCACTGCAGCGCGGAATTCTTCGACGGGGAACTTGACTTTTCAGCATGGCACTGCCGCTGGAAATATTGTTACCTTCTCTGCAAACCAGATTGATTTGAGTGGGCCTACCTACTCAGACCAAGATGGAATTCAGATGTTAAATTTGGGATACATTGCCACGCCATCTTCGGCAGGTAATGATGACTTTAGCTTGGTGTACACCTGATGGCACTTGTCCTTAAGGACTCGGATTCTTACAGCTGGCCCATTGTTTACCGGCAACCTGTTTCAGGTGGTCGGCGGGAAAAGCAAGAGTTTGAGGCAGAATTCAAGCGTCTGCCTCAATCTCGAATTACTGAAATTCAGGAGTTAGTGCAGCAACGCATTGACGGCGAAGAGGTCGACATCTCAGATGTGAGCATTGCTGACGAAATCTTGGTCGGGTGGGATGGCATTGTCGATGGCGAAGGGGAGCCTTTGCCGTTCACGCGTCGCACTAAGGAACAGTTGCTGGAGCTGCCAATGATGGCGGGTTCTTTAATTGAGGCTTATTTCAACTCGCTAGTGGAGGAGAAGCGGGGAAACTGATTGGCGCCGCCAAGCATTGGGCTGGCGGCGTAGAAATCGATGAAACAGAGGCCGACGCAAAGTTTTACGGGATCGAGCTACCTGAGCGTTCACGATCGAATGACTTCGAGGTAATCCCTGCGGCTTGGCCAGCTGTTGCCATTTTCATGCGTGTGCAAACGCAGTGGCGCGTAAGTTCTGGCGCGATTATTGGCTTGGATTACAACGCAGTGCGCTGGATGTTTGAGCTGTATGGCGTTATGGAGCCGCGCAAGCTGCTGGATGATTTGCAGATCATTGAGGCTACAGTGGTTGAAACTCTGAATCAGCGCGAGAAGTAGCCATGGCGCTTGATATGACCACGGCCCTGACGATCAAGGCAAATGTGGTCGGTCAGAGTCAGATCAGCGGCCTTGAAAGAGGGCTTGGCAGGGTTACAGGTCAAACGAACAAAGCCACAACGGCTATGGGTCGTCTGCGTGGTGCCGCTAGTGGCGCCTTGGGCGCGATGCGCAGTTTCCTGCCTGTTCTTGGTGTTGCTGGCGTAGCCGCGTTCGCTAAGAGCAATCTTGACGCAGCTGATTCAATGTCGAAGCTGTCTCAGAGAACTGGCATTGCCGCGCCGACTCTGGACAAATTCAGGAAGGTCGCAGAGCTGAGCGATACAAGCATTCAAAGCCTGGAGCGTGCTTTCCCGGCCCTAACAAGAAACATGGATCTGGCGGCACAAACAGGCAAAGGTCCAGCATTTGAAGCTTTCCAGCGTCTTGGAGTATCTGTTACTGACGCTAGTGGAAATCTGCGCGCTGCTGATGCCGTAATGCTGGATATTGCAGATCGGTTCAATGGCATGGCAGATGGGGCTGAGAAGTCAGCGCTCGCCTCTCAAGTTTTTGGCACTCGTATCGGTTCCGAGCTGATTCCGTTGCTAAATAGCGGTGGCGATGCTGTGCGTGATATGGGCACGGCGTTAACTCAAGATTTTGCCGATAAAGCGGCAGCGTTTAATGATCGTTTGGAAAATATGCAGGAGAAATTCGGAGATCTTGCGCTGCGTTTGACTGAGGCGGTACTACCGGCTTTGAAATCTTTGGTAGAAATTGCAGAAGTCGCATTAACTTTGTTTTCTGCATTGCCTGGTCCGCTTCAATCCATTGTTGCGGCAGTGGCTGCATTAGGCGCGGCCATGCTGGTTTTAAGCCCAGTCATTCCGTTGGTTACTGCAGGATTTAGTGCGCTTGCAGCGTTAAAGATTGGAGCAACCATTGCAGGGTTTGCGCCGGTAATTTTGAGCGTTGGCAGTGCCTTGAGTGGATTGATTCCGATTCTTGCCAGTGTTTTCACTGGCCCAGTGGGATGGGCTGCGTTGCTTGTCGCGGGCGGCGTTGCGTTGTTCAAGTTCAGAGATCAGATCGGTGAGTTTCTGAACAATATTGTCCAGCCGTTTCAAGCAGCATTTGATGCTATTGCGGAAACAGTGAAGGCGCCTTTTGAGTCAATAGCAAACTTTATTAAGGGGATTATCAACAACGTTCTAGGGTTTGTTGGCAATGCAATTAATTCTGTTATCAATCGGATAAATAGTCTTGTTTCCGGTGTAAACCGTGGCCTAAGCGCGGTGGGTTTGCCAAATATCCCAACCATTCCAAATGTAGAGATTCCGCAGTTTGCTAAGGGCGGCATGGTCAATGGCGCTCAACTGGCAGTTGTCGGCGAAGCTGGGCCTGAGTACATCGTACCAGCGGGCAAGGCACAAGGATTTGCAAAAAATATTCTTGCTGGGATGCGTGGCCCCGGCGCAATTCCTGCTTATGCAGAAGGAGGTTATGTAGGCCCTGTAAACATCACAACCGGGCCGGTGATGCAGCAGGGTGGGACGAACTATGTGACAATGGCTCAGTTTGAAGCTGGCATTCGAGATGTTGCCGCCGCCGTGACGCGCAATAGTCGCAGCTTTGGCGCACGTCGCTTCTCTGGGATTAGCTGATGAGTGGGATTAGAGCACAGTCGCAGTTTCTGCGCATTTACACCTCAGGAGGTTCTGATCATCATTTGTGGCAAAATTTCTATGTCAATGAGTCAGTGACAGTTTCGTCAAAATCTTATCGCTATTTCCCGTTTACGTGGGCAGGTGTTGCTGAGAGCTCGGCCATCGGGGAGCAGACGGCTTCACTAACCCTGCCTGCCACCTCTTTAGCGATTGCAGCATTCGAAATTGGGTTTAGTTCTAAGCAGTTGTGCGAGCTTCAGACGTTTGAATTCGATGGACGTCTTGGGGTGAATACGCCTCAGTCTGGCCAGACTCTCATTGGTAGTTTTTTGGGTTATGTCTTGCGGATGAGCGCGACATTTACGGAGTTGTCGGTTGAGCTTGGCTCTACGATTGCACCAGTTGGCGCTCAGATTCCAAGCCGCACCGCATCCAATCGACTTGTAGGAGTTCCTATTCAGCCATGAGCATTCGCGTTACCGACCCGCTGTTTTTATTGTCGGCACAGACCGGCATGAGTGTTTCGGAATTGCAAGCGAAAGCGGCGGTCGGAAATCCTAATGTCGAGAAGCCTCAGGAGGCATTAAAGACCGGCGAACCAATCCCAATCGTTTTTTGTCGTCGAACAACTGCAAATAAAGGCGGAGTTCTAGTTCAGCCCAAAATGACGGAGGGCAGTTTTTCAAATCCTATTGTTGAGCAGGTTTTTAGCGCTGACGGTGGCAGCACTACGATTGTTGCGGCTCGACAACTGATGAGGATCAAATATCGTCTTGTGCTTGGTCAGGGGAGTATGGATCAGTTGCAGATTAGAGATTGTTTTTATGGCAATTCACGCCGAGGAACATGGAATCAGAAATACAACGACAGTGCTGGTAACTGGAACCCTGGCAACACGATCGACGAACACATAGATCAAGTTATTGAAAAGCAGCCTGCGGGTTATTACGACTCAAGCTTTCAAGCAACTATGAGCACGGGCGACATTGTTAGGGCTGGCAGTTTTGTTTACTACAAAAGAACAGATGGGGTTTTGCAGATCCTTGACTATGCCGAAAATTCTTTCCCTGCATTTTGCGGGACTGGCGGCACGTACGACGACCTAACAACCTTGAGTTTTGAGATTGAACTTCAGGACAACAAGACTGTCAACATCGACAAGACGGTCAGCGTTTTTGTTAGAAATGGCCTACAAGTAACAAGGCTGTTAGATAGCGTTACCGGCGCTTCTGACAACTATGTTGACCTTGCCAAGTATTTATTCACGGCCAACAATCGGCTCGCTGACGATCTAATCGATAGCACTGCCTTAACTGTCGCTGCAAATTTTGTCAATGCAAACAGTTTCTTCTTCAATGGACAACTAAGCAAAAGCCAGAACCTGCTCGATTGGTTGCAGCAGACATCGGTCAATTTTTTGCTAAGGCTAAGTAATTCAGGTGGAAAGTTTGGACTGTTACCTCGCTTGCCTTACAACACGGATTACACGATTAAGACAACGCAGGTCATTCCAGAATTTACGTTTACAGAAGAGCATGTTGTTTCTGGGGGCTTTGAGCTTGAGTACATCAGCCTCGAGGACAGGGAGCCAGTTTGCTTTGTTGTTCAGTGGCGTCAGCAGCCTGAGGCTGATTTTGGCTTAGTCCGTACCGTGCAGGTTCGGTATCAAGGCGAAGCTACGTCTGGGCCGTTTATAGACATTGATATGAGCGACTATTGCACAAGTGAAGACCACGCGGTGAAGGCCGGCGTTTACCGCTTGGCTCAACGCAAATTCATTACACATCACCTTCGGCTCACTGTGCGGGAGTACAGCTATAACAGCACGCTTGTAATTGGTGATCTTGTTCGAGTGCGCTTAAGGCGTGAGACAAGCGAGGGTGACGTTGAGTTTCACGATAAGGTTTATGAAATCAACAGAATCGACAAGACTTTCACCAGCACGATCGCTTATGACTTGACGCATTTCCCATTGGATGCTCAGGGGCGCAGTATTGTTGCGCGTGCTGTAGATGCGGCTGCTGGGGCTGGAAATATTATCAATGTTGGCCGAAGCACGTTCGATGGCGATGAGAACAGTTCTACAGATACGAATTCAATCGGTACTTTGTCTGGTGGTGGCGGGACTGTTCCACCTGAAGCTGATACAGAATACGAGGTGCCGACGCCTGCCGATGTTGACACTCCCTACCCGGCAGGTCCTATCAGTCCAGCAGACCCTCTCGACGAATCGCTTGATACGCCTGGGTCGCTTGCTTTTGATGGCACTGGGTCTCAGCCAATTGTTGGAGACAACGCAACAGTTGCTCAAGGCGATGTATCGTGCGCCGATGGTCGCGTGTGCTTCTATCGCGTAAGCAAAACTACTGGCGCAAGAACGTTAAAGGGATGCGTGAACAGACCTGTCTCAGGTCCATACACCATGAGTATTACAACTAACGACATTGATCATTTTGTTATCGCTAAAGCGCAATGCAAAGATCCATCAACTCCCAGTGGTTATGCCCCAGAGGTTGATTTGGGCCAGATAGGGCCTGTTGAGCCAGACGTCTCTCAATATACATTTGTTCGCTGGACAGGCACTAAAACAAAGACAACTGAGTCACACCCTGAAGAAAATTTCTCGATTGAGGAAACAACACCCTTTAGAGTAGTAAGCACTAGCGTCGGATTGAGAGGTCTTTATGGTTGCGCCGGGCCATTGGGGCCTCAGCCGATTGAAGGCATGAGCGGGTTTACGGCCATCGGTCCGTGTGATGCGTTTAGATCATGGCGCTCAGCGGTTTGGAGCGTTCAAGGCGTTGCAGGAGGCGGCAGTCTTGCTTTAGGCGGAATTAGCAATAACAGTTGTGGCGGAAGTAGCGGCGGGGCTGGCCTTACTTATGCCGCTCAATCAACATCAACTGCTACTTATAGAATTATAGGGAGATGGGAATTTTCCAACGATGGGAATACAGTTGAAGTTTCGTGGGACGGGGATAGGGCTGATGAAGAGGTCCCTTCTGATGCTGTTCCTTACGGTTCATACAGTTGCCCCTAATGGCTGACTTCCCTTCGCTAATTCCGCAGACAAGGGCGTACACGCCAGGGTCATTTGCGGTTCATCGCATTAGCACCTTGTCAGGAGACGAAGTCGCCGTTAGAAGAAACAACGGGGCCACAAACTACTCGTTGTCTTTAACGTTTTCAAGCGGTACGGTGGCGGATCAAAATGCAATTTTTGATCACTACGCCGTACAAAACAGGTTTCAGCCTTTTGATTTGCCATCCGCAATAACAGACGGCGGCGGCTTCAGTTTTCCTTCGGGTTATAAGTGGATTTACGCAGGACCTCCTGAGGTCGCATTTTCTGCAGGCAACGTTGAGGTTTCAGTGCAACTTGAACTTGTGGCTCCTTACAACATCTAGCCATGACAGCATTCCCAACTCTTCACCCGAGCTCAATCTCATTCAATCATGGCCAGCCGCAGGTCAGTGAATTTAGGGCTTTCGGAATTGGTCCTATTTCGTTTAGAAACACTAATTATGTCAGCGGCCAAGTGTTTACCCTAGAGTATCAGAACATACAGCAATCGTCTGTTGATTTAATTCGGAATCACTACGTACAGAACCAAGGCACTGCTGGAGAATTTACAGTTCCTGTTGCAATATTTGGAGGAGTATCTATTGCAGATTCATCTAGCAGCTTTCGCTACGTTGAAACTCCTTCAGAAGAGCATTTTGGGGTTTACTTCAATGTAACGGTGACATTGCAGGCATTGCGTGGGGTGGAGTTGCAATTCACCCTTGACGGTGGTTCTGCCGCATTGCCTGCAGAGACAGCGTTTAGTAAGTTTGTGTTTGATGGGACGTCGCCGTTTATCCTAAATGGGTCTACAAGTTCACTGGCTACACTAATTCTCAACGCAAACTGATCAATGGCTGCCACTGAGGTTAAAGTCCAGATGCAGCAGCGGCGTGATACTGCTGCTGGTTGGACTTCTGCAGACCCAACGCTTTTGGCTGGCGAGCTGGGGTTTGAGACAGACACTCTCAAGGGCAAGCTAGGGGATGGGTCAACCGCTTGGAGTTCCTTAGGCTATGTTCACGGGTTAGCAATAACAGCATATCCGCTTAGTACGACTGATATAGGTAATGATCAAGTAACAGCCGATAAATTAGCTGATACTGCTGTGACAGCTGGCAGCTATACCATGGCGAACATTACGGTTGACGCTCAAGGCCGGATTACATCAGCGGCCAATGGCAATGGGCTGCTAGATGACGGTTCTTACTAAATTTCGTAGAGTGGCTAGGTAATTTCCGGCCTCTTTAGAGGTGTTAAGGATGACAATTCAGCATTTGCGCTCAAGCACTGCTAACAAGCGCCCGACTGCCGGTGCGATGTCTGATGGCCAGTTGGCTGTCAACACTAACGCAACAAATCCTGGCCTGTTTTTCAAGGATGCTAACGGCGATATCCGCAAGGTTGGCCCCGTATTTGTTGGCACTAGCGCGCCGAATAGCAGCCCAGCAACTGGGGGCTCTACAGGCCACGGAATAGGTGAACAGTGGCTAGACAGCTCTGGCGGCGTGTATCAGTTGAAGATATGGGACGGGACGGCATGGCGAAATGAGTCGGTGCTGATCGGAACAAGCCGAATCAGCGACGACGCCGTGACGGCTGACAAGCTTGCAGACACAGCGGTGACAGCTGGAACCTATACAGCTGCTGACATCACTGTTGATGCTCAAGGGCGAATTACAGCAGCGGCATCAGGGACGATTGGCACAGCCGAAATCGCTGATGATGCTGTGACTGGCGCCAAACTGGCTAATGACATTACAATCGCCAATGATCTTACGGTTAGCAATAATTTAATTGTCAACGGCACGACAACTACAATTAACAGCACAACGCTAACAGTTGACGACAAGAATATAGAGCTGGGCAGTGTTAGCACTCCAAGCGATACGACGGCTGACGGCGGCGGGATAACGCTAAAAGGGGCGACTGATAAAACTTTGACATGGGTCAATAGCACTGGGTGCTGGACCTTTAATCAACCGATGGACTTCAATGCTCATGTAAGAATTGATAGCTCTGGTCGACTAGGTGTAAACACTTCTAGCCCTAGCAGTTATTACGCAAATAAAGTTGTTATTGATATTGGGTCTAGCGCTCAGGACGGGCTAACCATCGCGTCCGGGACATCGGCTCAAGCAATGATTGCTTTTGCAGATGGCACAGGCGGATCCGCCAGATATTCCGGTTATATTGATTACAACCACAGCAGCAACGCGCTCAGCTTTGGTACTAACGGGGGTGTAGAGCATTTTAGAATCGCAAGTAATGGCGATCTGACAGCAACAGACACGACTATCGGGTCAAATTCTGATAGTCGCCTCAAAACAAATATTGCTAATTTCACCTACAGCCTCGAGACTTTTAAGCAATATCAGGCCAAGACTTTTGATTGGAAAAATCCTCAGTTACATGGCGACAGGCCAGGCCAGCGCGGGTTTATTGCTCAAGACGTAGAGGTGATTGATAGTTATTGGGTCAGCGAACAGGCCATTACAGAAGACAGCGCAGATACTGCATTTCTTGACGAGGATCGAATGGTTAAGACTTTGAAGCTTGGAAAGAAGGATGCAATGTATATCTCGGTGATTCAACAGTTAGTTGGNAAGGTTGAAACCCTAGAAGCAAAGGTAGCCGCATTAGAGGCCGCATAGTTTCGTAAACCGATCTCAAGTTCTTACATTTCAGCCCCGTGCTATCTCGGGGCTTTTCCTTTAGGATTACTCTTGTAATTACTTTCACCATGGTCACTATTTGCGCTTTTGCATCTAAGGAGCAGCTAACTGAACAGCGCACTCCTGCCAAAGGTTTTGACACTCCCTGGAGCGCCTGATGCAGCGTCCTGATCCAATGATTACGTCTAAGCCTGGTGCAGAGGATCTGCCTGCAATGAGGTCTCGTGCGCTATGGCTTGAAGAGTTATATTTCCTCGATGGCCGCGATTTAGCGTCACATCCGATGAAGGGCACATTCACTGGCTTGGCAAACAAGTACGCCTTGCTCGAATCAACTGACGGTTACTGATGGCTAAGTCGTTAAACGGCAACGTCTTTGTTGTTGGCAAGCCAAAAAAGTCTGCTCAGGGTGCTGGGAAGCATTCAAAGGCTTCCCATGGCCGCAAAAAGTACAGAGGACAGGGGAAGAGATAGCCGATACGCTGGAGTCGTTATAGTGGTCTGGGAGGGGCATCCATGGCTGTAAACCCAGGCACTTACAACTTCGTTTTGCAGCGTGGCGCTGACTGGAGCGTTCTGCTGCAGTTTAAGGACAGCGACGATTCGCCGATAAATTTGACAGGTGCCACGGTTGCGGCTCAGGCATGGAACCAGCCAGGGACAAAAAAATACGCTGATTTTGGGGTGGCCTATACAAGCCGGGCTAACGGTCAGACAACCATTAGCTTGACCAGCTCACAAACAGCAGGCTTTCCAGACAAGGCTTATTACGACGTGCTCGTAACCANCTCGGGAGGATCAAAAGAATATTACTTAGAGGGTGTTATCACCGTTGACCAGTCCTACACGACATGACATCCGTCAACGTAACGACGCAGAAGAACACGGTTTCAGTCAGCACTAGCGGGCAGCTAACAACCGTCACTGCCACAACTGCTGGGCCACAAGGCCCGCCTGGTGATTTTGAGCTAAATCAATCAGGGAAGGTCAATGGCAGTCTTGTCTATTACGATGCAACTGCAGCTACTTTCAAAGCTGACGCCGTCAACACGACATCAACTCTGACTGACGGGGGAAATTTTTAACCCCGCAAACATCACCCCCGCTTTTTGAGCCATGACTATTCGCATCCGTCGCAGAAGCTCTGGGAGTAGCGCAGGCGCTCCTTCTACTCTCGAACAGGCTGAATTAGCCTATAACGAAAGTGATGCTGGCAACGGCATACTTTATATCGGCATTGGTACTGGTGGATCTGGCGGTTCTGCTAGTTCAATTGTTGCTATTGGCGGTGACGGAGCGTATTGCACGCTGAGCGGCACTCAGACCATTTCGGGTGCGAAGACTTTTAGCGGCACTGTTGCTCTTGGCGGTTCTGCTACTGCAACGACCCCTAGCAGTGGTGATGACAGCACCAGCGTTGCAACTACCAGTTACGTCCAAGGGGAAGGTTTCTTAACAGCCAACCAAAGCATCACGATCTCTGGAGACATTAGTGGCTCTGGAACGACGTCGATTACTGGAACGCTTGCCACCGTCAACAGTTCCCCTGGTACGACCTCTGGCGTAACAGTTAACGGCAAAGGTCTTGTCACTGCGATTGCAGCACTGCAGGCATCGGATATTCCGTCTCTTGCCCACACCAAGATTAGTGACTTCGATACCGGGGTTCAGGCTAATCGTATTGATCAGCTGGCTAACCCGACTGGTGCGCTTGATCTTAATAGCCAAAAGATCAGCAACGTTAGCGACCCGACTAGCGCACAAGATGCAGCGACAAAAGCCTACGTTGACGCAGTAAAGACTGGGCTCGATGTTAAGGATTCAGTCTTAGTTGCTACAACAGCGAATATTACTCTGTCGGGCACTCAAACTATCGACGGCGTTTCGGTTTCCGCCGATGATCGAGTTTTAGTTAAGGATCAAAGTGATGCCTCAGAAAATGGTATTTATGACTGCAAGTCTGGCAGCTGGGCAAGATCTAGCGACTTTGATTCTAATACTGAGGTAACATCGGGGGCCTTCACGTTTGTCGAGCAAGGCAGTGTCAATGCTGACGCTGGCTTTGTACTGACAACTGACGGTTCGATTACTGTCGGCACAACGGATCTGGCCTTTACTCAGTTTTCTGGTGCTGGCGCAATCACTGCTGGTGATGGTCTCTCTAAGAGTGGAGCCACTATTTCTGCCGACCTCAAAGCTAACGGTGGTCTAGTTATCGAGAGCAGTGAGATCGCTGTTGATCTGGCTGCTTCCAGCATCACTGGCACACTGGCTATCAGCAATGGTGGAACGGGCGGAACATCTGCTTCTGCAGCACGTACCAATCTCGGAGTTGCTATCGGATCTGACGTTCAGGCATACGATGCAGATCTGGCAGCTATTGCTGGTCTGACATCTGCCGCCGACAAGATCCCATATTTCACGGGCTCTGGAACGGCAGCTGTTGCGGACTTCACCAGCTTTGGTCGCAGTCTGGTTGATGACGGCAACGCTACTGCTGCTCGCAATACTCTCGGGGTTGCAATCGGCAGTGATGTCCAGGCCTATGACGCTGGTTTGGCCAGCATTGCAGGTCTGACAACTGCAGCTAACAAGCTGATCTATACGACAGGTAGCGACAATTATGCCGTTGCTGACCTGACTGCATTTGGTCGTTCCATTCTGGATGACGCTGATGCAGCCACTGTGCGTGCAACGCTTGGCCTTGTCATTGACACCAACGTTCAAAGCTACAACGCGCAAACCGCCACTTTGGCAGGATTGTCTAACTCTGATGGCAACTTCATTGTTGGCAATGGCAGTGCCTTCACTGTTGAGTCTGGAGCGACTGCACGCACAAGCCTTGGTTTGGGTTCGATTGCTACTCAAGCGTCTGACAGTGTGTCCTTAACTGGTGGCTCCATTTCTTCCGGTGTCACTATTGATGGCGGCACGTTCTGATCAGACCGTTACCGTACCGGTGGAAAACGCTTCTTACTCTTCCAATGATCAAGCGTGTTTTTGGTGTCATCGGTACGGCAGTTGTGCTGGGCTCTCCTGTGTACGCAGGCAGTCTTTATGTGAACCCGGAATTCAACACTGGAATCGGGACTGACTCTGGTGTTGGTGGCGCGATCCTTGAAGGTCACGTCGGTTTCGAGTTTGACAACGGTGCTTACGTACAAGTGGGTCCAGCAGCTCTGTTCCCAGATGATGGCGAAATGGAAGACATTGAGATCAGCGGCAAGGCTGGTATTGGTAGCGGTCCTCTCTACGGAGAAGTCAGTTTCATTACTGGCGACGAAACCACTGTTGGCGTAAAGGTTGGCAGCAAGTTCAAGTTCTGAGCTAGTCTGAAAACACAGAGCTGACCCCCTGTTCCTCACACCAGGGGGTTTTTATTATGCAAAAGTTTTTCAACGTGCTGTCTGTCGCATCATTCCTGATGTCGTCAGTGATGTTCGGCGGGACTTTGCTGCTGTATTCTCGTGTCCCTGGAATGATTACTAGATACGTTAAAGGCATAACCGATGATCTGACTGACACAGTCACAGAGATTGTGCCTGGCAAGATTGAGGAGATGATGCCAGAGTTGCCAAAGAAAACAGGGCTCCCAATCCCTTTCAATGAGTGATTTTGTCAACTCACCTCAGCATTACAAAAGGCACCGCTGGGAGGCGATTCAAATAATTGAGGATGTAGTCAAAGACTCCCCGGATCCTGTCACAGGTCATTTAGTCGGCACAGCTCTTAAGTACCTGTTGAGATGTTGGTACAAAAGCGACCCAAAAATGGATTTAGCCAAGGCGGTTTGGTATCTAAACCGCGCAATCAAAAGGTTGTCAGACGCCGACTAGGTCACCATTTTAGTATTAGCAGTTGGGTCTTCATCGTCATGGGCTTCCGGTCCGAAACCTTCAGCTTTCATCCTCACTACATCAAGTTCTGGGTTGGTGGTGGGCTTTTCCTTCTTAAACGCCGCAAGCCATTCGCGTAACGCATCGCCAGTCGGTGTGCCTTTAGGCCATCTAACGTGTCGCAAGATCATCTTGTGATCTGTAAACAGCCGAGACGAGTTGCCACTTAGTACGTTGTAGATAATCTCAGGACCTTCACGTCTACGGCACCTCTCGATCCACAGTTGACCCACAACGAAGCGCTCACTCTTCATGCCAGAAATCCCAGAGATTGGCGTTCGTTCTGTAAGTGTGCCAGATATACCCAGTTGGAGGAGCTTGCCACCACAAAGCCTTCCGACTGAACCACCTGTCACATTGCTGCCAGGCTTTGGATTTCCAGTTGTTCAGCTGCCTGGGTGCATTGAAACTCGAAACACACAGCCAGGGAACAAAGCTGCTTATGACACTGACAAACGCGGTAATTTCACTGTTTGCACTGCAGAGATGCCGTCATATCGGCCTCTGGATTTCACGCCTGGGACACTGACTTACTCGTCGGCAAAGCCACCGTTACCAAAAACACAACCTGACACTGAAGAAGACGAAAAAAAGTCGGCTGGTGACTCAAACCAACCGACAGCCCCTCTTCCGTCAGGCAGCAGCATCCCTGACATCCCACTAAATAGCCAAGAACTGCCATGTCCACCACCAGATGGATTACCTATTGGCGCAAGAGGAAAGCAAGGCACCGCCATCGTTGTCGGCTACAAACGCGTTGACGGCGAGTGCATCACCATGTACGAAAAACTGCCTGTTACAAAAATTATCGACAATTACTTGCCCCCTGCTCCTGTTGCTTTAAGCACTGCTGCCATAGCCGCAACTGCAGCGACTTCAGCCATCGTTGCTAAACCGCTAGGCGACTACGTGCTCAAGCTTGTCAAGCCTACGGTCAAGAAAGTGGTCAAAAAGCTTAAGGCGATTCTGGGGAAGAAGATTGCTCCTGAGTCTGTTGCTGAGCGTCGGAAGTTTCAGAAGACTTTGCGGAAGTAGGTATTAAATGTGTGTGTGGCGGCAAGACGCCTGGTGGATTCTCCAGGATCACGTCTGCGCATATCGTCCGATATGGCGAGTCAGGATGAAAGCGTACGCCGTCTTTCATTACAGACGCACACGTCTTAAGTCGCGTCAATTCGTAATTAAGCCTGCGGTCTGCAATTGCAGCATCTAAGAGCGCCACTTGTTTCTCTGCAGCAGCATGACAAGTCCGTACTGCCTTGCGATCTAGCGGGATGGTGATTTGCGCTGTGATGCCTGAGTTGAGCGAATAATTATATTTTTGACCCGTTCTAACTGGGCGATAACTGATGACTCTATTCGGATGATCGGGCTCTCCATCGCCGATGGCATTGCCTTCCGGATCTGTCGCACCAGTAAGGTCGACAGTGGAGTAGATCCTTTCGTCATAGTAAGGCTCCCAAGGATGTGCCCAACCAATCGTTGAACTCAAGAATGGACTAATGACAAGAGTCGTTGATTGGCATGTATAGCCGTTATACCTGTTTTCAAATTTATTGCTAGGTGTCACCATTACAGCTTGATTAGTCACTGACCCGCTGCTATTTGCGACAGGCGCTGCAGTGCTGCTTACTTGTGCCTGCGCGGGTGCAGAAAGCAGCAAAAGCGTTGCTATGACTCGCTTCATTGCGTAAATATGCTCGTTGTCTCAGTGATCGATTCGATGTCAGTTGTGCGGTCTATGACTGTGTGTGTTGTTAGGCCAGGGCCTTGTAGCGTCTCTGTGTATTGGATCGCTTCCCCTTGGTTGACGATATGCCAAACGGGTTTGTCGGCTGCGTCTAAGCCAGTCCATTTGCTGGTAACGCCATTAATGGTGTTGGTTGTCTTTGTCAGGTTTCTTGGTGANATTTCTGCCCCTACTGCTTTGATGTTGGTGCCAGTGACTGAATATTCATAACCAGTTCTGTAATCATACTGGTTAATAACTTCAGTTACTTTTGTCTTTGTTGTTGTCGTAGCAGTCATGCTCCCACTGCTGAAATTAGGCACTACCGGCACTGCAGCTGCAGGTGCTGCAACAAGCAAAAGCAGCAGCAGTATCATTTGATTGTCAGTTCTTGGATAACTTGACCGATGGCAGTTGTACCTGCGCCGCCAGCTGTAATTGTCAAAGCACCACCTGTGTCAATCGTGCCAGCAAGTGTTCCAGCCACACCACCCGAAGTAGAGGTCGTGCTGCCGTAAATCGGCAGAGAAGGTACTACTCCTGAGGTGACTGTTGTTGAGAGGAGTGATGGGACGTTATCGCCTTCCGTGTATGACTCTGAATACGAAAAGCTGTCGCCAGCAGAAGTAATAGTAAAAGCGCCAGGAGTGTAACCAAGAGCGGTGCCGGTACTATGGCTCGACAGAGCAGGCACAGTACCCAAAGTGACATTAGAGCCAGATACTGCCATTGAAGACGGAATGCGAGTTGCGACTGATCCCGCTCCATCAACAGTCAGTGAAACGCTTGAGCTGATCTTATGAGTGATGTCTGCTTGTGCTGGAGCAGCAAGCAGACTCACAGCAAGCAGTAGGAACGCCTTCTTCATTGGATTCCGGCTTTGGTGTCCTTGTTGTCTACGTTAATACCATCCTTCTTTTTGCCGTTACTGTTGTTGGCTTTGCGTTCGATGCCAAAGGACGCCATGGCACCAGTCAGCAAGGAAGCGACAAAGGTGTTGTCCATTTTCATCTGCGGGAAAAAGCCCAGATAGGAGACGGTCAACAAGGTGGCGCTCCAAGCTAAGACCATGCACTTGACGACATCTGCGATACAAATGCCTTCCTTTTCGTGCTGTTCTTCAGTGTTGTCTGCCATTGAACTGCCTAGCTACTGTTACAGGGTAACGAGGACTGAACCATGCTTCTCTTACTTAAGCCGCTTGTGATGACGATGTGGCGATCAAAGGCGTTTAAGGAGTTGATTATCGCCATGCTAGAGCGCATAGTCACTAGGACGGACAACGACATGGATGACTTGGCATTGGCGCATCTCAAGGTTTTGCTTTTCCCTGAAAATAGGATCGAAAAATAAGCCCTAGCAAATGGTGTTTGTAGTTGGCATGATTGGGGTGAGCCTGCTCGCTTTTGTCATGGGCTTATCTCTGCTGCCCTTTTTTGAATTCTTCTCACGCGATGCGCCCCACCGCTTGGCTGCTGTTGCAGAGCTTGAAAGCGCCATGCCGCCGGAATTACTACAGGAAGACGCGGCGTGGATTGAGGTTTGGCGAGCCTCTGGCATCGATCAATCCGTCTACATGCGGCAGTATTTCAGCCAACACGACAATCCAGGAGAACCCAAACGATCTTGCTTTAGTTCGGCTGCGGCCATGGTGGCTGCNCATTGGGGCAAGGTTAAATCGGATAATGAGTACATTGCACGCCGTCAAAAATTTGGTGACACGACATCTGTCCAGGCGCACATAGAAACCCTTGAGTCGTTTGGCTTGTATGCGCGATTCATACCTAATGCAGACAATGACGTGTTAGAGATTGAGATTGAAGCCGGGAGACCAGTTTTGGCTGGGTATTGGCATGAAGGCAACTTGCTAAAAGGTGAATGGCCGCGTTGTGATGGTGATGGATGCGGTCATTGGCTGGTTGTCACAGGCTTCCAAGGGAAACACAGCCCTAACCCTCACTGGCAAGTGTCTGATCCAGCAGGTAGGCCACTAATGAGTGTTGGCGGTCACGACAAAACTGTCAGCGGCCATAACGTCATGATCCGCCAGTCTGCTTTTCATCAGCGATGGCAGGCTTTAGGCCCACGTACTGGCTGGGCAATCTTGGTAGACCAGTGAGCTGGTTTGTTTTCTGGAGCAACGTTGCAGCATATTGGAGCGTATTTGTGACTTGTTTGCAGCCTGTCAACTGGCGGTATTGCTTGCCAATGCAAGATTGGCTTTTTCCAGCTATACGAGAAAGAATCCGTGATGGGCACCCTTACGAGGTCAAACACGGACTTTCACAGTCACAGAGGCTTTTCAATGGAGTGGATGATGATGAACCCTCCGACCCTTGAAGAAGAGCTTCACATGGAAGCAACGTTGAGAGAGATCGATAGCTGTGAAGACGTGAACAAACTTCGCGGGCTTTGCCAGTTACTAGCTAAGCAAGGATGGCATCAGGCGAAACTTTTGCAGCAAGCCGTGGGTCACATTGCATTTTTGGAAGAACGAGCCCTGTGAAGCCTGACGCATGATTCGTAATGCCATTTTGCTTGCCAATCATGCTTAAACCGTCGTGTCATGCCGCAATGACTCACTTGCCAAAGGTCAACCCCTTCAACTCGCACCTTTTGCATTGTTGGTTTTGACATAAAAGAGGGGGACGATGCCCCCTTTTCTAGGGTCTGCCTGGTGTCAGAAAGGCGCATCATTAGCACTTGCAGTTTTTGGCTTTGCGTTGCTTAGCGCCATCAGGAGATAGTCGTTGCCTGCTTTGCTTTGACGCGGCATGAGGTTAGCCCGAAGCTTGACGCACTCGTCGCCTTTCATGTTCTGCACTCGATCAGCAGACTCAGCCCATTTCATCAATGAGCGCAATTCCTCGACAGGCACTTCCATCTGTGCCCAGTAATGCATGGGTTTTTCTTTGTCGCGATTAAAGTTGCCCCAAATAGTGAACGCGTTTTGCTGGAAGTCAGTCATTGGCCGTTAAAAAAGCGGGAAACAATAATGTTTAATGCAGGGTTTACAACCCCGCCATGATGCTTGTTGGCATAATGTCGCAGCTTGTCTGCCAGCTCTTGGTCTAAGCGGACTTGAAAATGACGAGGACGTCGTTTCTCGTCTTGCAATCGCTGGGCATTGCGTGCCGTTCGTAAATGGGCTGGCAGTTGCTGATCGTCAGGCATAGCTAGGCATTTTGCTGAATCCAGGTCTGATGTTTCCGGCTAGTGATAGCAGGAGCGACTTTGGCATCGTCGCCCAGCTTAAATTTAAAGCGAAAGGATTTGCAAAAGCTTTCACGTTTGCCTGCGTCCATTTCGCCAATAA
>FUFK010502306.1_pt1 | contig 25932 bp, 30 predicted proteins | sample 1021851 | NCBI WGS metagenome assembly FUFK01 (sample SAMEA51879418, study PRJEB19060) | metagenome | reverse complement strand
ATCGGAAGTGGTGGCAAATCCAATGGACCAATACACTTCTTAGAAATATTTGAAACAATTGCAAATGTTGTATCTCAATCAAATGTTCGTCGTGGTAGTTTTGCGGCTTATTTACCTGTTGAGCATCCAGATATTTTAGAATTTTTGCAGATTAGAAATGATGGACACCCGATTCAAAATCTTTCGATAGGTGTTACGATTAGCGATGCTTGGATGAAGGAAATGTTGGCTGGCGATAAAGATAAAAGAAAAGTTTGGGGTGCTATTATTAAAAAGCGTTTTGAAAGTGGATATCCTTATATTTTTTACAAGAACACAATGAATAGAAACGCTCCTTTAGTGTATCAAGACAAAGGGTTAGAAATTTATGCAAGTAATCTATGTTCTGAAATCGCACTACATTCTAATACAGAAGAATCATTTGTTTGTAATTTATCATCTTTAAATGTCTTACATTATGATGATTGGAAAGATACAGATGCACCAGAAATACTAACCTATTTCTTAGATGCAGTAATGACTGAATTTATTGAAAAATGTAAAGGTAAACCATTTATGGAGGCACCTAGAAACTTTGCTAAAAATCAAAGAGCTTTAGGTATAGGGGTTTTAGGTTGGCATTCTTTACTACAAGCAAAAATGATTCCATTTGAATCAATGAAAGCTAAATTCTTAAATCAAGAAATACATAAAACAATTCAAGAAAAAACAAAATATGCGACAAAAGAATTAGCTAAAGTTTATGGAGAACCACCTCTATTAAAAGGTTATGGCGAAAGAAATGTTACAACAATGGCTATTGCCCCAACCACATCTAGTTCTTTTATTCTTGGCCAAGTGTCACCAAGTATCGAACCACTTAATTCAAATTACTTTGTAAAAGATTTAGCCAAAGGTAAGTTTACATACAAAAATCCTTATCTAGAAGATTTATTAGAAGAAATGGATAAAAACACACCAGAAGTTTGGAAAAGTATCCTAGTAAAAGGCGGTTCAGTTCAACACTTANATTTCTTAAGCGATGAAGAAAAGGCTGTATTTAAAACATTTGGAGAAATAAGCCAAAAAGAAATAATAATTCAAGCGGCTCAAAGACAAAAATTTATCGATCAATCACAAAGTTTAAACATAATGGTGCATCCAAAATCATCACCAAAAGACGTTAGTCAACTTATGATTTTTGCTTGGGAACAAGGAATTAAAACACTCTATTATCAAAGAGGAACTAATCCATCACAAGAATTAAGTAGAAATTTGCTAGAATGTGCGTCTTGTGAGGGATAATAGGTGTAAAACATTCTAATGTCTGAGAACGAAGATAGATTAACACGCATGGAGGAGAAGATAGATAAACTATCTGACGCCGTAGTTTCAATAGCAAGAGCAGAAGAAAAACTCATACAATTAGGGACACTTACTGACGTGTTATTTAAAAAAATAGACGATATGAACAGCCGTATGGTTGAGTTAGAAAAGACTACTGCAGAGACAAAAGCTTTCATGAGTGGCTTTACTAAATTGTCTTGGATTTTTATTAGTGGATTGTTAACTGCCATAGCTGGTATCATCGCTTATAATTTGTGGGGATAATTTTTAAAAATACGTGTAAAGAATATTATGGAGTTAGATTTTACAGATGAAATTTTGGCAGGTAGACCTGGACCTAAAAGTTCTGCCCAAACACCTTCCAAACCAGAAGAGCGCAAAAAAGGATCCGTAAAAAACAAGCCTGGTTCTGCAGGGACATCTCCCGACTCCAAAGAAAAAGCTGAAAAAATCCTAAAGAGACAGGATGATAAGTCAAGAGTGACAGCTGCAATTACTTTCAGTGAAAAAGTCACCAACTCCCTCAAAAACAAGGTTAAAAAGCATAATGAAAAACACTCCAGAAAAGTGACTCTGGGGATGCTAAAAAAGGTTTACAGAAGGGGCGCTGGTGCATTTTCTGGCACACATAGACCTGGACAGTCTCGTGCTTCTTGGGCTATGGCTAGGGTCAACACCTTTTTAAGAATGATGAGAGGTGGTAAAGTTAAAGATGCTTATCGTAAAGCAGATTCAGATATTGCCAGAGCAACAGATGAAGCATTAGCTAGTTTACCCGATACTTTTGATACATGGTCTCCTTCAGATTTTGACGAATCAAGAGATGTGTCTAAAGTTGAATTCGCTTTAGCAAGAATTGATTTACTTGGCGCTGGTTGCACACATGACGAGTTATTAGAAGGCGACGCTTCATTTGAAGAACCTCAAGAAAAAATAGAAGAGGTTGTTGAAGAAACAGCTGAAGCTAAGGAAAAAAAAACTTTAAATAAACCATTTCGCTTAAGTGGCGACAAAAAGAAATTTGGCGTTTATGTAAAAAACGAAAAAGGTAATGTCGTTATGGTAAAATTTGGTGACCCAAATATGGAAATCAAAAGAGATGATCCAGAACGCCGTAAATCTTTTAGAGCTCGCCATCAGTGCGACACAAATCCTGGGCCTAAATATAAAGCAAGATATTGGTCCTGCAGACAGTGGGAGTCTGGTAGAAAAGTAGAAGCTGAACTAGAGTCAGATGCTAGTTTACTTGAAATAAATCCAGATTTAGCTACTGTAGAAATAATTGAAGATATGGATTGACTTTTTGATAACGTGATTTAGTATCGCGTTATGGAAGTTAAAAAAGAAAATATAACTGTAGTTCTTCAAGGTCCCATAGATGATAGAACCTATGAAGCTATTGACTCTTATAATGAACAAGGTTTTGGAGAAGTTATAGTTTCAACTTGGGCTGATGAAAATATAGATTTACTTCTACCGTCAGACAATCAATCTTTTAAATTAGTAACTTCCAAATATCCAGATATGACTGGTGTTAATAATGATGGTTGTAGATTTTTTGTTGCAATCACAACCGGAGTGGGCTGCCACCACGCCACTAAAGATTTTGTTTTAAAAGTTAGAACTGATGAGTTTTATCCAGATCTTTCCAAATTCATCGAAAACTGGNAAAAATACCCAAACAGAGCACATACTACAAACAATGGATTTTGGAAATTTATACCATTTAATTTTTCTAATCACATTTATTTATGTAAAAAAGAAATACTTTTTGAGGCTTGCTCATCAATTATACACCACTCAAGCGGTAGAGTTTTACAAAATGTAGAGCTTACGTCTTCAGAACAAGCAACTGGTTATTTTATAATGCTTGCTATGGGACATGATTTATCACAGTCTGATTGGAGAAAAGTATTTTCAGAAAATGTTTTTATTACACCATGTTCTGATTTACCAGGCCATTTACATTCGGGACAATCCTTTACCAATTTTAAATTTAAAAGAGTGCCAGATTACCCGAACAACAGAAAAGACAGCACTGTTTTAAAACATTGTACAGAAAGTATTTTCAATCACCACAAAGAATTTTTACTATGAAAAAAACTTACATTATTGCAGAAATAGGAATTAACCACAACGGAAGTTTAGATGTTGCTAAAAAATTAATTGACATTTCAGCCGCAGCTGGTTGTGATGCCGTAAAGTTTCAAAAAAGAAACCCAGATGTTTGCGTACCAGAACATCAAAAATCTGTCATGAGAGATACTCCTTGGGGAAAGATGACATACTTAGACTACAAATATAAAGTCGAGTTTGGTAAAGAGGAGTACGATGAAATAGATAGGTATTGTAAAGAAAAAAACATCGCTTGGAGTGCATCACCTTGGGACTTAGATAGTCTTGAATTTTTAAATCAATATGATATACCTTTTATAAAAATACCTTCGGCTATGATCACTAATATTGAATTATTAAAAGCTTCTTGTGAAACTGAAAAAAAAATTATCATATCAACAGGTATGAGTAGCCTCGAAGAAGTCAATGATGCTCAAAGAATTTTAGCTAAATATTCAAAGGAATACGCAATCTTACACTGCAATTCCACTTATCCAGCACCAATTGAAGAACTTAATTTATCCTGCGTTAAAACATTAAAAGATAAATATAAATGCGAAGTAGGATACAGTGGTCACGAGTTTAGACTTGGTACATCAGTAGCTGCTGTTTATTTAGGTGCATCAATTATAGAAAGACATGTTACTTTAGATAGAACAATGTGGGGATCAGATCACATGTCATCTGTCGAGCCACAAGGTTTATTTAAACTAGTCAGCGGTATTAGAGAATTAGAAAAAGCTTTTGGTAATGGTAAAATAGAAGTTACAGAATCTGAAAAACCCGTCAGAAAGAAATTAAGAGGATAATGGAGCTATATAGAAAAGATCTTTTTGCTGGAGGTTGGTTTTCTTTTCATTGTCCGAAAGAAAATTGGAATTACCTTATATCTAAAAAATTATATCGGTCATTCTTTGATACAGAATTAATAGATGAAAAATTTGGTGAATCCAAAATTACCGAAGAACTTTTTCTTAAAAGCGATTTAAGTTTTGACAAATTTAAANGTAAAAGTGTTTTAGTTGTTGGNGGAGGGCCATCTTTATCTACACTTACAGATGAATTGATTTCTTCTTACGATTTTGTGTTTAGTTGTAACAATTTCTATAGAAACNAGGTATTAAAAAAACATAAAGTACATCTAGCTTTAATATCAGACGAAGTAAATGTAAATGATGAAGAATTTTTNAATTACATAAAAGAACATAAAACTATTTTAGGTTTTGAGCATGGAAAAAGAAAAAGTGAAGAAATTTGCAAACTAAAAGANAATAATGATGTTTTTATATATTTAACTAGATATTTTTCTAGATTAGGATTTGCAATTAGAGCTTGTGTCTTAGCTAGACTATTTGGTGCAGAAAAAATTCATTTTATAGGTGTTGATGGTTTTAAACACGATAATACACCACATCTTTTTGAAAATAAAAAGAAGCCACCTAATTTTAACGACACTGAAAAATTTCAACAATCTATGGGTATATTTTACCAATACATGTTAAGAGATTTACAAACAAAAGATTTAGATAATTTATCAGATAATTTCGAAGACAGCATATATAAAGGTATCTTAGATCAAGTTAAAAAACTATGAAGGTAGCAATATGTTATTCTGGTCAAATCGGTGGTCTTAAAAAAGCCATATCTAATCAAAGGAGATCTTTCTTAGAAGATTCTTTTGATGTCTATGCTTATACGTCAAATTTAGTTAGCCACAAGGGTTTAAATCAACCACACATTTCTCCAATTTCTCATGTTTATGAATATCTAAAAGGTGGAAAAGGCTGGAGAAAACACTTACCCTCTTACGGTATTATTTATAAAATATCTTTCGAAAAAGTTCAAGAATTTTTAGATTTAATTAAACCATCAAAATATTTCGTAGAAAACGAATCGTTAGAGAAAAGTCTCGAAGATATAAATTTAACTAAATGGGAATGGTTAAGAAAAAACCAACTTAGAAAAATGTATGAGTGCAATAAAATGATCAATGGCGATTATGATATTGTTATTAGAACTAGATACGAATTTAGCCCATACGTTGGTGTAGATGTTAGAGCAATATACGAAGAACATGGGGACGATAATAAAATTTTTGTTTTTGGTGGTTGGCAATGTGTGCCACCAATGGTATTTATGGATCCTTTTTTCTGTGATGGTTTTGCATTTGGCTCACCCAAAGCTATGAATATTTTTACATCACTTTATTTAAATGAAGATCCATACCCATTTGATCCCAAATATAAAGACTGTTGGGACAAATATGGAGATAATGTTGAATACCAACTCAAAAAACATTTAGAAAAACACAATATAGAATTAGTATATATAGGAAATCAAAGATCAATGTACCATTTAGAAAGATAATATGAGAACTTATAAAGAACATTACGAAGCCGCAAAAGCAAATTATGATATAGAATCATCTAGTAAATACAATGACGTATACGACTTAAGATTAGATGAAAATATTTTCGAAAAATCAGATNAATACTTAGATCTTGTTAAAAAAATCGCAGATCAAGTCCATCAAAAATTAGAAAACAAAGACGATATTGTTGAAAATCAATGGGCTACTCATTTAAATGGTTGGAGAGACATTAAAGAATTAGATCAATTGTTTAATTTAATTATGCCANAAATTGAGCAAAAAGTTTTCAAATCTAATGCTCAAATAGAAATTTTACACTCCTATAGAAACAAGCCTGGCGTTAATCCAGACAGTTCTTGGTTATGGCATTATGATGATTGTCCAGATCAATTTTTAAAATTAGTTATTTATTTGACTGATGTCACTAAAGACAACGGGTGTTTTGAATATTTACAAAACGATAATGGTGAGTTTCCGATGGTTCCCACAAACAGAACCTATCCAGGACACAGTGGGCAACCTTTCTACTTTAAAGGTAAAAGAATACCACCAGAAGAAACACAAAAAAGAATTGATGAAGGTTATGGTGTTAAAAGTTTAGTGGGTAAAGCTGGAACATATGCACTAATGCATCCTAATATTTATCATAGAGCAACAGTGCCAACAGAGGGCTCTAATCCTAGAGAATGTNTATTCTTTTTTATTAGACCAGCCTTAACAAAAAGAAATTCTTATTCAGATGGTGTGCATTCAATACTTCCCGAAAGGAATGTTAAAATGTATTCACTAAACTAATGAGAAAAATATTTTTAGATTGCGGATCTAACGACGGCTGTAGTGTTAGAAAGTTTCAAGATATCAAAGACAAAGATAAAGAGTTTGAATACTTTTGCTTTGAAGGGAATCCTAAACTTTTTAAATATCATCCAGTTAATGATTCTTGTACTTTTTATCCAAACATAGTTTACGGATCTAATGAACCGATTGAATTTTATATCCAAGGATCTGGTGGTGGTAGCACCACTAGTAGAAGAAAATACCAAGGCTATTTAGACAAATATAAATGCGAGGAAGAAAAAGTTAAATACAATCCCGTTGTGCTTTCAGATTTTATTTGCGATAATTTCTCAGTAGATGATTATATTGTACTAAAATTAGATGTAGAGGGCGCTGAATATTCCATTCTACAAAATTTACTTGACAGAAACAAACTTTCATATATAAATGAGATATATATAGAGTGGCATATGGGTCAAAAAACCGATTATGATGACACACAAAATTTTATAAATACATTTCATTTTATTTGCCACAAACTTAATATACTAATAGATCCAAACTGGGACGCACAACAAAAAAAATACTCACCTTCATTATGATACAGCATTACGACAAAACCTGGGAAAATTGTAGGGATAAAACGATAGCTTCCTTTGTTTCCAATAAAGAAAACTTCTTTATAAGTTCTAGAGGCTTTCCTTGGTTAAGTTCACAAGAGTATGTAAAAGTTTGGGATAATTATTTATCAAACGGAGAGTTTATATATCAAGATTTACCAGAACTTAAAAAAATAAAAGGTAGTAAAGTTTTAATTGTTGGAGGAGGCCCAAGCGCTTCCGATGTTGATTGGGACATCGAAGATTATGACTATGTGATTTCTTTAAATCATTTTTATAAATCCGAAAAACTTAAACACAAAGAAGTTGATATAGCTTTTATAGGCAATGAAGTAGATACAACCGAAGAAAGTTTTTTAAATTATTTTGACAATTCTAAAACACTTATAGCGATTGAAGATTTACAACACAGACCAGATCACGTTAGAAACTTGCAAAATAGATATGGCAAAAGAACTTTTTTATGTTCTTCTAGAATACAATGTAAATCTCTAGGAGCTGGTCCAAAACTTATAACTTGCGCTCTTTCTTTGGGCGCTAAACAAGTAGACGTTGTGGGTATTGATGGGGTTCCAAAGGATTACAATCCCAATTCAGTTCAAGAACACGCTTTTGAAAAAAATAAAAAATGGGACAAGAAATATTCTTATGACCTACACATACATCATTATAAAACTTTAAATTATTATATTCAAGAAACCTTTCCAGATCAAGAGGTTAATAATTTAGGTAAAGGTCACCCATATAACTGTTGGACAAACGCATGAGTTATTTAGTAAACAAAAAAATATTTATTACAGGAGGCACTGGCTCTTTAGGCAAAGCTTTAATTAAAAAGCTATTAAAACTTAAGGCTAGACCTATAATTTATAGTAGAGATGAAGGTAAACAAGCTCTTTGTTTTAACAATGGAGAAAATGTAAAAAAGATAATAGGAGATATCAGAGACTTTGATAAACTAAATACATCTCTTAAAATACATAAACCGGATTACATTATTCATGCGGCAGCTTTAAAAAGAATTGATGACATGGAGTTTCATCCAGATGAATGTATAAAAACAAACATAAATGGATCTGACAATGTCGCAATGGCTGCAGTTCAAAACAATATAAAAAAATGCATCCTAATTTCAACAGACAAAGCTTGTCAACCAATCAATGTTTATGGTTCTTCTAAATTTATAGCAGAAAGAATTTTCACAAACTATGATTATAACTCAAGTAATACTATATTCTCATCTGTTAGATATGGCAATGTAATTGCATCCAGAGGCTCATTTATTCCAATGTTCATGGACTGGATAAATCAAGATAAAGAAATAAGAGTTACATCAAATGAAATGACTAGATTTTTATTTACTTTGAATGATGCTGTAGACACAGTTTTACATTCATTAGAGCATAGTATGGGTGGAGAAGTTTTTGTTCCACAAATTAATTCATATACATTACCTAAATGTATAGAAGCTTTAGAAAAAATAACTAATAAAAAAGCAAAAATTAAAAATGTAGGATTAAGACCTGGTGAAAAGTTACATGAAGACATGTTATCAGAAACCGAATTACCTTTTACATATAAAGTAGATAACATAAATTTACTACAAGTCAGACCACAATACTCACAAAGATTTTATCAAGCATTTGAAAAATATGATGGACCACATTTTAATTCAGAACTTTGGGTACAAAAAGATGTAGACTCTATAGTCGAATTAATACAAAGAGGGATATCTTGCTAATGAAAGTTTTAATAACAGGTGCTAACGGAATGCTTGGCTCCGCACTTTCTGCTCTTTATAAAAATGCGGTATTATTAGGAGGTAAAAAGGATTTGGACTTAACTTGTTCAGAATCTATAAAATCCTATTTTAAAGATAAACAATTTGACACGATAATTCATTGTGCTGCATATACTGATTTAAATTGGTGCGACTACAATCCTATGGATGCTTATTACTTACATTCAACAGTGGTACCGTTTTTACAAAAGCATTGCAAAAAGTTAATTTATATTTCAACAAATCCAACAACCTCAAAAAGAATTTACTATCAATCCAAAACAACTGGCGAAGAATTAACTTTAACTAGACCAAATGATTTAGTAATCAGAACTAATATATATGGAAACGGTGGTTTGGTTAAGTGGGCTGTTAATTCGATTATCGAAAATAAACAAATAGGTGGATATTCTAATGTTATGTTTAACCCAGTAAGTGTTTATCAACTTTCTGATTTTATTTATAACACAAGCCAATATTCAGTAGGCTCTATCAATGTTTGTTCAGATACAGTAATCAGCAAATATGAATTCATTAAAGATGTAGCCCAAAAACTTAAATTAAATTTAGACTTAATTGGGGCTGTAGAAATTAAAGGAGATTTAGACTTGACAATCCCAAAAGAAAAATCTATGTTATACAACTATCAAGAAGGAATAGATTTATTATGCAAAAAACTTACTTTATAGCAGATATAGCGGCAAATCACGATGGGGACATTAACAGAGCAATTAAACTTTGTCAGTTAGCAAAAGACTCTGGCGCTGATGCTGCAAAATTTCAACACTTCAAAGCAGAAACAATTGTTAGCGACAAAGGTTTTAACGACTTAGGTTCTCAAAAATCACATCAATCAACTTGGAATAAATCAGTTTTTGAAGTTTATAATGATGCTTCAGTTCCCTTGGATTGGACTAAAGAATTAAAAGATTTTTGCGATAGCATTGAACTAGATTTTTTCACCACACCGTACGACATTGATTATGTTGATGAGTTAGATAATTTTGTGTCTCAATATAAAATTGGATCTGGAGACATAACTTGGCACAAAATGTTGCATAAAGTAGCCTCAAAAGGCAAACCAGTTATTATAGCTAGTGGGGCAAGCAAATTAGACGAGGTTATTAAAGCGGTCAATATTTTATCAGATTACAATATACCAATCTGTCTAATGCAATGCAATACAAATTATACTTTTGACCCAGAAAATTTTAATTATATAAACTTAAATGTGTTAAAAAAATACAAAGAGCTTTTTCCAAATGTTAGATTAGGTTTAAGTGACCACACAGAAGGCGATGTTACAGTTTTAGGTGCAGTAGCTTTAGGTGCAACTATGGTAGAAAAACATTTTACAGATGACAATGACAGAGTTGGTCCAGATCACAAGTTTTCTATGAATCCAACTACCTGGAAAGCTATGGTAGAAAGAACAAGATTGTTAGAATCATCTTTAGGTAATGGCATAAAAAAAGTAGAAGATAATGAATTAGAGACAGTGGTTCTACAAAGAAGGAGTATAAGAGCGCAAAAAAATTTAAAATCTGGCGATATAATTACAGAATCAGATTTAATAGAAGTTAGACCTTGTCCAATTGATGCAGTGCCACCAGTTTTAAATTTAGTCGGCACAACAATCAAGGCAGATATAAATCAAGGAGATTATATAAAATATGAGCATATTGGGTCAAAAAGTTAAATTAAGACCAATAGAGCTTTCGGATTTGCCAATAATTAAATCTTGGAGAAACGATCCCTCTTTGATGCGTTACTTCAGAGAGTACAGATTTTTTTCTGACACGCAAAAAGAAGATTGGTACAATAAAATGATAAAAGATAATCGTTTTGAATTTTTTATTATAGAATGTAAAAACGGAAAACCTCTTGGCATAGCAGGAATTACTTATATAGATTGGGTTAATAGACACGCGGATATACATTTTTATATAGGTAATGAAGGCCAATGGATAGATGATGTTTACTCCGATGAAGCCTTTGAAATTATTTTAAAATATGGATTTGATAATTTAAATTTAAATAAACTCTGGGCAGAAATATACGAAATAGATAACAAGAAATTAGATTTTTTTCAAAGAAAAGGTTTTCTAATAGACGCTAATTTAAGAGAACATTATTTTTATAATGGAAAATACTATACTTCGCACATATTATCTTTATTAAGAAATGAAAAAATGTTTAATTATAGCAGCCCATCCAGATGACGATATCTTAGGTTGTGGGGGAATACTAAATAGGTTTAGAAAAACAGTTGATTTTAAGGTTGTTTTTATAGCCGAAGGTTCTAGTGTTAGGTTTAAAGACCCTCAATCAGAAGAATGTCTTCAAGCAGAATCTTTAAGAATGCAGTCTGCTATTTCTGCTCTTGAATATTTAAACGTATCTAAATATCAATTCTACGATTTCCCCTGCTGTAAACTTGATACAGTTGGGCATTTAGAAATTACTAGGGCAATAGAAAAAGAAATTACATCCCATAAACCAGATATAGTTTTTACCCATTCTGATTCTGATTCAAACATTGATCACAAGATAGTTTATAATTCTACAATAATAGCAACTAGACCAAACTCTGGAGTAGAACACTTAGTAAGTTACGAAGTTTTAAGTAGCACCGAATGGGGTTTTAAAAATTCATTTACTCCAAATTTATTTTATAAGCTTTCCAAAGAAGATATCAAAACAAAAATAGAAGCGTTAAGACATTATACAAGTGAAATGCAACCATTTCCACACCCCAGAAGCGACACTGCAATAGAATCTTTGGCTCAATTCAGAGGCGCTCAGTGTGGCCACAAATACGCAGAAGCCTTTAGAACAATAAGAAGTTTTTTATGAAGATTTTATGCTGTACATATAGAGATTGGGCTAAAACTATTTATAGAAAATTAGAAGACACTCTACAAAAAGAACATTCTTTTTTATACATAAATAGCAAAGAACAATATTCCGATGAATTGGTTAATAATTTTAATCCCGATTTAATACTTTGGTATGGTTGGAGTTGGATTATACCAGAAAACATATTAAACAAATATTATTCAATAATGTTACATCCTTCTAAATTACCCAAATATAGAGGCGGTTCTCCAATACAAAATCAAATTATAAATGGAGAAGAAAAAAGCGCAGTAACACTTTTTAAAATAAACAATAAAATGGACGAAGGAGAAATAATTAAACAAAAAAACTTTTCTCTATCTGGTAGTTTAAATAATGTATTTGATCGTATAATAGATGTAGGTTTTGAGTTAAGTTTGGACGTTTTAAAAAATTTTCCAAATATTGAAACATATGATCAAAAAGGACAACCAACATATTTTAGTAGAAGATTACCAGGCCAAAGTGAAATAACCATAGAAGATATAAAAAATAGTTCTGCAAAATATTTATACAATAAAATAAGAGCTTTACAAGACCCTTATCCAAATGCTTTTATAGAATGTAGTGACGGTAAAAAATTATTTATAACAGAAGCAAAATATGAAAAATAAAGATGAAATATGTATAGTAGTTCAAGCTAGACTTGGATCAGAAAGAGTGCCCGGTAAAATGCTCAAGCCTTTTTCCAACAGCAATTTGGTAGATATACTTTTTAAAAAATTAAAAAATTTAAAAAATATTTCTCAGTCTAATATTTTTTTATCGGCTTATGAAGAAGAATTAAAAGAAGTCGCTAGAGAAAACAGAATTAATATATACGAAAGATCAGAAGAATCTGCTAAATCTGAAGGTCAACCTTTGTCGGAAATATATGAGTGGTACAATGTTTTACCTTATAAATATGTAATTTTAATTAGCGCTTGTAATCCATTGTTGAAAGTAGAAACTATTGACGCTTTTATAGAATCATTTATTCAATCAGATAAAGATGGAAGTTTTGCGGTCTTTGAAAAGAAAACATATTATTGGGATAAAGATTTAAAACCAATTACAGATTGGAAAGGGTCAACAATAATGAATACAAAATTTGTAGACCCCGTTTACGAAGCAGCACACTGTTTGTATGCAAGTAGAATGGATTGGATAGGACAGGGTTTATGGATGGATGACAAATCACCAGCACAGCCAGAATTATTCACAATGGAAGAGTTAGAAGCTTTTGATATAGACTATGAGTGGCAATTTAAAATAGCAGAATTATTATATGATAATATACGTTGATATAGACAATACAATTTTAGATACAGATGGTTTGAATTATGAAAACACCAAACCAATGAAAGATAGAATAAAAAAAATAAATGATTTGTATGACAAAGGTCACACAATAGTTTATTGGACTGCTAGAGGTACTCTTAGTGGTATAGATTATTATGATTTAACAAAAAGCCAACTAGATAAGTTTGGGGTAAAATATCACGAACTTAAGTTGAAAAAACCAGCATACGATTTATTTATAGATGATAAAAACGTAAACTCTGAGGAATATTTTAAATGAAAAAAGCAATAGTAACAGGTGTAACAGGTCAAGTCGGTTCTTATATGGCCGAGTTCTTATTAAAGTATACAGATGTAGAGGTATATGGTGCCATTCGTAGATTAAGCGTACCAAACCACAAACATATAAAACACTTAAAATTAGACCCAAGATTTCATTTAATTGAGATGGATTTAGGAGATGAGCATAGCATCAACGCTTGTATTGAAGAAATTAAACCAGACTATTTTATGAACTTTGCGGCAAATTCTTTCGTTGGTTTAAGTTGGAAGATGCCAGTCAATCATTTTCAAAATAATACAATGGGAGTGTTACATCAATTAGAGGCCATCAGAAAACATTGCCCTAAGTGTCGTTACTACAACGCTGGATCTTCAGAGGAGTTTGGTGATGTTATTTATAGCCCACAAGACCTTAAACANCCATCTAGACCTCGCAGTCCTTATGGAGCATCCAAAGTAGCCGCAAGACAGATTGTTAAAGTGTGGCGTGATTCTTATAATTTATTTGCTGTTCAAGGTTATTTATTTAATCATGAATCAGAACGTCGTGGCGAAGAATTTGTTACAAGAAAAATTACAATGAATGTAGCAAGAATTAAAAAACAACTTGCAGAAGGTAAAAAACCAGATCACTTTGAATTAGGCAATCTAGAAGCCAAAAGAGACTGGAGTCATTCAGAAGATTTTGTAAGAGCTGTGTGGTTAATGTTGAAACAAGATAAACCAAAAGATTACTTGTTAGCGTCTGGCGAAACACATTCTGTTAGAGAATTTGTGGAAAAATCTTTTGAATACGCAAATATTTCTGCCAGATGGCACGAAGAAGATAATCCTATGGATACAAAGTTAATTCATGAAGATACTGGAGCTATTTTATTAAAAATTAACAGAGATTTTTATAGACCAGCAGAAGTAGAACTTTTATTAGGTGATCCATCAGAAGCACAAAAAGATTTAAATTGGGAAAAAAGTGTTGACTTTTCTACATTAGTCCGTAGGATGGTTGATAATGACATTAAAGAATCGTAAAGAAATATTAGCTAGACTAATAGAAATACCAGACAAGGGTAAAAGAGCCTTTTGGTCTAGGGAAATGATGTTCTTAAAAAAACTAGAACAAAGATATTCTTTAGAATTTTTACAAATTGTTACTTTTCCTAAGAAATACGATAGCCTGGCATACCTAGTATCTGACGCTTTAAAACCAACTATGGACAGGAAATGGAAAAACTTTAACTTTAAAGTTGACTTTTCAAAATATATGGTCTATGATATATCAGAAAAATGTGGAAAAGATTATGAGTCCATATATAATAAACCGAAAAATACAAAAGATTTATTTAAATGAGTGATACAGATTCAGAATTATTAGATAAGTTTCTCAAAGCAAAGAAGGACGATCATTACAACTTTGAGAAATCAGTAGATTATAAAGCATCAAGTGGTTCCTTGCAACTTGATTTAAACCTAAATGGTGGCCTTGGCCCAGGCTTACATAGATTTGTTGGGATGAACGAAGGTGGTAAAACTAGTGCCGCTTTGGAAGTTATGAAAAACATGCTCAACACACAGAAAAAATCAAAAGGCTTTTATATTAAAGCTGAAGGTCGTCTATCCAATGAAATGGTGGCTAGATCTGGCGTTAAGTTTGTATATGATGCAAAAGAATGGAAAACTGGCACTTGTTTCGTCTTTGAAAGTAATATTTACGAGGTTGTCGTTGATGCGATTAAAACTTTAGTAGAACAAAATGAAGATGAGCATCAATACTGTTTTATTTTAGATTCAGTAGATGGTTTAATTTCTAAACAAGATATAGATAAATCTTTCTATGATTCCAATAAAGTTGCCGGTGGAGCCGTAATTGCGGCTAACTTTATGAAGAGAATGTCCATATCTCTTGCAAAAAGGGGCCATATGGCCATTTTCATCAGTCAAGTGAGGGCGGACATCAAACTAGACCCATACACGAAAGCTCCGATACGTCAGACGTCAGCAACGGGTGGAAATGCTTTGTTACACTTTGCTAATTATATCATGGAGTTTGAACCAAGGTTTAAATCGGACTTAATTTTACAAAATCCATCAATAAAACAACCAGACCCCAAAACAAATCCAATTATTGGACATTGGGCAAAGGTTACTATTAAAAAATCACCAAATGAAAAGACCAATAATACTATTTCATATCCAATTAGATATGGTAGAGTTGGTGGAAAATCAGTTTGGGTAGAGAAAGAATTGGTAGATTTGCTCTATATGTGGGAATTTGTCACTAAAAAAGGTGCTTGGATCACAATAGAAGAAGAATTTAGAGAATTGGTAGAGGAGTCAGCTCCAGATCTACCAGAAAAGATACAAGGAGAGGCTAATTTATTCAAATTAATCGAGGATAATGAAGCTTTGTGTACTTTCTTGATCGATTATTTCAAAACAAACATAGCCGAACTAGTGTAAAGGCTATCTAACCCTCAGTAGGGGTTGATTTAAGTTATGGAAATACTAAAAAATAATAAGATTAAAGTGGGACTTGTTGTCGCAGCTATCGCAGCCTTCTTCATTTTTGGAGGCAATAAAGCAGAGGCACAGGAACTAGAACAAACGGTAAAGTCTTGGGACATTGACGTAGAAGTAGGTAACTATGAAAAACGTATCGATGGCGGACTTTACGGATCTGCGGACGTTGAGTATGTCAAAGCGTCCTCAGAGCTAGGAGTAATTGGTGGTTTATCACTTGTTGGTTCAATCGAGCAAGTAAAAGCCGATGAAGAGGAATTATATGGTACTATTGGTACTGTCCTTTCTACTTTCATTGGTGACATTGGCACAGAACTATATGTTACTTCTATTGATGATGTAAATGTTTATGAGTTAGTTAGTTCTTATGCGGTAAACTTGTTTGGTATTGATTCAATNGTTTCTGTTACGACAGAAGAGGGTGGTCAATATACAGCAGATATTGCAGTAGGAACAGATCTAGATCTTACTGAGCATTTTGCTATCGCAGTTGGACTAGAGTATGGTCAATCATTTCAATATGAAACGGATTACAGCTATACCTTAGCTACAGTTGGTGTTCAAACAACATTAGATCACCTTACAGTGTTCGCTAATTTAAATTATCTAAACAATGATTTAAATACAGCTCAAGGCACTAATGGAGAGTGGGAATCAACCGCTGACTTTGGGGTCGCTCTCAACTTTTAACTTGAAAATAACTGAGCCCTCTCTATAATAGGAGAGGGCTTTTTTTATGAATTTTATAACTTTATACGGCAAAGAAAAACCTGTTAGAAATGCACACAGGTACAAAATTAAATGGAATGGCAAATGCAGAAGTAAATTCCAACGCACAGTAAGATCTTATTTGTACAAGCATTGGCGCTACGATGCCGTATATGAGGAGTTTAAGGTGGCGGGTACACAACTTACCCTAGACTTCTACAACCACACTAAAAAGATAGCTATAGAGGTGCAGGGAGCGCAACATCTTAAATTTGTAAAGCATTTTCACAAAACCAGAGCCAATTTTGTACGTCAAATACGTAGAGATAACAAAAAAATGGAATTTTGTGAACTAAATGAGATCAAACTGATAGAAATTTACCCAGATGACGAATTATCCGAAGAATATTTTGATAAAATTTTAACTGAAGTGTAAATCTATAGGATGAGTAAGCCAAAATTTGAAAAATTTAACGTTCCAGAGAGGCTTTTAGAGCAGTTATATGAATTAAGTGGCAAGTCAAATGCCTATAAAGGCTTTATTATAGCCTATTCAACAGAAAACGGTGAACCTCTAATACACACCAAATGCGACACACAAGTTACTGAATATGGACTTAAAAGAGCTTTAGAAACATTCTTAACAAGTGGTGTAGAAGAGCCTTTTGAAGTAGAAGATTCAGAAAATACTTGACTTTTTGATTTTTTTGCACAATATTAGGTGCATATGATTTATAGTTACGAGATCGAAAAGCAAGTTTTAGCTGCTTTTTTACAAAAACCTAATACATTTGTTAATTATCTAAACATCCTAAGCGAGAAGGATTTTTACGACAAAAACTCTTTGTTACACAAAACTCTTTTTCTTATACTGAAAAAGTCTTTAGAGAAAAACGAAAGTATTGATGAAATAGTTATAGTCCAAAGAATCAAAGACTTGGGCATAAAGTTTGAAGAGGACATCAACATACTTGACTATGTTAGATCTCTATCAATGCGTAAAATACACTCTGATGATAAGATAGAAACATCAATCAAAGAGCTTAAAAAATATAGTGTACGCAGAGAGATTTTCGCCACTGGAAACAAGATAGCTGATCATATGAAAAATGTCAGCACAGATGTTTCTTATCTAGAAATTATAGAACTAGCAGACCAACTCTATAACGAAAAGATAAATTTATTTGAAGTTGGGGACGATGTGCCTCAAAACATTTATGATGAGATGGAAGAGTTCATTGAAGAGCGTGGCAACAATCCAGTAGAGGAATTTGGTATGATGGGTCCGCATCAAAAAGTTAATGACATATATGGTTCATTATTAAGGCCTGGTAACATTACAGTTATTGTTGCTCGTTCTGGTGTTGGTAAAACTCAATTTTGTATGGACTATGCTACCAAGGTCGCACTTAAATATGATGTTCCAGTTCTACACTTTGATAACGGAGAGATGAGTAAAGAAGAATTAATTATTAGACAATGTGCTGCGATATCTGGTGTACCTTCTCATTTGTTAGAAAGTGGTAAGTGGAGACAAGCTGGTGAAGATGTTGTTAATAAAGTTCGTTCTGTTTGGAGTAAAATCAAAACACTAAAGTTTTACTATTACAATGTTGGTGGTATGGATGTTGATTCAATGATAAACACATTGAAAAGATTCTATTACTCTAAGGTTGGTCGTGGCAACAGAATGATTTTTTCTTTTGATTATATTAAAACATCTTCTGACAAAACATCTGGCAATAAGTCAGAATGGCAAATGGTTGGAGAGATGGTAGATAAATTTAAAAAATGCATACAAAAAGAAGTTTTGGAAGACGGCTTGCCGGTTATACCAATGATTACATCAGTTCAATCTAATCGTAGTGGTATAACCAATAACCGTAATGCACAAAACATCATTGACGATGAATCTATTGTATCGTTATCAGATAGAATTACCCAGTTCTGCTCTCACATGTTTATTCTAAGACAGAAGACTACAGATGAGGTTGCTGATGATGGTTCTTCTTTTGGTACACATAAATTAATTAACGTAAAAGCTAGACACCTTGGCAAAGATATTGCAGGTGCTTGTGAACCAGTACAAGTTGATGACAATCTTCGTAGAAATTTTATCAATCTACAATTTAGAAACTTTAATATTACAGAGTGTGGCGACCTAAGAGACATTGTTGCTTTTAGAAATACTGGTGGTGATTTAATTAACACACAATCTGATTTACCTTCATTTGATGACCTATAAAGAAGCATTAGAAGACTTGGGTTACACACTTCAAGATTGTGGTTCACATTGGAGGAGTAACGCTATTTATAGGAGTGGAAAAAACAAAACTGCTCTTATAATATATAAAGACACTGGTGTTTGGAAAGATTTTGGCGCAGATAATGAAGCCAAACCCTTTACTGCGTTAGTTAGAGAAACTTTAAAAACAGAAGACCCAAAGGCGATTCAAAAGTATGTAGATTACATACCTAGATCACCAGACCTAGCCAAAAAAGTAGAAGAAAAAATAGAAATGGAAAAAATATACCCAAAATCTTTTTTAGAAAAACTTTTACCGATTAGGACTTTCTACAATCAAAGAGGTATTTCAAATGAAACACAAAAAACATTTGAGTGTGGTTATGCTGGTAATGGTAAAATGTACAGACGTATAGTTTTTCCTATTTATGATTTAAATAATCAAATACACGGATTTTCTGGTAGGACTGTTATAGATGGTGAAAATATTCCCAAGTGGAAACATATGGGTCGTAAAACAGATTGGGTTTACCCACACCATCTTGCGCACGACAATATAGAAGAATCTGGTGAAGTTATTTTAGTAGAAAGTATTGGCGACTGTATGGCTCTCCATGAAGCTGGTTTTAAAAATGTTCTAATGCTTGCTGGTTTAGACATATCATCTAAAGTTATGTCTTATCTTAATAGCTTTGATTTGGATAGAATTATTGTATCAATGAATAACGACAAAGATAAAGAAACTAATTCTGGTGGGATAGCTACAATCAAAACCGTTGCTAAATTATCTCAAATATATGATCTTGATAGAATATGTGTCAATCCACCACTTGCAAATGATTTTGGGGACATGTTACAATCAAACCCATCTAACACCGATACATTTTACAAGTGGCACGCTAGAAAGTGCAAGTGGAATTTATCGGACGAAAAAACACAAGACTGGATTAAAGAACAAATTAAATCAACAGACGCACTACGAAAAAACGGTAACTGTAAAAAACTAATTAAAATTTTAGATTCGTGAAAAAGGTAGTAATATGGAGAGTTCTCTCAATAGTTCTTTGTACCCTCATGGCAAGGGTATGGTTTGGAGATTGGCATGTTACCCTTTTTGGTATTTTCATTTCGTTTGTTATGACTATTGTTCATTACTATTTCGAAAAAATTTGGGACATCTATGGAAGTTAAATTATCAGCGAGCCGTATAAAAACTGCACAATCTTGTAGTTGGTTATATTGGTCTAAATACAAATTAAAGTTACCAGAACACGGTAATGATGGCGCCAGAAGAGGTACTGTTTGCCACAATGTTTTTGAGCATCTATCTAAGCAAAAAACCAAAACACAATTTAATAAAATAGTTAAAGCTAAAGACCCTTTTGCATGTAAGGCAGTAAAAGATTTAATTATGTCTGATGCTACAGAGCTTGGTGTTACGGACGAAGATAACATGACACTTATAAAACAAATGATTCTCAATGGTTTGAGTTGCAATTTTCATGGAGAAGAATTAGGTATACCAGACGAAGCTCACGCAGAGTTAGATTTTGACATAGAAAAAAATGGTTATCACATAAGAGGTTTTATAGACCAGTTGTTTTTATACAAAGACAAAAAGACTGCCATAATCAGAGACTATAAAACAAGCAAAAAAATGTTTGAGGGTAAAGAAAAAGATGACAACCTTCAAGACTATATGTACTGTTTAGCTGTTAAGCATTTATTTCCAGAGTATGTAAATAGAAGTGCAGAGTTTTTATTTCTAAAGTTTGACCTAAAGAAAAAAGGTTTAATGAAAATGAGACCACTGGACGAAGATGATTTAGAAGGTTTTGAAATGCAGTTGGCAAATGTTCAAAATTATTTAGAAAACTTTGATGAGTGTGATGCTGTTGGCAATTTTGCTTACGACAAAGGCTTTCCAGATGATGGTACATTTAGTGGAAAACTACAGTGTGGCTTCGCTAAAGAAAAAGGCCAACTAAAAAAAGATGGTTCATTAATGTGGCATTGTCCATTTAAATTTGATTTCTTTTATGTAGAAATATTAGATGCAGAAGGTGTACATATTTCTTCTTGCTTTCAAGATGATTTTGACAAAAGCATGGTGCCCGAAGGTGGCAANCATTCAATTAAATATTATAAAGGGTGTCCAAAACATTTATGAAAAAATTTAAAGTTACAAAAGACCAACTAGATAGAGCTAAAAAACTTTTTGATTTCAAAGAGTTAAACAACAGTATTACAAAAGGCGANGGTAATCTTGCGGGCGCTGTTGGAGAAATTGTAGTTAAAGATGCNTACAAAGGAACTGGTGAGAACACATATGATTACGATACGATAATTAAGGATTATAAAATAGATATAAAAACAAAAAAGTTCTCNGATCAATTTACNCCAAACAAANATTGGAANTTAAANGTNTCNGATTANAANACNAGGCAAAAATGTGATGCATATTGTTTTGTTGGAGTTAATGANTCTAATACNATAGCNTATGTTTATGGNTTTATGAAAAAGAAAGATTTTTACGATAANGCTGTATTTGGTAAGAAAGGGCAGATAGACCCTAGAGGCAACGGTAAATGGAAGTTTAAATCAGACTGCTATAATATTTTAATTAAAGATTTAGCTATATAGTCTTGACAAATTAATATTACCATCTATATTGGTAGTATGATTCCATTTTTTAAAACACATTCTTCTATTGGTAAAAGTATTTTACGAATAGATGACGTACACGAGTTGACAAAAGACTTCGAAGAGGTTCACTTTGTTGAAGATAGTATGACGGGTTTTCCAGAAGCCTTTAGAAAGTTTGAGGATAGGTTACGTTTTGGTTTGCGTTTCTCTATGTATAATGACGACCAAAGCGAAGAATCAGAAAGTAAAATGATTGCTTTCGCAAATGGTGATGCTGGTGCAAAAGAATTATATAATCTTTATACCCAACAATCAGATACAAAGATCACAAAGCCTTGGGACTCTACAAAAAACTTACAGTATGTTGTACCCTTTTACGATTCTTTCTTACATAAAAATTTAACAACTTTTTCTAACTGTGTTGTCGATTTACCTCGAGATATACCTTTTATTATAGAAGATAACAATCTTCCTTTTGATTGTTTAATTCAAGATAAAATATTAAATTATTGCAAGAATCATTTAAACGAACACTTTAATGCAAAGTCAATATATTATAAAGACAAAGAAGATGTTTTGGCTTTTCAAACTTATAAATTAATTTGTAACCGCAGGATAGGTAGAACTTATGATCTATCGAACCCTGGACTAGATCACTTTGGTAGTGACGAATTTTGTTTCGCATCATGGAAGAATTACTTAGGTACAACTTTAAACAACGTTATATAGTTTTTGATACCGAGACAGAGGGATTAAATTTAATCACCTCTAAACCTTGGCAGATAGCTTGGATTGAATGCGAAGGCAAAAAAGTTATCAAAAAACATAATCGCTTTATCAAGTGGGACGACTTGAACGTATCTCCAGATGCTGCACGAGTTACTGGATTTGATAGAGATTATTACGAATCTGTTGCAGAAGATCCAATGGTTGTTTGGAAAGATTTTGAAAAAGCCTTGTATGGTAATAACATTGTTCTTGGTCACAATATTCTTGGTTATGACATTTATATCTTAGGCGTTTGGCTTAGAAAGATGGGCGTAAGAATCAGTTATGAAAATTTTATTGGAGAACTTTTAGATACAAACATTTTAGCAAAAGCCATAGCAAAGGGAGATAAAAACCCAGGCAACGAGTTACTTGCTTGGCAAATGAGATACTTACACTTTAGAGAACGTGGTTTAAAAACAAACCAGAAACATCTATTACAGCATTATAATATTGACTTTGATGAAAAAAAGTTACATGATGCGTTATACGATATAGAAAAGAACTTTGAAATATTCCAAAAACAAATATGGGAATTAGAAATTTAGAACCATTTAAACAACCAATGCCAGTTGGCGTTAGATTACCAGAGATTGAAGTAGAACAAAGATTCTATAATGAGTTAGGTATTTCTAATACATCATCTAACTACGATTTGCTTCGTGAGTTATGCTTGAAAGGAGTCAAAGAAAGAGGTATAGATAAGTTAGATAACAAACAAGAATATTACGACAGAGTTAAGATGGAACTTTCTGTTTTGAAAGATTTGGGGTTTATTGATTATATACTTTTAAACTGGGATGTTTTAAACTTTTGCCATGAGAATGAAATACCAACTGGGCCAGGTCGTGGTTCTGCGGCCGGCTCGTTGGTATTATATCTATTAAAGGTCACAAATATCGATCCAATCAAGTATGATTTGTTTTTTGAGCGATTTGTATCTAAAAGCAGAGCTAAAAAGACCATTGTTGACGATATAACGTACCTAGACGGCTCTTTGTTGGCTGACGTGGACAATGATATCAGTTACGACAGAAGAGCCGAGGTAATCAAATATATTGAAGAAAAGCATAAAGGTAAGACTTGTAAGATATTAACTTTAAACACATTGAGTAGTAAATTGTGTGTAAAGGAGTGCGGGAAGATCGTGGGAGGGTTCTCAGAAGAGGAGGTTAATGACATTAGCGCCTCTATACCAAAACAGTTTGGAAAGGTATTTAAGTTGCAAAAAGCTTACGATGAAAGCGAGAAACTTAAAAAGTTTTGTGATGACAACCCTAAAGTATTTAACATTGCCAGAAAACTAGAAGGATTAAATAAGAACACTGGCGTTCACCCATCGGGTATTGCGATTAGCTTCTACAATATACAAGAAGTTATGCCAATGCAAAAGACTAATGACGGTAATTATGTGTCTGGTTATGACATGAATGACGTTGCATCTTTGATGGTTAAATTCGATATCTTAGGATTGAGGACATTATCTGTTGTTTATGATACTCTTAAACAACTTAATATGGACATAGAAACTATAGATGTTGAGTCAGATAACATATATGAAAACTTCAAATTCATTGAGGCACCAAAGGGTCTCTTCCAGATTGAAGCGGATACAAACTTTAAAGCNGCTAAAAAGATTGCTCCTCGTAATCTTGAAGAACTTTCTGCCGTGGTTGCTATTGCCCGTCCTGGTGCTCTTGATTATTTAGATACATATGCNAGTTATGTAAAAACTAGCGTGTTCAATTCTGTTCACGAGTTTTTTGATGATATCCTATCATATACTGGTGGNATTCCTTTATANCAAGAACAGTTGATGAAGATGGCTGTTAAGGTTGGATTCACGCTTGATGAAGCGGAACAACTTAGACGTATCGTTGGTAAGAAAAAGGTAGACCAAATGCCAGCATGGAAAGCTAAGATTGAAGAAAAGATTGAAGAAAACAATTTGCCTAAACAAGTTGGCGACGTTCTTTGGAAAGTTGCTGAAGACTCAGCTAATTATTCATTCAATAAGTCGCACTCAATTAGTTACGCTACTTTGGCGGCTATAACAACTTACTTAAAATTCAATCATTCAAAAGAGTTTTTCTTATCCTTGCTTAAAATGACAAAGCATGAGCCAGATTCTCATGCCGAAATAGCATTAATCAGTCAAGAGCTTTGCTTGTTTGACATGAAACTTTTGCCACCAGATTTATCTAAATCAAATATTGAGTTTTCTATTGAAGGTCAAAATATTAGATACGGACTAAACAGCGTAAAAGGAGTATCTGAGAAAACCTTAGAAAACGTAGTTGACTTTAGAAAAAGTGAATTATTAGAACAAAACAAATATGATGTGTTCTTGTCTGCTAAAGAGTCTGGCATTAATATTGGTGTTTTATCTGGCCTTATACAGGGCGGTATGATGGACTCTTTTTGTGATAAAGGTAATGGTGTACCTAATCGTTGCAGACTTGTTTTAGAAGCTCAAGCATTTAACTTACTTACAGACAGAGAAAAAAGAAACTTTACAAGACTTGGCTCTCAGTTTGATTATGATATTCTTAATTCTATTGCTTTTGTTAAAAAAGAGGCATATCCAGCGGATGATGGACGACCTCTTATGAAAGACTCCAGATTTAAGACATTTAAGAGGGATTATGACAAATATCGCCAAATTTACGATAAAAATAAAAAACATTTAGTTTTTGCCAATTGGTTCTTTGAGCGCAAGTATTTGGGGTATAGCCACTCAAATGAGATTAAAAAAGTGTTTCAAGACACAAAGAATCTCGTGAATAGCTTAGAATTAAAGTCAATTGAGCAAAATGACCGTGTAAAGTATGTTGGAGTCGTAACAGATTGCGTTTCCAGAACAAGTAGAGCAGGTAATAAGTACATGAGAGTCGAGATACAAGATGATTATGGTAAAGTTAATTTTATGATGACCAACAATAGAAGGTCAGCTACTCTAGATAATTATTTAAATGAAGGCGGTAAAAAGCCCAAGGAAGGTCAAATTGTTTTCATTTATGGTACAAAAGGCGAAGATATAATCTTCGGTGAAAAGCTAAACATTCTAGATGAAAAAATCTATACAAGACTATCAGAAATTAAATGACCGATTTTTCAAGCTACAATCTAACACCCTCTGCTAAAGAATCTTTGGTAAGAGCGCAGGAGATCGCAGGTGAAAACGGTCACTTAAAAGTTATAGATGTTCATTTAATATACTCCATCTTTAAAGGCGAGCAAAACAATATAAAATTTGCAATGGACATGAATGGTTGGTTACCAGANGGTTTTATGACAGCTTTAGAGTTAGTCTTAGAATCATACAAAGAACCCAAAAGAAAGTATAGAATTTTCGCAAAAGAAATATTTGAAATATTAGATAAATCTAGAGACTTAGCGGAAAAAACAAAAGATGATTTTATAGGTGTAGACCACATGCTTATTACTATCTTAAAAACAAGAAATGAGCTAAGAACATTTTTTATAGGTTTAAGAATAGATGTTGATAAATTTTGCAGTACATTATTGTACGTAATTAAAAATGGAATCGACTACAACTCTCCACCGCCAATGGTGGAGGTTGTTGCTCCGTCTCCTA